>ENA-OWLX01000656-OWLX01000656.1-metagenome-genome-assembly--contig:-NODE-656-length-12840-cov-7.769104_pt1 | contig 12840 bp, 17 predicted proteins | sample MGYA00245351_ERZ651106 | MGnify/ENA primary metagenome ERZ651106 (study PRJEB26857, sample SAMEA4031768) | metagenome | biome: human; feature: oral; material: saliva | place: Philippines | collected 2014... | reverse complement strand
TCAGAAATAACCTGATCCGATTTTGCTTTCTCAATCGCGGCATCTTTCAGACGGCCTGAAATTTCCGCCGCCATTGATTCACGTCCGCGCTTGTATTGGGCGGCATGGTCGTATTGCCACGCGCTGACAACAAGCACGGCGCAAATCAGCACCGCGACCAGCTTCCAGTTTTTAAATAGCAGGCTGTTCATAGGTTTTCAACATCGCTTTGTAGTTTTTAATTTCACTTTCGGCAAACTCAAATGCCTTAAGGTCTGCGTTCTCGCTCGCCTCTTTGCTTTTGGCTTCCCATTCGGCGATACGCGCTTTCAGAAATTCGACAGGATTCATGGTTACGCCTCGCTTGCACCATGCGCGGCTGTTGCCGTAACAGATGACAAAACATAACGTTCAGGGGACGGACTAGATGGCACGGCTTTGCCATCTACCAACTTGGACGGCCAGTAATAACCGTCAATATCCGCCGCGTTGAACGGCACGATTGAAACGGTATTGCCTTGGTTGCCACCTAAACCCAAAATCTGACCTTTGGCGTTCTTGCCGACAACAAAAAACACATGGCCGCCGCCTTGTCGGGATTTGACCGCAATGCAACCGTAGGCAGGTTTTGACAGCTTCGTCAGGCCGGCACTTGCCCATGCTTTGGCGCGATACCAATCCTTGATGACCGCGCGGCCGCTCTTGCCCAAGCAATGACCGACAAACAAACCGCACCACGGTGTCTCATCTTCAAAATACCAAGACTTTGCCGCATTGGGAAACGTTCCCATATCTTTCAGCCATTGAACGATTGTCGGGTTATGCGCTTTTGAGCCGACAATTTCTTTCAGGCCAATGTGTTTTTTCGCCTCTTTAATCCAGTCCAACTCTTGCATTTTCTTTCTCCAAGAAAAAAGGCCGTCTGATTTCAGACGACCTGTCGTTACTCTTTATCGATAAATTTGTCAGCCGTTTTATTAGCCCACCTCTTCATCAAGCCAGGGGCAAGGGTTTTCACGGTATCCATCGCATGGCCTGTCAAAATGCCGACAAACGCACCGGCGATTGCACAAGTCCAAACCTGATTAACCATCAAAAACCGTTCCACTACCGCCGCCGCCGCCACTGCCGACACAACCGCCTCAAACAAACTTGACACGATTTTGTCATGGTCTTTGATACTCGACCACGCACTGCCGACAATACCGCCCCCTATGGCAAACAAGTAGCCAAATTGGAAAAATTCCATTATTCCCCCTTTAGGCTGTCTTTCAGTTTTTTGCCCGAAAACAAGAATTTAAGTGAGTTATTGCCAGCCAAAAGGCATAAAAAGGACAGAAGCGGCGGGATAACCATATCCGTATTTGCAGGCGGATAGGCAGACCAAAACGCATACGCCGTCAAGTACCAAATAAAAGCCGATATAAGGAGCATATAACCTGACACCACTGCCCCCTTAAACGTCTGCCAGTACATCGCCGCCAATTGCAACACGCCGCCGCCGCCGAAAACCAGTATCAGTGTCAGTTCCGAAATGTCCTTGAATTTGTAATAGATAGGCCATTCATAAATGTCGTTCGGCGCAAATGCAAAAACCAGCGCATAACCAATCATCGACACCCCACTGACAAACTCAACAACGCGCGTTCCGGTACCAAACAGCCACTTTTGAAAACGGACAGGCAAAAAACGCCAATCCAAAACATATTTAACCCATTTCAATGAGTTATTCATTTTTCCATCTCCAAAGAAAAAGGACTTTTTGACAAAATTATCAAAAAGTCCGTTTACGAAAAAAGCCGTCAAAACCGACCTATGCCAGCTTACCAGTCACGGCGTAGTGAATTGTTTGAGTCTTTGCCTCGAAGTAGTTTGAGCGGCAAGTAAAACCGTTCTTATCCACTGAAAGCAGATACAGAAAGCGGTTTTCGCCAGCCCCCATCAAGGCAGGCTGACCGTGAAGCGTTGGCGTTTCCGCAAACTTCGCCTCAAACTCGACCGTTTGAATAGATTGAGCGTTGACCGTCACGGGAACAGTGCGAATTTCCGTGTGTAGGCCGTTATCGACTCCCCCAGTAGGCAGGACGAAGTTCAAAACTGCCTCTGTCTCCGTGCCGGCATTGGTTACGCTTGCCGCCTCGCCTGTCGTTACCGTGCCGATGGTTACAGTCGCCGATTTGCCAGGCAAGCCAGTGTCGCCCTTTTCGCCTTTGAGAGAGGCTAACCACTTGTCTTCGGTGCCATATTCAAGGTCGCCATTAGCCATCAAATACGCCGAATTACCATCTCGGCCACGCTCCCCATCACGCCCTTTCAAGCTTTCCAGCCACTGAGCCTCATTGCCAACAAAGCCATTCGCAACCGCGATTTCATAGGCGGACTTGCCGTTTTCGCCACGTTCGCCTTTTGCGCCGTCAGCACCATCCGCGCCACGCTCGCCTCTCTCGCCTGGTAAGCCGTCCGCGCCTCTTGGGCCAGTATCGCCTTTCTCACCTTTAACACCAGGCAAACCGTCAGCACCACGCTCACCAGGTAAACCGTCAGCCCCTCGTTCGCCTTGAGTGCCTCGCTCGCCTGTATCGCCTTTCTCGCCTCGTTCTCCTTTGAACTTAGCGAGAAACTCCTCAAAAGTGCCTGTAAAGCCAAGCTCTTTTTTGGCGCGGTCGTATAAATCCTGTCCCACGCCGTTGATGATGGCGGCGGCTTTTACATCAACCTCGATTCTCGGCGTTTCGTCAGACAGCCTGAAAACATATTCAGTCATTTCGTGATTACCTCCAATAATCGAATCTCCCCGCGAATCAGCGTTTGATGGGTAGAGGCGTTCAGAATATCGTATCGCGCCCTACGCCATTTCACGCCTGCGGAAAATTCAGGCGGAAACGTCAAAAATAAAACCTGACCATCTTTAGTCAGGTTTTCGCTTCCGTCAAATTCGCCGCCAACACTCGGTCGGAATGTCATTTTCAAATCAAAAGACGACAAGTCATAGGGCTTGCCGTCTGATGTGATTGAGATTTCAAACCGCCGCGCGTTTCCTGTCGGGATTTCGATGTTGACCGTCGGGATTTCTGCTTTGATTTCAATCATAATTCCCCTTGCTTTGTGACACGATGGCGGCAAGGTCGTTCGGCGACCATCGCCAGCCGTCGGGCAGCCCTAGGGCTGTCGCACACCATTCGCTACAGAACCAGCGGCGGCGGTTTTGCGGCAGCCCGAAGGCGATACCCAATGCGCCCATCAGGTCGTAGCCCTGCCCCTCGGTGGCCGCCCATACCCGTTGCAGGCGTTCGTGCGCTTCGGAGGTTGACTCCATTTGGATTAAGTCCCATTTAGCCTCAGGCAGCGGCATTACTTTACAGCGTACGCCGCCGTCCCGGATGGAAGCGGAGTAGCAGGTATAAACCGATGCCTGCGGATGTTCGCGCACCACAATCTCGCAGTGGCTGTACCGCCCGCGTGTCAAAACACGGGTCAGCCCATCGGTAAACCGTGCCGCCCACACACGCCAGCCGGAGCCGTCGCGGCGGCCACGGTAGAGGGCGAGATAGATTTGCTGTTCGCTCATTTGTCGGCCTCCTCAAGTTCGGCGGCTGGCTGCTCATCAAAGTTTGCCGTCCAGCCGCCGCTGTAGTCGTATTCCAGCGGGTGCTCGGCTTGGAGCATGGCTTCTTTGTGTTTTTCGGCATTGACAAAGTTGGCTTGTTCGTTATCGCGCATGGCTTGCATGATTTCACGCAGCAGTTCGGGAGTAAGCTGCAAGAAGCTGTTGTCCATCGTTTTCCAGTTGATGGGGTTTTTAAAACCGCCCGTTACACTTTCGAGTGCCAAAGCCAAATATTGCAGGCGCGTGGCATCATCGGTCTGAAACCACTTGCCGACGGATTCGGCGTACACCCCGCGGCGCAGACTGTCGTAGCGTTTTTGCTTGATGCGCTCCCACATCTCATCTTGCTGTTGCGTTTTAAGTTCAGCGGCCGCGGCGGTATCCAATAACCATGTCTTGCTCTGACTGTCCCATTTGTGCGCAAGGCTAGGGCGCGGGGGGCTGGTTTTCAGCTTGCCTGTTGCGTCCAGCCATACCTCACCACCCGTTGTGATAGCTTGGCTGACAGCATTGATGTCGTCTTGGCTTGTTAGGCGTACCCAGTCTTTTCCGTGAGTTTGCAGGTTGCCCGTTTCGTCAGCGATTAAGTCATCAAAGGTGTTGGTTTTGTAATTAAACTGTTTCATTTCTTTTACCTCTTAGTGATTCGCCCAGCCGATAGCAATGATGTTTACCGATACGTTTAAATTGTTCACAAACACGGTAACGCGATTGCTGTTTGGATGCAGATAGGACGATACGACGCGTCGTCCTTCACCTACATCGTTAGCTATTGCAATAGCACGGCCTTGATACGCCTCGGGCAGGTTGTAGTCACCCGATGCGTTAATGCCATCTATCCGCATGATGGTTATTTTTAATCCATTTGGCAGTCGCCACACTTCAGCCCCAGCATAGTGGTTGGGATAATTGGAGTGCGTAAACTTATTGTTAATCTCGTTACGCAGATTGTCGATTTGGTTTGTTAAATCGGTTTTGCGCGCAAAATAGTCATGTAGGTTCCCGTAGGCGCGCGTCCAGACGTAGCCGGTGGCGGCACTGAGCACGCGCTCATGCCGGTCGCTGCTGTCGCCCTTAGCGGTCGCGGTCAGGGCGACAGAATAACTGCCCTCACCTTCACTAAAAATCTCCAGTCCGCCGCGCGTCAGCCCGCCGACGTCCAGCCCTAAAACGCTACCAATTGCGGTGGTGTCGGTGTTGTTAATACGAATGCCGGCAGATTTGGCGTTGGCAGCTTGGATCGTCAGGCTGCCGTTGATTGTGCCGCCTGTAAGCGGCAGGTAGTTAGCGAAGCGTTCATTTAAGGCTTTCCCAGACAGGACTGCCCATTTCCCTGTGTTGTCGCCACTGTTCGGGTTGTGGGTATTGGCATCTACCAAGCTGATATATTCGGTATCTAGCGTGTCGTTGATAAGCACCGCGCCTTTGGGATAGCCGCCGATGGCGTCGCAAAACGACTGGTCGAAGCGGTAACGCCCGCCTTGGTTTTGCCAAACGGTGTGTGCGCTGATTTCATACAGTACGCCGTTCATGTCTTTCCCGCTTGGCGGTTTGCCACCGACGGAAATCGGGGTCATGGTGATGCTTGGAAATCCTTCGGCATAGGTGGCGGCTTCCTGTGCCAGCTCACTGTTGCGTTCGGCAGGAATGTTGTTTTTCAAGCCATCTGAAGCCCAAGGCTTGGACAGCAGTTTCGGTTGCGGCATGGTTTAAACTCCCATAAAAAAAGCACCCTCGCCGAAGGGTGCCAGGTTGGCTTCGATATAGCCGAAGGCTTTATCTGCCCCCGGTTCGTAAAAATCCAGCAGTACGCCGCTAGGGCGCGGCAACAGGTCGCTTTGTCGGATAATGGCGCGTTCCACGGGCAACAAATAAAACTCGAACACATAACGCGCGGCCATTGTGCCGTTTTTGACAAAATATGCCCTGCCGCGTTTCTCAAACATGATACTGAGCAGCCGGTTGATATTGGGGGCGGAAGCGTAAGTGATATTGCTCATGGCTTTAAGCATAATCACGCGACGGTAGGCATCATCATCCAAGCGGTATCTCCGCTCCGAACCTTCGCCTACACTCCATACACCGCTATCAAACGGAGTACAGCCCTGTGCAAAGCCGATGTATTCGTCTTGTGCGCTAATCATGACTTCTCGTTCGATACCGACTATCCGCCCCCAAATATCCAAGCCGTAACCCTTTGCCGTTTCGATGTTCCAAATATCACGGTAAAACTCCATCACATCGGCCCGTGGATCAATACACTGGTTAAACCGTTCAATCATCCCGCAAATAATCGGGCTGTTGGCGTATTGGCTGATGATGGTTTGCTGAAGATTACGCATCGGGTACAACCTCTATATTCTCTGCCACGATAGTCGGGTACTGATGGATTCCGACTTGTGCGCTATTGCCCATGCTTTCCCTTGCCAGCCCGACCTCTATATCGGTTACCTGTGCCGACGTTAAGGCGCGCGCAATGTGGCAGACATAACGCATGGCGTAAATCCGCCCGCCGATACCCGTCTTTTCCGCTCCGTTAAATGCTTCTATAACGGCCTTTCTGACTACATCCTGATAGCCGATGACTGCTTCTTTCCCAACTCTGACGCGGAAATAAACAGGCACGGGGGTTGGGCGTGTAAAACTGACCTCGTAAGCCGGTTTCGGGTCTGTGTATGTTTCATCATGCACGGTCAAGGTTGTATTGCCTGTGAAATCACATCCGCAACCTGCAAAGCGCAAGATGGTTTCGGCTATCTGCCTGTCGTCGCCGCCGACAACGGCAACATAAATACTGTGGGGCTTGATGGCCTGCCCGTTGTGCGTTTCCACTACTGATTTTGGGTTATCGACCACATACACATCAATCACCCCGTCAAGCTGTGCGACGTTGGAATACACGGACTGCGGCGTTCCATGCGCATTTGCGGCCACCGACTGCTGCCGGCGGCGGCGGAAATCCGCGCGGCTTTCCAATTCCCTTCCCGGGACGGCGGGGCGCGGATTATTGACGCGATCAAGCCCGTTAATTGTCCTGACAGGTTGGTTTACCGTATTGGCGGCGGCCGACACCACGCCGGCGGCGGTAAAAATACCCATCCCCCTGCCGCCTTCCAAAATAGAGGATTCATCCCTCAATATCCATTGCACGCCTTGTGTGTCCAATACGGCGAAACCTTTAGGGATGATTGTTCCGGCAAGGCCGATAAACTCACATTCGACTGACGAATCCACGGCTTTTTTCCGCTCCAAAAAATAGATTTTGGCAATCGCATCCTGCATGATGCCGTCTGCGTAATCGGGGTTAACCTGATTCATCAGTCGGGCCAATTGGTTGTCACGGTCTGCGATAATCGCCGTCAAAGAAGAGGCTAATTGACCTTGAGGCGTATCAAGGTTTAGATTCAAGTTACCGCCAAAAGCCTGATTGAAATCAGCCAACACGCCCTGCAAAATATCGTCCTCACTTGGAACAACAACACCAGTGTCGGTAATCTCAATAGCGGGAACATTCGTTTTAAAGCTCATAATTCCACCGTATGCGTTTGGTTATTTTCGTCCTTAAATGTTACATTCCCACTCAATCTGCGCTCTGAGATTTGATGAACAGATACGGCAACATCTTTCACGCCGTCAACGCGCAATGCCGCCTCTTCCATACGGTGCTTAAACAGTGCAAATGAGTGAGGCCGTCCAAGAACCTCGTCAAAATACGGAACGCCTTGCTCCGTGTCGTAATACAATTCTCCCTCAAACAACCTAATCGCATTTGCAACGCTCTGCGCGGTCGAATAGGGCTTTTTTGCGATTGCAATATCGCCGTCAGTCGTAAGCGACAAATCCCAAGATGCAGGGTCAAGATAAAGAGTATCCATGCTTTCCTTTCAGGCTCAATCAACAGGGCTGCCGCCGTTCGTATGGTTAACCAGCGACTTACCACCGCCAACAACATCAACTTTTGATTCAATCTTACCGTCTGTCGTCAGACTGCCTGAAAACGAAGCCGCGCCGCCGCCTGTTTGCGAGAAACTACCGTTTTGCGTAGTGTTCCCGATAATCTGCACGGTAGGCGATTTAATCATGGTCTTTGGCGCTTCAAGCTCGATTCCAGTAGGGGAAAAGATTTTGATTCCACTGCCTGAAAACATGATGTATTGATTTGGTGTCCCATTCAGGAAGCCGCCAAAATAAAGGCCGTCTGAATAATCAAAACGGCGTTTGCTTTGCGGTGCTGAAGCTGCTTTGTTTGCTTTGACACTGGAAATATCACGGCTACAAAAACCGCACATTCCAATATCTCCGACTTGAGGGTCAATAATCACGGCATTACTGCCGCCCTGAAGCCTCATGTATGGCACATTGAAGATAACGCCATGAGGAATCACGCCGCCGCTTCCATCTATCTGCGACACAAGCGGCTGAACGTCAACCATGCCGACAGGGGATAGTCCACCGCCTTTTACGGCCACAATCTTTACAAGCGTTACCGTCTGAAGCCTTGATAGGATACTCTCAACGATATAGCCTATCTCGCCCTGCCCGCCTCGCTGTCCCGGCTGTTCAAAGCCTAATCTACTTTGCGACATTTACCGTCTCGCTTTCTGAGTGAGCCGCTTTAATGAATACTTCCCACTTACCGCTAGGGCTGAACGATTCAAGCGTGATATTCATACCGAAAACGCGCCATTTGCCGTTACAGGTAGGAATAATGCTGTCTTCAATCTCAACCAAACCACCAAACCGCAAGGCAGGGTCATAAAGGCAGGCAAATTGAACGCCTATCAGGTCAGGCACTGGATAGCCAATCAAGCCGGTTGTAGGCTTGATTACCGGCACATCAACCATGCGCGGCGCACCTTTTGGCGCGATTGCGATTGTGTCGTTGTCTATATACAAGTCCAAGTCGGCATGCTTTGCCAACATCTGCACCTTGCCCAAAGCGGAATCAGGCAAATATTGATTGCTTAATTTCGCCGTTACGCCGTTATTCTCAAAGGTCATGCCCATATCTTCGGCAAGTTGAGAAATGGCTTCTGCTACATCTATCACGCCCTCAAAACTTCGCGGCAGTGTTGGCACGATTTGATGATAGTAGCCTGTGCTACTCTCGATATTCAGGCAGACATCAGGCGCGGAACTGAAATCAGGCTTGGCAAACGTGATATTGCCTTTGTAAACGACAGACATTTTGTCTTTGTCGCCTGCTTCGATTTGGATCATGTTTTGCAAGGCTTCTTTTGTGTTCCATTGAACCCTGAGCAACGTCAGCATATTGCTCAATTTCAGCCCGAAGATGCGCACGTTTGCGGTCGGCATGACTGAACCGTTGCCGTAGTTGATACGACATTCAGTCCGTAGGCCATCGAAAACAAGCGTATTGTTTCCGTCTCCGTCAAAGTCCTTATCTTCGCCTGACAGCAGGATTGTGACCTTGATTCGCTTTTCTTTCAGACTATGCATCTGTAACCCACCTTAAAACGAAACGCTTTCCCAGTTCTCCGAAAACAGGGTCATCATTACCCTGCAAATCCTCAAAGTACAACTCCCCCACGAATGGGCGGAAAGATTCATTGACGATTGGCTCTTTGTTCAAACACACGCGTCCACTGACTACCGGCACACGATTTGCTTTCACGTCAATATACAGCTTGCCAAGTCGCATAGTCAGTGCAATATCTACTTCCTGCTTACCCAGCGTTACAGACAACTTTTGCGACCTCTCGTCAGCAATCGGAATGGTATAAATTTTCATATCAATCCCCTGTAACCTGTGTTGCGATTTGAGACAATACGGATTCTTTTACCGGCTCGGGCGCGGTTGCCGTTGGTGCTTCTTTCGCCTGAACCTTTCCGCCGTCAGTCTGCAAACCTGCTTCTGACTTGGTTTTCCGATACTCGACCTTAGCCAAACGCACCTCTTGAAAGTGGATATTGACCTTAATCATCCGCGCCCCATTGCCAGCCTCGCGGATATAGTCGTAACCAGTGATTGAGCAGTTCGGATAGACGGCTTCAGGCGTGATAATCATGAACAAATCAGTAGAATTGGCAAACGTGCTTAATAACGCCAAAAACGCGCCACGCTGCACTACGCCGCCTGTCGCCTTAGTCATCATTACGCTTGCCTTGAACGGCTCATTTACCTTGTTGTAGCTCGTAAAACTGCCATTCTCGATAGGCGAATTAACGACCGATGATTTGTTTTCAAATCGAACCGAAGCCACATTGTCAGCCAGCAACAAAGGAATACCGCGCTGATTGAAAATGCCCCACTTCTCGCCGAAAACCAAGTTAATCAGTTGCGAACCGCCGAAGCTAATCAAGGCATTGCCGATATTGGGCGGCAACTTTGGCACGTTAGGTATGCCGACACTGTCCCACTTCATATAAAACTCCAGTAAACAAAAAGGCCGTCTGAAATCAGACAGCCTCTTTGTTTTGGTTACATCTGCGCTACTGCGTACTGATTGGCGCGGCTATTCAGTCCGTCCATCGCGTCTTGCATATTCCCCCGAACGGTGCTTGCACTGGTTTGGACGTTGATACCGCCATTTACCGTGATTTGCGTGTTTTGGGTATTGCTGACTTGATTAGGATTGGCCGCATTGCGTGAAGCCATAATGCGCCCCTGTTGGTTGTTCAGGTTTTGAGCTACCGCCTGACCGCCCAAAGGTCTGGACATCATGCCGCCATTGCTTCGGTATGCCATCATTTTGTTAATGCTGTTCACATATCCCTGCGTTTCTTTCGGCGCATGAGACAGCCAGGCATTGCCATATTGCTTGATGGCCTTGTTAAGATTACCATTGCCCCAGTTATACGCTGCAAGTGCTTTGCTATGGTCTCCGTTGTAGTGCTTCAACAACCATTGGAAGTAACGCGCGGCGGCATCACTGGAAGCGTCGAAATCCCATTCGCGCCCTGAAATGCCGTAAGCCTTGGCAGTGCCGGGCATAAACTGGAAATGACCTTTCGCGCCAGCGGCAGAAGCCTGTTTCATGTTTCCCTTGCGGCTTTCCTGCGCCCAAACTGCATAAAGCATGTGCTGCGGAATACCATACCTTTGACTGACAGCAGACAGCCTGCTATCGGCATTTGCAACGGTATCTTTGGCGTTGATTTTACCTAGCCAATCTTCGTTACTTGTTACAGCAACTGATGACCTAGTTCCACCACCTCTACGCGCAATAATAGGGACGATTTTGCCGCTTTGGATTTCTTTCCAGTATTGCGCATTTGCCGCGCCTGTATTGCCGTATTTCTCGCCCTGTTTAAAATCTGAAACCCAGCCCTCTTTAGTATAAATAGCAACATGCCCCCAGTCATGACCTGATTTTGAGTTTGATTTCATACTCATTACATCGCCAATCTGAGGGACGTAATCCTTGCTATATGCAACTTGATGGAAGCCTTGCCCACTTTTAATCAGGTTACCGGCAACCGCTACGCCATGCCCATTAACGCGGATCCCTTGCGCTCGTAACGCATTATTGACATATAACGCACAATTTTTAAGGCTTCGGTCTGCCGCATTTTTTAAGGCAAAATCAGCAGCTTTGGAAACTTTCTCGTCAACACCTGCCACCATATTGCCAACAACATTACCACCTGATGATGTGCTGACATTATTGCCCGACAATGTGCCGACATTATGCCCAGTCGCTACGTCAACAGTGCCGGTAATCCTATCCCATGCCGCGCCTGCAAATGACTTCACGGCCTCCCAGCGGCGGTTAAATGCAACCTTGACCGCTTCGCCTGCGCCTGAAAAGTCGCCCTCTTTCAATCGGTTGAAGATTTCGACAATATCCATCAGATACGGCATGAGGCCGTCTGACAGTTCAGAAGCAAGGTTTTTAAAGCCATTCATCAGCGAACCGACAGACACGGTGTTGCCATCAATGAAGCCTTTGAGCCTCATCCAATCAAGCATACCGTTTGCCGCTTCCGACCAGCTTGTGTAACCAGTCGTCAGGTAGATAAACGACTTGCCAAGCGAATCAGTGGAAACTTTGGAACCGTTGATATAACTGGTAAATTTCCCCCAGTCAAACAGGGATTTGCCACCCTCCGCCCATGTTTTGTAGTCGTCATACAGCAAGCCAAACGCCGCGCCCAAGCCAGCTACTGCCGCAATCAATGGCGTAAACGGTGCGATAAAGGCAAATACCGCCGCCGTTGCCGTCATCAGCATTGGAATAAGGAACACGCCGATAGCCGTAGCGATACCAAGAAACACGCCTTTTGTAACGTGTTCATGCTTGACTAGGAATCCCACAAACTTGCTGACTACCTCCGTCAGGAATGTGACGGCAGGTATCAGGGCATTGCCTATCATCAGCTTGAGGCTTTCCCATTGGGCATTTAATACCGCTCTCGCCTCTGTTAGTTTGCGTGAGTTCTCAATATCAGCTTCGGACGAATGGTACATCTCGCGCTGAATATCAAGCATACGCTGCATTTCAGCACGACCGCGAGACAATGTATTAAACGTGCCGTCATCAATGCCCATTTGTTGAGCCAGCGTGTAGGCTTTTGTTCTATCCATTGTGCTGAATCGGTCGGCCAAATCCAGCATTACATCGTCAAGCTGCCGCGCTTTGCCGCTGCTGTCAAGCAATGACACGCCCAAAGCGTTGAAGTATGGCAAGACGGACGTGTCGCCCATCATAATCAGGCTTTGCATATCGCCTGACAGGGTTTTCATGTAGCTACTCATGCCGCCGGCACTTTCGCCTGCCATTTCAGCCGCTCCTTGCCATGCGCTCAACTCTTTACGCGCCATGCCAAGATTTTTGGCAGTGGTGTCTAGTTCGCGGTTTGCTTTCGCTGCATCTGTGGCAAGCTTTGACAACCCACTAGCACCAAGCAATAAGCCCGTAAAGGCCGCAAAGCTCTTGATAGAGGCGTTTACAGTCTTGAGTAAGCCTTGCATAGAGGCATCGGCTTTTTGCGTATCTACTACGCTTTTTCGCCGTGCCTCTGCGCTTTCTTTGGTTGTTTTCGCGGCGTTCTTTTCGGCTTTCTCGACTTTGGCAACAGAACGCTCTAAGCGGTCGTACTGCTTTTCTGCTTTTGCCGCTTCGCCTGAAAACTTGGAAGAATCAATGCCAAGTTCAAGAAACAACGTATCTATAACAGTCGCCATAATTAAACCTTTCAGACGGCCTGTCGCCGTTTCTCATACTGTTGGCGGTTGTAGCCGTCTATACTCAAAACTTCCCACAGATTCAAAGCATCTTCCAAGCTGTAAA
>ENA-OWLX01000655-OWLX01000655.1-metagenome-genome-assembly--contig:-NODE-655-length-12840-cov-12.534454_pt1 | contig 12840 bp, 3 predicted proteins | sample MGYA00245351_ERZ651106 | MGnify/ENA primary metagenome ERZ651106 (study PRJEB26857, sample SAMEA4031768) | metagenome | biome: human; feature: oral; material: saliva | place: Philippines | collected 2014... | reverse complement strand
GTAACACTCTTCGTTTCTTGATTGCCAATACATCTGACTTTAACCCAGCTCAAGACGCAGTGGCTTACGATGAGCTTCGTTCTGTTGACAAGTACATGACCATTCGCTTTAACCAGCTTGTGAAGACCATTCGTGATGCTTATGCTGACTTTGAATTCTTAACCATCTACAAGGCCTTGGTGAACTTTATCAACGTTGACTTGTCCGCCTTCTACCTTGATTTTGCTAAAGATGTTGTCTACATTGAAGGTGCAAAATCACTCGAACGCCGTCAAATGCAGACTGTTTTCTATGACATCCTTGTCAAAATCACGAAACTCTTGACACCTATCCTTCCTCACACTGCGGAAGAAATCTGGTCATATTTAGAGTTTGAAGCGGAAGACTTCGTTCAATTGTCAGAATTACCAGAAGCGGAAACTTTTGCCAACCAAGAAGAAATCTTGGATACATGGTCAGCCTTCATGGATTTCCGTGGACAAGCTCAAAAAGCCTTGGAAGAAGCACGTAATGCAAAAGTAATCGGGAAATCACTCGAAGCCCATCTAACAGTTTATCCAAATGAAGTGGTGAAAACTTTGCTCGAAGCAGTAAACAGCAATGTAGCCCAACTTTTAATCGTGTCTGAATTGACCATCGCAGAAGGTGCAGCGCCAGAGAGTGCAGTTAGCTTTGAGGATGTTGCCTTTACAGTTGAACGTGCAGCTGGTGAAGTTTGTGATCGTTGCCGCCGTATCGACCCAACAACAGCAGAACGCAGCTACCATGCAGTTATCTGTGACCACTGTGCAAGCATTGTAGAAGAAAACTTTGCAGATGCAGTTGCAGAAGGATTTGAAGCCAAATAATCAGATTAGAAATAGGATTTCTCATAGTTTAAGATGAGATAAAAAGGTAAAAGAGAGAAAGTCATTTCTCTCTTTTTTGTTGGATTCTAGTCTTCTTATATCTAAAACAGAGATGTATAAAAATACGATTTTTGGCTATATTTTCGGAAAGTTTTTATAAAAATCATGAAAATCTTTAGTGCTTGATAAGAGTGCTTTTAGAAGAATTAGTTTCCTTAAAAATTGTGACAAATAAATTGAATAATCTAGTAAATTTCGGTAGAATAGAGGGGATTCAAATCATGATAAAGGAAAGATTAGGAATGAAAAGAAGTTATTTAGGAGAAAAGCACCAGCGTTTTTCATTGAGAAAAGTTTCGGTTGGTTTAGTTTCTGCTCTGGTAGGGACCTTCTACCTTTTTAGTGGAGGAGGTTCCCTTGCTAGTGTAGCAGCCAGTGAACAGACGCCATCCGTCACAAAACAGGTCCACTATAAGTACGTGACAGAGAGTGAGCTCACGGACCAAGAGAAGCAATTGGTAGTCAAAGAATTGCCACAGTTTGCTGAGGAAACAGATGATACATACTATTTGATTTATCGTCCGACGAGACAGTTGCCTGCAACTGGTCACAGCCAACTCATTAGCTCAATTGCAGCGGGGGCAGGCATAGTGCTACTGGTCGTAGCAATTAAACTGGGCAGAGATGATCGCAAGAAACTCGCTTCATTCATGCTTTTGACCAGTCTAGGAAGTCAGCTGATTGCGCCAACTTCCTTGGCTTTAACAAATCAAATGCTGGCAGACTATAATCAGGAATTGACTGTACAGGTCGGGGAAGCATTGCAATCCCCACTTACGATTGAAGGCTACCAATATGTAGGCTATTTGAAGTCTCAAAAAGAAGTGAGGTCTTCAGTTGATGGCAAGAAAGAGTTGAATCATTCGGCTCCTATTGATACTCCAGTTCCATCTTCAAATGGAAATCAAGCGCAGGAAGAGTATCGTGCTCAGAAACCAAGTGATGCTCCTGTATTTGAACAACCAGAGTTAAAGGTTGATAGTAAAGAAACGAGTCGTACAGAGATTATTCCTTTCCAAGTAGAGGAAGTCGAGGCAGCTGATTTGCCACAAGGTCAAACTGAGGTGATTCAGGCAGGGAAAAATGGCAGTCGTACCATTGTGACCCGCAGCTACATTTTAAATGGTCAGGTGATCCATACAGAGGAGGTTTCCAATCAGGTAACGACTGAGCCTATTTCTGAGATTAGAAAAGTCGGAAGCAAGGTCCTTTCTCCTACAAAACCAAGCCCAGGGGAGTCCGTTAGTGAAAAACCAACAGATGCTCCTGTAAATGAAGTTCCAAGCTTAAACGTTGAAGAAAAAGATGTTACCACGACGGTAGCAGAACCCTACACTCGAGAACGAGTAGAGAGTGATAGCTTGCCAGTTGGCCAGACCAAGATAACCCAAGCTGGTCAAGATGGCGTGCGTACAATCGTCACCCGTCAGTACATGGTAGATGGAAAAGTAGAGAGAAGCCAGGAAATCTCCAACGAAGTGACGACTCCAGCAGTATCGGAGATCGTAACCGTCGGAACAGCTCCTGTTAGCGAGAAACCAACAGACGCTCCTGTAAATGAAGTTCCAAGCTTAAACGTTGAAGAAAAAGATGTTACCACGACGGTAGCAGAACCCTACACTCGAGAACGAGTAGAGAGTGATAGCTTGCCAGTTGGCCAGACCAAGATAACCCAAGCTGGTCAAGATGGCGTGCGTACAATCGTCACCCGTCAGTACATGGTAGATGGAAAAGTAGAGAGAAGCCAGGAAATCTCCAACGAAGTGACGACTCCAGCAGTATCGGAGATCGTAACCGTCGGAACAGCTCCTGTTAGCGAGAAACCAACAGACGCTCCTGTAAATGAAGTTCCAAGCTTAAACGTTGAAGAAAAGGACGTTACCACAACAGTGGCCGAACCCTATCCAACTAAGGAAGTGGAAAGTGCAGACCTGCCTTTGGGGCAAAGGGAAGTTAGCCAAGCTGGTCAAGATGGCGTCCGTACGATTGTGACTCGTCAGTATTTGGTAGATGGAAAAGTCGAAAATACAGAGGAAATCTCTAACACTATCACAAAAGAAGCAGTTCCTCAGATTATCAAAGTCGGTACAAAACCAATTTCTACAAATGCGGATCACGCTCCTGTGGAACCAGAAAAAGGAACTCTCGACCTTGAACCCTTACACCAATTAGTGGAAGAGGCCGATAGCATCCAGAAAACGCATCAGTATTTCAATGATAGCACTTCAGATCAGGAGTCTTATAAACAGGCAGTTGCAAATGCCCAAGCTATCTTTGAGGCATCTCACGCTAGTCAAGAACAGGTTGATTCCTTGAAAAAGGCCCTTGAAGTAGCTAAGAAAAACCTAGACGGCCAACCTGTTGATAAGAAAACTCTCGGAGTTGAATTTGAGATGAAGGATGTGACTCAGTCTACAGTTGCTTACCAGTATGCTGATGAACAAGCCAAACTCCGCTATCGCCGTGCTCTAGACCAAGCCAAACTCGTTTTGGACAATCCTTTCGCCAATCAAGCCTTGGTCGATCAAGTTCGGACGGATCTCGAGGCAGCTCGTCAAGCTCTGGATGGAGTCAAGAGAAAACCAAGCCTCTCTCTAGTTCGTGTCGAGAAGGAAGAAGATAAACGCCAAGTTTCTCTTAGCTATCACTTGACGGATGCTACAGCTAGCTATCAATCAGCCAAAGTGCAGCTTTACAAGGGCGAAACGTTAATCAAGGAAGTCGACCTTGTGGATCTTGCTCAAAAATTGACACTTGATGACTTGGATTACTATACTCCTTATACCCTCAAAACCGTCATGAAATATGACCTAGGTCAAGGGGAACAAACTAGTATAGAGGATCAACGTCCAGTTCAGCTAGATTATAAGAAGGTTGAGATCAAAGACATCGACCGCATCGAACTGTACGGTAAAGATGGCAGTCACTACCGACGTTACATATCCCTGTCGGAAGTGCCGTCTGATTTGGACAACTACTATGTCCGCATTCAGTCAGACAAGTTCAAGGATATGCTCTTACCTGTTTCTAAGATTACAGATAAGGGCAATGCCTACTCCGTAACAGTATCAGCCAATCAGCTTGTCGAGGGAGAAGGGGATCATTATCGTCCAGATTACTCTTTTGAACTGCCGAAAACGCCTCTTAGTCAAGAAGGTGTCTATACGTCCTTCAAAGCGCTCGTAGAGGCCATGAAGTCAAACCCGACTGGAAACTTCACATTAGGAGCGGATGTTTCAGCAGATGAACTCCAGTTGGAACAGTCTGCGACAAGCTATGTACCAGAAGAATTTTCAGGTAGCTTAACGAGTCGAGTGGATGGCAAAGATTATACCATCTACAACTTGGCAAAACCACTCTTTGCAACCTTGAAAAATGCCACCATCCAGCAACTGACCTTGAAATCGGCTGCAGTTACAGGCAAGGATTCTATAGGGGCCTTGGCTAGCAATGCTCAAAATGCAACGATTACGGATGTTTCTGTAAGTGGTAGTCTATCTGGGAACAAGCATATCGGTGGACTCGTAGGAGTTGCCCAAAACACAAAACTAACCAATGTTGCCTTTAAAGGATCCATCACCAGCGTCCAAGATGGGGGGCAGGAGTACAATGTTGGTGGCTTGGTTGGTAATTTCCACGGCAACCAATCACTGGCGCAGAAGAGTCAGGCGGGTGTATCTATCCAAGTAACGGGTCGAAATGGAGACCAGCGTGTTGGTGGCTTGATTGGTCGCTTGCAGAATGGAGCTAGATTAGAAACTTCTTATGTGACCGGTTCTATCCAAAATGCAGGACATTCTGGCCAAGTCGGTGGAGCGATCGGGTCTACTTGGAACAATGGACAGGTCCGAAATATCTTGACCAGTATCAAGGTTCAAAATGGTCATGCGATGACAGGAGATCCCTATCCTGAGGCTTCTGTTCGGGACTCTTATGTTCTTGAAGGGACTACAGCAAATAGAAAAGATGAGCGATTTGTCCGTACTATTTCAGAGGTAGATGGACAAGCAAAACGTCAGTCTTTTGGAATCACTTCGAACTTGACGGACCAGGAGCCATTGCAGCAAGCTTACCAGCATCAAACAGACTATAGTCGAGTGAGGGGAGCCCAGGAGTCCAGAAAACAGGCCTACGAAAATGTAGAAAAACTATTACCATTCTACAACAAAGACTTCATCGTTCATACAGCCAACCAATTAGCTGAGGATGATAAACTCAACAAAGTAGCCTTGTTAGATGTGGTTCCGATGAAAGACGAGACGCTGATAACGGATGTCAACAGCCATAAGGGTGAAATCAATAGACTGATGCTGCATTATGCAGATAAGACGATCTCTTATCTTGATCTGACCTACAAGGGTGATTTTGCCAATGGTCAGATTGCTGAATATAGCATCGCTGATAAGAATTTACTCTATACACCAGAGGCCTTCCTATCGGACTACCAATCCATTAAAGAGAGTGTCTTGGATGAACTCAAAGCTGTGACTTATGACTCAACTGCAGTGCGTAAAGTATTAGGAATTGGTGAAACAGCTTCCTTGGATGATCTTTATCTGGAAAAAGCCTTTGAACAAACCAAGGCTGAACTAGGTCAGGAACTCCTCAAGGTGCTTTCAGTTGACAAGTCGATCAACACCCTAGGCCCTGCTGTAGCGGATGCAATTAGCCAAAAGATTCTGCAGAACAAAGAGGCCTTCATGCTTGGTCTGACCTATCTCAACCGTTGGTACAATGTCAACTATGGAACTTTCAACACCAAAGATCTTAATGCCTATAAGTTTGATTTCTTCGGCAATCAAGCAGCTTCGACACTCGATACTATCATCGCTCTCGGGAACTCTGGCATGGGCAATCTTCGAGCGCAAAACAACTTCAATACTTTCCGACAATCTCTAGCTAAGGAAAAAGGCAAAGGGGACCTCTTTGCTTACTTAGAAAGTCTGCGTGAACTCTTCTTGCCACACAAAACCAATAGTGAGTGGTTCAAGGAAAATACCAAGGCTTATATCGTAGAAGCTCGTTCAAGTCTGCCAGAAATTCAGGCTAAGCAGGACAATGCGGATCGTAAGAGTAAGTATACAATCAAGGTCTACGACAGACTGACTCAGGGAGATTGGGGCTTCAAGCAAATGGTCCTCCAACTTCTGACCTTACCTGAAAGAGATGTCTATATCATCAGCAATATGTCGACTATTGCCTTTGGTAGCTTTGGAAGCTACAGGAAAGAAGGTGGCAGAGTTCTCTCAGGTGAGGAACTCCATCGACACGTTGAAAAACTTGTGGATCAATCAGCTGAATGGCAACGAAACCACTATGACATGTGGTACAACATTTTAAGTCCAAACAGGAAAGACACTCTATTCAGACGGGTGATCGTTACAGATGGTTTCTTGCGTTATAATGATAAAGGCCAGCAATATTGGGCTCCGCGTAATGATAAGACCTCTGTTGCTATGTACAATTTCTTTGGCCCTGCTGGCAAGTATCACGGAGACAATGGACTAGGGGCTTATGCCAATGGTTATGAAGTCTTCTACGTCTATGACCAGATGCTGGGAGCTTCTGGAACCATGGTGTATACCCATGAAATGACCCACAACTCGGATGGTTCTATCTATTTTGAAGGACATGGTCGTCGTGAGGGTGAAGGACCAGAGAGCTTCGCTACAGGGATGTTAGAGTCTGTAACCAATGTTAGCGAAAAAGGTCTCGTTCTCAATAGCTTCTATCAAGGAGATAAAGATTCGACCACACGTTATCATACCTATGATCCTGTTGCCCGATTCTCCTCAGCAGACGCTTTACGGGATTACATGCATGGAGTCTTTGATGTGCTAAATCTTCTGGATTATGTTGAAGGGGATATTGTTACTGGTGTCCTAACTGATCAGCAGAAAATGAAATGGTACCGTAAGGCTGAAAATTATAAATTTGAGAATACGTCTTATGGTAAGAAAGCCCATGCTGATGATCGCATTGTCCCTATAACAGCCGAAGAAGCAGCTAAATTAAAATCTGTCGATGCTCTGGTTGATCATAATATCATTGGTCGTCGGGATGGTTGGGATACAGCTAGCTTTGGACGAAATGGCTACTATATCATCAATATGTTTGCTTCCTTCTATGCAGCTCTGGACAATCCAACTGGTGCACCTGGTGGGCTGATGTTCCGCCGTAGAGCCTATGAATTGCTCGGAGACAAGGGTTACCAGCAAGGATTTGTCCCATATGTATCTGGCCAATACGCTAGCCAAGCGCTTAAAGAAGGTAGTAAGACCTACTCAATCTGGAACAGAGGAGATGTCGGTGTAATTGGAGATGATCTAATCCTTAGAAACCTCTATGGTAGTCAGTATGAATCATGGAAGGATTTGAAGAAAGCTATGTTGAAAGAGCGATACGACAAAGCGCAAACATTCCTTCGTCCCATCACCATCGAGTTTGAAGCAGGAAAACTAGATAGCAAACGACAAATTACGATTTCTTCTTATGAGGAATTGCAAGATTATATGTACTTAGCAGTACTAGCAGATGCTTCAGCTAAGAACATCGATCGGGCTTTATCAGACAGCTCTAAGAGTAGTGTCGCCCAGCTCAAGTATCGTATTTTTAATGCTTATCTACGTGCCACAGATGACTTCAGACAGTCTATCTTTGAAAGATAAGTCTCTTGCAAAAACAGACACGAAAAAAGAAGATCCAAGTGATCTTCTTTTTTTAGGTGAATGGCTTGCTTAGTACAAAAACGAATGAATTTACAAACAAATTGATACAGGACAGAGTTCTTACTCTAAATATTTGTATAGAAATCTGAAATCATTCACCATCTAGTATACTTGTTTTGAAATTTCTTTTGTTTTTCATGAAAATATGATAAAATGATAGTTGTAAAAATTCTTTAAGGAGATTCAGATGAAAACAAAAGCACTTGCTCGCGTAAATGCGATTTTTGGTCTTATTTCAGGTATCGTCTTGCTGTTGGCACCTCTTGTTATGTTTATGATAGCTGTCGGGGCTGCTGCGGCGACGGAGGACTCTGATGCGACAGTTGGTATATTGACGATTTTTTCAATCATTTTGGCATTGGTAAAAATTGCTGTCTTGGTTTTAGGAATTGTGTCTATTGTCTATTACAAGGACGATGAACGTGTGACTCCTGCACCGTCTGTTTTGTTTATCGTAGGGGGTGCTGTTGGATTGATCCCATTCTTGGGCTGGGTAGGAGGAATTCTGACAATCATTGGTGGATCCCTCTACTTTGGACTTTTGAAAAAATTCGATATTCAAGAATAATGACTTTTTGTTAGGAATATTTTCAAATAAGAGAAGGCGATTAGCCTTCTTTTTTCTTACCAAGTAAGGGGTAAATCCGTCTGGATAAATAAACTTTTTATTCGTAAAATCTAAAGCATTTATTTGAGACAAGGACCTTTTTTTATAGTATAATGATGAATGTAAATTGCCTATATCAAAATATAATCCTAGTTATTTTCTTGATAGAGGTTAAAAAGCGAGAGGATTTAGAATGAAAAAGATTTTTGGAGAGAAGCAGCATCGTTTTTCCTTACGAAAATTAGCAATTGGTCTTGTATCAGCTTCGATTTCAAGCCTATTTTTTGTGTCCATTGCGAGCAGTGGAACCGTATTTGCTCAAGAAAATGCATCTGTTCACTACAAATATGTGACGGATACGGAGTTGAGTGGGCAAGAAAAAGACTTGATTGTCAAGGACATTCCTAAAATTGCTGAAGATAGTGAGAGCACCTATTATCTAGTCTACCGTATGGATGAGAAAGCTCAGCTAGGTCAGTTGCCCAATACAGGTGGGCAGAATAGCCTTACTAGCGTTTTATCAGGTGGAGCCCTGGCTTCGATTGGTCTCCTTATTTTTATTGTATCCAAAAAGAAAGGCAAAAAGAAAGCTCTCTTGAATGTGATTTTGGTAACAGGGATGGGCAGTGGTTTGGCTTCTTCGGTTCAGGCTATTGAAAATCAGCTTTTGCTACAATACAATCAGGAATACCAATTATCCCAAGGAGATAGTCTGCCTTTGCCACGCACCCTATCGGGTTATACTTACCTAGGCTATATTAAGCAAGACAAGGACGCCAGTCTGCAAGAAACTGCTGCTAGGGATCAGAAACTTGACTACACGGTTCAACCTCATTTTCAGACCAATGAAGGTGGGCAAAATGTAGGAGATGAGCAGAAAACTCCGTTTCCAACAAGCCCTGCTGACAAGCCAATCCCATCTCAAGATTCATCCAATCAAAAACCATCTGGTATTGCTAGTGTAGATCCTCAAGACGAAGTCTTGGCAGGTCGCGTGAACAAACCAGAACTCTTATACAAAGACCAAGAGATTGTAACCCAACTAGATGTTTCAGAAGTGGTTCAGGAAAATCCCGAACTAGCAGAGGGGGCCATCCATGTCAAACAAGAAGGTCGTCCTGGGAAGAAGGTTGAAGTCGTTCGCATTTTCACTGTTGAAAACCAAGAAATTTCCCGAGAAGTTCTCTCAACCAAGGTAGAAGAAGCCTTGCCACGTATAGTAGAAAAAGGGACTAAGAAGGCAGTTGTACCGAGTGAAGCACCTCAGTCTGCAAGAAAAGGAGAGCCTGAGACTCAGGCTCCATTACCAGAATACAATGGGAATCAAGCGGGAGCGATTGTAGACGCTGAGATAGCTGAAAAACCAGAATATACTGGCACCCAAGCTGGAGCAGTCGTTGAACCAGAGCAAATGGCTCCGCTACCTGAATATCAGGGAAGGCAAGCTGGTGCCATCGTCGAGCCAGAACAAGTTGAGCCAGAGGTTGGAGGCGTCCAGTCTGGGGCTTTGGTGGAACCAGAAACAGCTGAAAAACCAGAATATACAGGCGAGCAGTCTGGAGCAATCGTAGAGCCTGAACAGGTGCCACCAACACCAGAGTATACAGGAACTCAAGCGGGAGCGATTGTAGACGCTGAGATAGCCGAAAAACCAGAATATACTGGTACCCAAGCTGGAGCCATCGTTGAACCGGAACAAGTCGCTCCTCTTCCAGAATATACTGGCAATACCGAGCAAGTAAAACCGGAAACTCCAACAGAAAAACCAAAAGAAAAAGATCCAGAGAAGACGCTTGAGCTAAGAAATGTTTCGGATCTGGAGTTGTATAGTCAGACCAATGGTACTTACAAACAACATGTCTCTTTAGACAGTGTTCCAAGTAATACAGACACTTACTTTGTCAAGGTTAAATCTTCGTCATTTAAAGATGTCTATCTACCAGTCGCTTCAATAACTGAAGAGAAACGAAATGGTCAGTCAGTTTATAAAATTACAGCCAAGGCTGAGAAACTCCAGCAAGAGCTAGAAAATAAATATGTCGATAATTTCACATTCTACCTAGCTAAGAAGGCTAGAGAGGAAACGACAACCTTTACTTCCTTTAGCAACCTCGTCAAAGCTATCAACCAGAATCTCTCTGGAACCTATTATTTAGCGGCCAGCTTGAACGCCAACGAAAGTGGGGTTGGGACCTGATGACAGATCCTATATCAAGGGCACCTTTACTGGTCAGTTGATTGGTGAAAAAGATGGCAAGCAGTATGCTATTTACAATTTGAAAAAACCTCTTTTTGAAACTTTGAGTGGCGCTAGAGTAGAAAAATTGAGTCTGAAAAATGTCTCTATTTCTGGGAAGGATGATATCGGTTCACTGGCATATGAAGCGCAGAATGGTACAAAGATTCAGCAAGTTCATGTCGATGGTGTGCTGGCTGGGGAACGTGGTATCGGTGGTTTGCTGGCTAAGGCTGAGCAATCAAGCATCACAGAGAGCAGTTTCAAGGGAAGGATTATCAACACTTATGAGACGACTGCTGCCTACAATATCGGTGGTCTGGTCGGTCATTTGACAGGAAACAGGGCTTTGCTGACGAAGTCAAAAGCGACAGTAGCCATTTCATCCAACACAAATAGTTCAGATCAGACTGTGGGTGGTCTTGCAGGTCTAGTAGATCAGGATGCACAAATCCAAGATAGCTATGCTGAAGGCGATATTAACAATGCCAAGCACTTTGGTAGAGTCGCGGGAGTAGCAGGCTATTTGTGGGATCGAAAAACTAATGAGGAACAGCATGCTGGAAGTTTGACCAATGTCCTCAGCGATGTCAATGTAACCAACGGAAATGCCATTACCGGTTACCACTACAATGGAATGAAGGTGAAGGACACATTCAGCAGCAAGACCAACAGAGTCTATAATGTCACCTTGGTCAAGGATGAGGTCGTCAGCAAGGAATCCTTTGAAGAAAGAGGAACCATGCTAGATGCTTCTCAAATTGCAAGCAAGAAAGCAGCAATCAATCCTCTCACTCTACCAACAGTGGAGCCACTCTCAACAAGTGGCAAAAAGGACAGTGATTTTTCTAAGGTTGCCCATTATCAAGCTAAGCGCGCCTTGGCTTATAAAAATATTGAAAAATTGCTACCTTTCTACAACAAGGCAACTATCGTCAAATACGGAAATCTGGTCAATGAGAACAGCCTTTTATATCAAAAAGAACTCTTGTCAGCAGTCATGATGAAGGATAACCAAGTCATCACAGACATTGTTTCCAACAAAGAGACTGCAAACAAACTCTTGCTTCACTACAAGGATCATTCATCTGAGAAGCTGGATCTCAAGTACCAGGCTGATTTCGCCAAATTAGCAGAATATAGTCTGGGCGATACAGGACTTCTCTATACGCCAAACCAATTCTTGTATGACCAATCTTCTATCATCAAGCAAGTCTTACCTGACTTACAAAAGGTTGACTACCACTCAGAAGCCATCAGAAAGACACTCGGTATTTCTCCAAACGTCAAACAGACCGAACTCTATCTAGGAGACCAGTTCGCCAAAACAAAGGAACATTTGGAAGACAGTTTGAAAAAGCTCTTGTCAGCAGATGCTGGACTTGCTGGCGATAACTCAGTTACCAAGGGCTATCTTGTAGATAAAATCAAGCACAACAAGGAAGCCTTGCTACTTGGCTTGACCTATCTGGAACGTTGGTATAACTTTAGCTATGGTCAGGTGAATGTCAAAGACCTACTTATGTACCATCTGGACTTCTTTGGTAAGAGAAATGCTTCACCACTCGATACTCTGATTGAGTTAGGTAAATCTGGCTTTAACAATCTTCTAGCTAAGAATAATGTCGATACTTATGGTATCAGTCTTGCCAGTCATCATGGAACGAAAGATTTGTTTAGCACGTTAGAACATTACCGAAAAGTCTTTCTACCAGAGAAAAGCAACAATGACTGGTTTAAATCAGAGACCAAGGCTTACATCGTCGAAGAAAAATCCACTATCGAAGAGGTGAAAACAAAGCAAGGACAAGTTGGGACCAAGTATTCTATCGGTGTCTATGACCGCATCACTAGTGCCACATGGAAATACCGCAATATGGTCTTGCCTCTTCTAACCTTGCCAGAGAGATCCGTCTTTGTCATCTCAACTATGTCTAGTCTAGGATTTGGAGCTTATGATCGCTACCGCAATAGTGAACATAAAGCAGGCAAGGCTCTCAATGATTTTGTTGAAGAAAATGCGCGTGAAACAGCCAAACGCCAGCGAGATCACTACGATTATTGGTATCGCATTTTAGATAATGAGGGACGTGAAAAACTCTATCGTACGATTCTCCTTTATGATGCCTATAAGTTTGGTGATGACACAACATCTGGAAAAGCTACAGTGGAGGCTAAGTTTGATAGCACCAACTCAGCCATGAAGAATTTCTTTGGACCAGTTGGCAATAAGGTAGTACACAACCAGCATGGAGCCTACGCAACAGGGGATGGCGTCTACTATATGTCTTACCGTATGCTAGACAAGGATGGAGCCATTACTTATACCCATGAAATGACCCATGATTCGGATCAGGATAT
>ENA-OWLX01000653-OWLX01000653.1-metagenome-genome-assembly--contig:-NODE-653-length-12858-cov-15.537374_pt1 | contig 12858 bp, 9 predicted proteins | sample MGYA00245351_ERZ651106 | MGnify/ENA primary metagenome ERZ651106 (study PRJEB26857, sample SAMEA4031768) | metagenome | biome: human; feature: oral; material: saliva | place: Philippines | collected 2014... | reverse complement strand
TCGGCAGCAGGCGCTGTTTCAGACGACCCGTATTGTCAATCAGCAACACCAGCCATGCGCTGACAAATGCCGTCGCCAGCGTCACCAAATGGATACCGCCCAAAGGCGCAAAGCCGGCAAGCGGGCTTTCTTTGACGATTTGGGAATAGCCGAGCGCACCCCAGCCGAAGCCGGTCAACAGGCGTTCGCGGGCAAATTCCGCCAGCGTCCACAAAATCGGCAACACGATGCCGACCTTAACCCAGCGCGGCAGATGAAATTTCTTCCACAGCCAAAAACAGGTGGCAGGATACAGTGCAAGAAACGCAGGCAGCAGGAAAGTCAGCGGAATTGCGTATAAATTAGGCAAACCGGAGACATCGTGCAGCGCGGTATGTATCCAGTAAAACTGCGTCGTATAAGCAATCAGCCCAAACAGATAGGCGGTGGAAACAGCAAAGCGCGGACGCAGTTCAATCAGTCGGATCAATGCGCCAAACAGCAAGGGCATCAACCAAAAATGGTAATAAGGCGCGAAAGTCAACGGCGTGGCGGCAGCAATCAGGATCACCAGTGGCCAGTACAGCACGGGATGCTGCCAATATTGTTCAAGTTTGCGGAAAATGTTCATTGCAGAGAAAAGAAAATAAGAGGTCGTCTGAAAATACAGATTCAACAAAGTTAAACCATTTTCAGACGACGTATCGGTTGTTTAGTGTTTTTGAAACAGCTTCATCAAAGGCAGCGCCACGGCGCAGGCAATAGCACCGGCAATCAGCCCGACGGCAAGGTTGGCGATATGCTCCATCAAGCCGCTGTCCCAATGTTGCGCGTGTAAGAAATCATGCAAAAAGCCCAAGTTGTGCGCAATCAGACCGCCGCCGACGAGGAACATGGCAAGCGTACCCACCACGCTCAAACCGCGCATAAACCAAGGCATAAAGGTAATCAAGCCCTGTCCGACCGTTTGGATGCCCGTACTTTTTTGACGCATCAGCAGTATACCGAAGTCGTCGAGTTTGACGATGACGCCGACCAAACCGTACACAAAAACCGTCATGCCGACGCCGATTGCCGCCATCACCAGCGAACGGGTCATCAGGTCGTATTTTTCGACCACGCCCAAAGCAATAATAATGATCTCGGCAGACAGGATAAAATCCGTACGAATCGCGCCCTTAATCTTGGTTTTTTCGTCCAACGTTTCGGCGACAGTCTCCTCGTCGTCATGCGCTTCGTGGCGGTGTAGAAACTTATGCAGCAGCTTTTCCACTCCCTCGAAACACAAATAAATCCCGCCTATCATCAATAAAGGCGTAATCAGTTTCGGCAAAAAGGCGGACAGCAACAAAGCCAGCGGCACCAAAATCAGTTTGTTCACCAAAGAACCTTTCGCCACCGCCCAAATAATCGGCAACTCGCGTTCCGCCGAAACGCCGGTAACCTGATTCGCATTAAGCGCCAAATCATCGCCGACCACGCCCGCCGTTTTCTTGGCGGCCATTTTGGTCATCAGGGCAACGTCGTCCAAGACAGCGGTAATATCGTCCAAAAGGGCTAAAAGCGAGGCAAAGGCCATGATATGTTTCCGAAAAAGGGTCAAATTGAAGAAGCCGGCTATTATAACCGAGAAAGTATGACACTGAAGGCTTTCAGACGACCTTTAATGGAAATTAACGGAATTTGGTGGGAAAGTTGAAGCATTTTCGAAAGCAACTGCCCGATATGGGCAACAATTCAAATCATCACGGCTTCCATAACAGTAAAACAACCGCCCTGCCCTTTTTCAGACGACCTTTCCATACAGAAAACAATCAGAAGAAACCTTTGCAATAACATAGATTACTAAAATTTTATGCTCAATTTCATTTTCAAAATGCAAAAATTTTCTGATTTTTCCTACTTCTTGTTCAAAATTAGGAAGGTTTTAGTCAATTGAAATTTTTTGGCGCATTTTTATGCGTCAAATTTCGTTAACAGACTATTTTTGCAAAGGTCTCCAGAAATGTCATGCAGTTTCGCCCGAAACAGACAGTCAATGCTATACTTGCCAACTTATTGTCGATGAAAACCGGCTTGAAACAGCCGTTACGGAAACGAGAAATCAAAATGAGCAGAATCCAGCAAACCTTTGCCGCGCTTGACGGCGCAAAAGCCCTGATTCCCTATATCACCGTAGGCGATCCCAATCTCGACACCACGCTTGCGCTGATGCACAGTTTGGTTGAAAACGGCGCCGACATCCTCGAATTGGGCGTTCCTTTTTCCGACCCGATGGCGGACGGCCCGACTATCCAGCGCGCCGCCGAGCGTGCGTTGGCAAACAAAGTTTCCCTCAATGACGTATTGAATATCGTACGCCGCTTCCGCGAAACAAACGGCAACACGCCCGTCGTCTTGATGGGTTATCTGAACCCGATTCACAAAATAGGTTATCAGACATTTGCCCAAGCGGCGGCCGAAGCCGGCGTGGACGGCGTGCTGACCGTCGATTCCCCCGTCGAAACCATCGCTCCGCTGCACGACGAACTCAAAGCGCGCGGCATCGACTGCATTTTCCTGATTGCCCCGACCACGACCGAAGAGCGCATCCAAACCATCGCCCGCGTTGCCGGCGGCTTTGTCTATTACGTTTCGCTCAAAGGCGTTACCGGCGCGGCAAGTTTGGATACCGAGGAAGTTTCGCGTAAAATAGAGCTTTTGCGCAAGTATATCGACATCCCGATCGGCGTCGGCTTCGGCATCAGCAATGCCGAAAGCGCACGCAAAATCGGTGCCGTTGCCGATGCTGTCATCGTCGGCAGCCGCATCGTCAAAGAAATTGAAAATAACGCAGGCCGCGAAGCAGAAGCCGTCGGCGCGTTGGCGAAAGAATTAAAAGACGCAATCCGTTAAGGCCTTTTCCGAAAACACACGCAAAGGTCGTCTGAATCCCGAATTCCAAGGAGTCATCCATGAGTTGGTTAGACAAAATCCTACCGCCCAAAATCAAAAACCGCAGCAAAGACGAAGGCTCGTCCAACGTTCCCGAAGGTCTGTGGCACAAATGCCCGTCCTGTTCGGCAACCATCTACTCGACCGAGCTTCAGCAAAACGACCGAGTTTGCCCAAAATGTAACCACCACAACCCGCTTTCCGCACGCGAACGCCTCAATTTGCTTCTGGACGAAGAGGGCCGCGAAGAAATCGCCGCCAACATCAAACCGACCGACCCGCTGAAATTTAAAGACAGCAAAAAATACCCCGAACGCCTGACCGCAGCGCGCAAAGCCACCGGCGAAGATGATGCAATGGTTGTGATGAAAGGCTTTATGAACGGCTTGCCCGTCGTGATTGCCGCCTTCGAATTCCGTTTTATCGGCGGCTCTATGGGTTCCGTCGTCGGCGAACGCTTCGTCCAAGGCGTGCGCCGTGCCGTAGCCGACAACTGCTCTTTCATCTGCGTTGCCGCATCAGGTGGTGCGCGTATGCAGGAAGGTGTCAACTCATTGATGCAGATGACCAAAACCAGCGCGGCATTACATCTTTTGACTGAAAAACACCTGCCGTTCATCTCCGTTCTGACCGACCCGACCATGGGCGGCGTATCCGCCAGCTTCGCCTTCCTCGGCGATGTCGTGCTTGCAGAACCCAACGCCCTTATCGGCTTTGCCGGCCCGCGCGTCATCGAACAAACCGTCCGCGAAACCTTGCCCGAAGGCTTCCAACGCGCAGAATTCCTGCTGGAAAAAGGCGCTATCGACCAAATCGTCGACCGCCGCAACATGAAACAGCGCATCAGCGACCTGATTACCCTGCTGCGCCGCGAAGACAAAGTCAACGCCGCTTAAATCGAGGAAGTTTGAGCCAAACAAAGGTCGTCTGAAAACTGATTTTTCGGTTTTCAGACGACCTTTACGATTTGGACGGCTTCTATGAAATACACACATTAAATAAATACGCCTTAAACACATACGGCAATTCAAAATTCCATTATTTCCAAAATAAGCAAAAAACATATAATAACTTTGTTTTCTATTTCTATTTGCAATTAAATCAGACCCATATCGATATACTCACAAAGTATTACTTACCGCCAAAACCAGGTTTTAAGATTTGTAAATTTGATATAAGTCAAACTATCGCGTTTTGTAGATTCATATAATATTAATGTTTAGAGTATCGAATAATCGGGGATAGTCATGTCCTGCCTTAAAACGAAACGCACATCCGGCATCTTGAATACGATGCTGTCGATGTTTGCCGTATTTGTCCTACTGTTTTCGACACTGCCCGCCTATGCCGAGCGTTTGCCGGAATTCCTGTCAAAAATCCAGCCTGCGGAAATTTTTCCAGGTGCAGACCGCTATGGCAAGCCGGAAGGCAAACCTATGGTTGCCCGCGTTTATAAGGGCGACGAGCAGTTGGGCTTGGTGTATATCACAACGGACGTGGTCAACACGCGCGGCTATTCGAGCAAACCGATTGATACGATGGTGGCTTTGGCCAACGATGGAACGGTCGCCGGTGCGAAGCTGGTCGACCACCACGAGCCGATTATGCTTATCGGTATCCCGCAGTCGCGCGTGGATAAATTCATCGATAAATATATCGGTTTGAATTTCATTAAGAATCCGCCTACTCCGGGCGTTGCTCCCGGGGACATCATTAGCGGCGCGACCGTTACGCTGATGGTGATTAACGACAGCATCCAGCGTTCGTTCAAAGTGGTTGCCGGCAAATATGGTTTGGGTACCGACAAAGCCGTTCAGACGACCTCTGCCAGTCCTGCGGATACGCAACAGGCTACCGAACCTGCAACTCAAACCCGCCCTCGCCGCGCTGTCAATCCGGACAAACAGGACATCCAATCTTGGAATGCCCTTTTGGAACAAAAAGCCATCGGTCATCTGCATATTTCAGTGGATGAAATCAACAAGCTGTTTGAAAAAGGCGGCAAAGCCGGTGTTGCCGACCACGCCGAACAAGGCGCAGGCGACGATACCTTTATCGATTTGTATACTGCCGTAGTCAGCCAACCCTCCATCGGTAAAAGCCTGCTGGGCGAACAAGGATGGAAAAACCTGCAAAGCCGTCTGCAACCGGGTCAACAAGCTGTCTTGGTCGCCGGTAAAGGCCGCTATTCTTGGAAAGGTTCGGGTTATGTCCGCGGCGGTATTTTCGACCGTATCGAGATGATTCAGGGCGAAAACAGCTTCCGCTTTACCGACGCAGAACACGAACGCTTGGTCAGCCTGGCTGCCGAAGGTGCACCCCACTTTAAAGAAGTATCATGGTTTACCATTCCTGCCAATGTGGAATTCGACGCTGCCGAACCTTGGCGTTTACAGTTGATGGTTCAGCGTGTATTGAGCGTAAACGACAAAGCATTCGTCACTGCCGACTTGGATTACGAACTGCCTAAAGGTTACTATGTCGATGACCCGAAAGCACCGCCCGTTGAAATCAGCGCACCGGTAGAACCTGCCGCAGCTGCAGGTGCTGCAGATGCCGGCAACGGTATTGCCGACCAAGCCAGTGCCGACGACGGCGCATCCAACCAACTTTGGAAACAGGTGTGGAAAGCGAAACAGGGTCAAATCATCGTAGTCAGTATCGCATTGACCATCCTGCTTTTGGTATTCCTGTTCCAAGACTGGATTGTTCGCTACGAAAAATGGTACGACCGTTTCCGCTTGGTATTCCTGACATTTACCCTGTTTTATATCGGCTGGTACGCTCAGGCGCAACTGTCGGTCGTCAATACGCTGACGCTGTTCTCCGCCATCCTGACCGAATTCCGTTGGGACTTCTTCCTGATGGATCCGATTGTGTTCATCCTGTGGCTGTTTACCGCCGCAACCATGCTGCTGTGGAACCGCGGTACATTCTGCGGCTGGCTCTGCCCCTTCGGTTCACTGCAAGAGTTGACCAACCGTATCGCCAAAAAATTGGGCGTGAAACAGATTACCGTGCCGCACCTGCTGCACACACGTCTGACCGCGATTAAATATGTGATTTTCTTCGGCCTATTGGCGATTTCGCTGTATGATTTGGGCACTGCTGAAAAATTTGCCGAAGTAGAACCTTTTAAAACAGCGATTATTTTGAAATTCGTCCGTGAATGGTGGTTTGTCGCGTTTGCCGTTGCCCTCTTGGTTGCCGGCTTGTTCATCGAACGCTTCTTCTGCCGCTATCTGTGCCCGTTGGGCGCAGGCATCGCCCTACCCGGCCGCTTCCGCGTGTTCGACTGGCTGCGCCGCTACAAAATGTGTGGCAACCCTTGCCAAATCTGTACGCACGAATGCCCCGTTCAAGCGATTGCACCGGAAGGCGACATCCATCCGAACGAATGTATCCAGTGCCTGCACTGCCAAGTCATGTATCACCATGACACACGTTGTCCGCAAGTTGTGGCAACCAACAAGAAAAAACAAAAACAGGCGGCAGCGAAAGCCGAACCCGAAACCGCATCTGCAAAACAACAGCCTACCGAGCAGATTGTGCAGTTTGTGAAAAAATAAACCGCCCCACGGCCGGCAAATAATCTAAACCCCTAAAGAACCCTGAAAAAATGCCGCGCCACCCGTAACCATACTTATAAACATAAATTCGTTTTTTTGATCGGCAGGTCGTCTGAAAACGCCGGCTGCCGAATTTTATCCAAGGAGTGTTGTATGTCAGACGAAAAATTAGAACAAAACGGTTTAAGCCGTCGTTCATTCTTAGGTACTGCCGCCGTTTCAGGCGCAGGTATTGCCGGCGCCGGTCTGTTGGGTTTGGCGGGCTGTTCCAAAGAGGGTGGCGATAAAGCCGCCGCTTCAGGTGCTGCACCTGCCGCCAAAACCGAGTCTCATGCCTCTGCCGAACCGGGTAAACAGACTTCCGAAGTCGGTCCGGGCGAACTCGACCAATACTACGGCTTCCTCTCCGGCGGCCAATCAGGCGAAATGCGCTTGATCGGCGTACCTTCCATGCGCGAACTGATGCGTATCCCCGTGTTCAACATGGACAGCGCGACCGGTTGGGGCCGTACCAACGAGAGCCTGCGTATTTTGAATGAAAAAAATACGCCGGAAACCAACCAGTTCCTGAAAGACAGCGGCCTGCGCTGCTACCCTAACGGCGACTTGCACCACCCTCACTTGTCGTTTACCGACCAAACTTACGACGGTCGCTACGCGTATGCCAACGACAAAGCAAACAACCGCGTTTGCCGCATCCGCCTGGACTTCATGAAAACCGACAAAATCACCGAAATCCCTAACGTTTCCGGTGTACACGGTCTGCGTCCGCAACGTTATCCGAAAACCGGCTATGTATTTGCCAACGGCGAACACATCGTACCGGTAAGCGGTGTGGGTACTTGGAACGATCCTAAAACTTGGAATGCCGTTTACACCGCAATCGACGGCGAAACCATGGACATCGCATGGCAAGTATTGGTGGACGGCAACTTGGACAACGGCGATGCCGACTACCAAGGCAAATACTCCTTCTCCACCTGCTACAACTCCGAACGCGCCCTGACCGTACAAGGTGCTTCTTCCAACGAGCAAGACTGGTGCGTAGTCTTCAATCTTGCTGCCATCGAAGAAGGCATCAAAAAAGGCGACTTCAAAGAAGTCAACGGCGTGAAAATGCTGGACGGCCGCGCAGAAGCCAATTCCCCTTACACCCGCTACATCCCCGTGCCGAACTCTCCGCACGGCTGTAACGCCTCCCCTGACGGCAAATACATCATGCTCAACGGTAAACTGTCTCCGACCGTTACCGTATTGGACGTCAGCAAACTGGACGATTTGTTCGCCGGCAAAATCAAAGAGCGCGACGTGGTTGTCGCCGAACCCCAACTGGGTCTTGGTCCTTTACACACCGCGTTTGACGGTCGCGGCAACGCCTACACCACGCTGTTTATCGACAGCCAAATGGTCAAATGGAACATCGACGACGCCATCAAAGCCTACAAAGGCGAAAAAGTGGATCCGATCAAACAGAAACTCGACGTCCACTACCAACCCGGCCACAACCATACGACCATGGGCGAAACCAAGGAAGCCGACGGCAAATGGCTGGTATCTTTGAACAAATTCTCCAAAGACCGCTTCCTCAACGCCGGCCCGCTGAAACCGGAATGCGACCAGTTGATCGACATTTCCGGCGACGAAATGCGCCTGGTACACGACAACCCGACCTTTGCCGAACCGCATGACCTGTGTCTGGTTGCCGCTTCCAAAGTCAACCCGAAAAAAACCTGGGATCGCAAAGACCCATGGTTCTGGCAAGACGCTGTGGAACAGGCGAAAAAAGACGGTGTCGAGCTGGAAAAAGCCGCCAAAGTCATCCGCGAGGGCAACAAAGTCCGCGTATACATGACTGCCGTTGCGCCTGCGTACAGCATCCCGCAATTCGAAGTCAACCAAGGCGACGAAGTAACCGTATATGTGACCAACGTCGAAACCATCGAAGACTTGACCCACGGCTTCACTTTGGAAGGCTACGGCATCGCCATGGAAATCGGCCCGCAAGCTACCCAATCGGTAACCTTCAAAGCCGTCCGTCCGGGCGTACACTGGTACTACTGCCAATGGTTCTGCCACGCCCTACACATGGAAATGTCCGGTCAAATGATCGTTAAACCCCGATAATCGGGTTTGACGGTTTATCACTGACTTAACGGAAAGGTCGTCTGAAAAAACTTTCAGGTCTTAGCGAAACCCGCTGCCCTCGTTTTCAGACGACCTTTTATAGCAGAACCGTTTGAACGCAACAGACTGTTCCGCTATAAAACAAAAACACGGCCCTCACAGGCAGGCATCACCGTGCCGACGCACACCGCACGAATCAGAGGAACTCCATGCACACACCCCAATTCAAAACATGGCGACGCGCTGTCCTGGCATTTATGTTCGGCGGCATGATTCAGACGACCTTTGCAGCCACCATCGACGTTTCCCCGACCGACAACCTCCCCGAAGTCATCGCGCGCGCGCAGGCAGGCGATACACTCAGGCTCGCCTCCGGCACTTACAAAACCAAACTGCTTATCGACAAACCCATCACCATCGAAGGCCCTGCCGACCGCTCCGCCAAAATCGAAGGCGACCGCACCGGCCGCACCATTGCCGTCATTGCCCCCGACGTTACCCTGCGCAACCTCACCGTCACCCGTTCCGGCATGAGCCTGCCCGCCATGGACGCCGGCATCTACCTCGAAGAAACCGCTCCCCGCGCCCTGATTGAACACAACAACATCCTCGACAACTCCGTCGGCGTGTATATCCACGGTTCTGCCGAATCCATGGTGCGCGAGAACAAAATCGTCGGCGACTCCACTTTACGCGTCAACGAACGCGGTAACGCCGTCACCGTCTGGAACGCCCCCGGCGCGCAAGTTATCGGCAACGACATTTCCAAAGGCCGCGACGGCATTTTCTCCAACACCAGCAAGAACAACACCTACAAAAACAACCGCTTCAGCGACCTGCGTTTCGCCGTCCACTACATGTACACCAACGACAGCGAAGTCAGCGGCAACATTTCCGTCGGCAACAACATGGGCTACGTTTTGATGTTTTCCGACCACCTCAACGTGTACGGCAACATCGCCGTCGGCAGCCGCGACCAAGGCATCATGCTCAACTACGTCAACTATTCCGACATCCACGACAACATCATCAACAAAGCCGGCAAATGCGTTTTCGCCTACAACGCCAACTACAACAAAATCGTCGCCAACCATTTTGAAAACTGCCAAATCGGCATCCACTTCACCGCCGCCATCGAAGGCACCACCCTTTCCGACAACGCCTTCATCAACAACGAAAGCCAAGTCAAATACGTCAGCACACGTTTTCTTGACTGGGGCGAAGGCGGACGCGGCAACTACTGGAGCGACAACAGCGCGTTCGACCTCGACGGCGACGGCTTCGGCGACAGCGCATACCGTCCCAACGGCATCATCGACCAAATCATCTGGCGCGCCCCTGTTGCCCGCCTCCTGATGAACAGCCCCGCCGTCAGCATCGTCAAATGGGCGCAATCGCAGTTCCCCGCCATCCTTCCCGGCGGCGTAATCGACAGCAAACCACTGATGAAAGCGGGCAGCAACAAAACCACCACCAAATACGAGGCGATGAAAGAACAACTGTTGCAGGAAGCCGAAACCAATCAATCCAAATGGGGCGATGCCGAAAACGGCGCATTGAACTGAGCGGAACGCCGTGAACACCTCCCGCAAGGTCGTCTGAAAAATTTTCAGACAACCTGATCGACAAACCGCAGCAAAGCTTTGCCCCATCATTTCCGTATCCATAGGAATCCGCCGGAAATACGGTGCAACCCGCGATGCAGGCAACAGTCAAAAACCTAAACCCATAACAAACGTCGTCTGAAATCCCTCTCCTCTTTTTCAGACGACCCCATACAAAGAACGCCCTTTTCAGACGACCCTCAACGTCGTCTGAAACCCATCCACACAAGGAAGCACTCATGAGCGCACACCATGTCGAATTGAGAAACGTAACCAAACGCTTCGGCGCACAAAAAGCCGTCAACCAAGTCGATTTAGTCTTGAAGGCGGGGGAAAGTGTCGGTCTTGCCGGACACAACGGCGCAGGCAAGTCCACGCTCATCAAACTGATACTCGGGCTGATTACCCCCACCGAAGGCGAAGTCATGCTGCTGGGCGAGCGCACAGGCAGCAAAGCGGGCGCGCAGTTGCGCAGCCAAATCGGCTACCTGCCCGAAACCGTCGCCCTGCACCCTTCCCTCAGCGGCATCGAAACCCTCAATTTCTACGCCAAACTCAAAAAACAGCCGCTCACCAAAAACCACGAGCTTCTCGAGCGCGTCGGCATTTCCCAAGCCGCCCGCCGCCGCGTCGGCACCTACTCCAAAGGCATGCGCCAACGCCTTGCCCTCGCCCAAGCCTTGCTGGGCGAACCCAAAGTATTGCTGTTTGACGAACCCACCACAGGCCTCGACCCCGCCTCGCGCCAAATGTTTTACGAAGTCGTGCGCGAACTCAACGGACGCGGCGCCACCGTCCTCCTCAGCACCCACGCCCTTGCCGAACTCGACGGCCACGCCGACCGCATCGTCGTCATGAAAAACGGTGTCAAAGTCGCCGACGGCAGCATGGACGAGCTGCACGTCCAAAGCGGACTCCCCCTCACCGTCAACATCCGCCTCAAAGCCCCGCGTCCGTTAAGTGAACGCTGGCAGCCTCTTTCAGACGACCTCAGCTATCAGGCACAATGTCAGGCTGAAGAACGCATGGCATTACTCAGCGAACTGGGCAATCTGTCCGACCTCGCCTACCTCGACATCCACACACCCACACTCGACGACATGTACGCACAATTCTTAAAAAGGGAGGACGTATGAACCCCGTTTGGATTATCACCGGAAAAGAAGTCCGCGACAGCCTGCGCAACCGCTGGGTACTCGCCGCCTCCGTCCTGCTCGCCGCCCTCGCCCTCTCATTGGGCTTCCTCGGCAGCTCGCCCACAGGCTCGGTTAAAGTCGATCCGCTGACCGTAACCGTTGTCAGCCTCTCCAGCCTGTCCATCTTCCTGATTCCGCTCATCGCCATGCTCCTCTCCTACGATTCCCTCATCGGCGAAATCGAACGCGGCACCATGGCGCTGCTGTTGAGCTACCCCGTTTCCCGCAACCAAATCCTTGCCGGAAAATTCATCGGACACCTCATCATCCTCGCACTCGCCACCACCGCAGGCTACGGAATCGCGGGCATCACGCTCCAACTCGCCAACGGCAGCTTCGACATCGCCGCATGGAAACCTTTCGCTCTCCTGATTGCCGCCAGCGTCATTTTGGGCGCCGCATTCCTGTCCATGGGCTACCTCATCAGCGCGAAAGTGAAAGAACGCGGCACCGCCGCCGGTATCGCCATCGGCGTTTGGCTGTTTTTTGTCGTCATCTTCGACATGGCACTTTTGGGCATCCTCGTTGCCGATACACAACAAGCGATTACCGCCCCCGTCGTCGAAACCGTCCTCCTTTTCAACCCCACCGACATCTACCGCCTGCTCAACCTGACCGGTTACGAAAACACCGCCATGTACGCAGGCATGGCAGGTTTGAGCGAACAAATCAGCCTGACCATGCCCGTATTGCTGACCGCGCAGATATTATGGGTTATTATTCCCCTTATCTTGGCAGCAAGAATTTTTGGAAAGCGACAAATATGAAAAAGATTTTACCTGCGCTCCTCGCCGCCCTGCTCCTGAGTGCCTGTCCCAAAGAAGATGACACCCCGCCGCCTGAGCCTCAGCAAATCAGTGACCGCGCCGTGGGGCACTATTGCAGCATGAACCTGACCGAACACAACGGCCCCAAAGCCCAAATCTACCTCAACGGCAAACCCGACCGCCCCGTCTGGTTCTCCACCATCAAGCAGATGTTCGGCTACACCAAGCTGCCCGAAGAACCTAAAGGCATCCACGTCATCTACGTTACCGACATGGGCAAAGTCAAAGACTGGAGCAAACCCAATGCCGACACCGCATGGATAGACGGCAAGAAAGCCTACTACGTCATCGAAAGCGGCTTCATCGGCGGCATGGGTGCAGAAGACGCCCTCCCCTTCGCCGACAAAGCCCAAGCAGAGAAATTTGCCAAAGAAAAAGGCGGCCGCGTCGTCAGCTTCGACGAAATGCCCGATTCCTACATCTTCAAATAATCCCTTCCCATCAAAAAGGTCGTCTGAAAACCTTATTCATCAGGTTTTCAGACGACCTTTTCCATATCTGCCACATCAAAAGACAAGAAAAACAGATTAAGTTGGAAAGCCTAACAATATTTTGAAATAAGGCTCGGCTAACCATGCTTTCGGTGTAGCCTGTTATGAGAACGGGATTGGTCAAAAGTTTACCC
>ENA-OWLX01000651-OWLX01000651.1-metagenome-genome-assembly--contig:-NODE-651-length-12866-cov-11.245492_pt1 | contig 12866 bp, 11 predicted proteins | sample MGYA00245351_ERZ651106 | MGnify/ENA primary metagenome ERZ651106 (study PRJEB26857, sample SAMEA4031768) | metagenome | biome: human; feature: oral; material: saliva | place: Philippines | collected 2014... | reverse complement strand
GTTGGTTTTGCCGGCTGGGGGAGTGGCGCCCCGCTTTTTGCGCCTCTGTCTTTTTCGATTCTGCCCGCGTGCGCTGCCCTCATGCTCCCACTCGAACACATGATTTCTCACGTGTTCACAGGGACTCTCACCTAACCCCAATCGCCCGAGTTTGACCGGCATCGCTCGCCCTTACTCACCCAAACCCACCCAAAAATCGAAAAGAACGAAAATTTTCGTGCACCGGGGTACAAAACCGGGCACGCCGTCGCGTCCCGGTGCTATATTCGCTGAGGCGCCGGCCCCAATGCCTGAGGCCGCACCAACACACCCGCACACATACCAGTGACGGTATGCCACATAGTGAAAGGCACCCATCATGCCCGCACCCTTCACCGATTTGATCGGCACCGATTCGTTCACCGAGTCCCTACGCCAGGAGAACCTCGCCACCTGGCTTTCCGCCACGAATCACCGTTTTGTTGCTGAGCTTTTTGACGGCTCGATTGCCCCGCAGGTCATGGCAGGGTACCTGGTGCAGGATTACCGCTTCCTCGATACCTTCCTCGCCCTGATTGGCGGCGCGATTACTAACGCCGATACTCTCGCGGGCCGCCTGCGCCTCTCCAAGTTCGCGGGCGAAATCGCCGGTGACGAGAACACCTACTTCCTGCGCAGCTTTGAGACTCTGGGCGTGACCGAGCATCAGCGTGAATCCATGCCCGATACGGAGGCGACCGCCGGCTTCAAGCGTCTCTTCCTGGATGCGGCGGCAAGCGGCAGCTATGTGGCAATCCTGTCGGTGCTGGTGGTGTGCGAGGGCCTGTACCTGGATTGGGCGTCCAAGGCTCCCGCCAAGCGCCCCGATTCTTTTGTGCACCACGAGTGGATCACCCTGCACGACTACCCGGAGTTCCGTGAACTGGTTGATTTCTTGCGCCGCGAACTGGACCGTGTGGGCCCGTCGGATGCGCAGCGTGCCCGCGAGTTCTTTAGCCGCGCGGTGGAGCTGGAGCAGCTGTTCTTTGACGAGTCGTACACCCACCCGCTGCCCTAAGTAGTACCCTTGATGAAACCCTCGGAAGGTTCCGTCCGCCGCTGAATTGCGGGCTCCTTCCGGGGGTTTTTGCGTGCTGAAGAGGCCCCGAAAGCGCTACGAAAACGCGCCGAAAGCGCTACGAAAACGCCCCGAAAACGCCCCGAAAACGCGCCCATCTGCGTAAAATAGCGCGTCATAAAACAGAACATATAGGCTGATGGCGTGCCATTTGGTGGTGTAGAGGCTAGGATAAATGGGGTACCGCTTCCGGGGTGCTGGCTATGCCGCGCCGGTAAGTACCACCGTAAAACACTATCTAAAGGAGTCGTATGAGTACCGCCGCATCGAGTACTACCGAGCCCACCCACGCTGAAAAAGAAGCGCACCACGGGCACACGGGAACCCCGGGCAGCTACTCAGACCGACAGCTCGGATTCTGGCTAGTTAGCGCCGGCCTGATTGCACTCATCTCTTCAGCGATTCTGGTGTATGAGCGCCTGCAGATTTACATTGATGCCGGCCACTCCACGGTCTGCGATATCAACGCCCTGCTCAGCTGCGGCACGGTGATGCGCACCCCGCAGGCGGAGGCTTTCGGCTTCCCGAACCCGTTCATCGGCCTGGTGGGCTTCTCGATTGTGGTGACTATCGGCGCCGCGATGATGGCGGGTGCACAGTTCAAGAAGTGGTTCTGGGTGTGCATGAATATTGGTTTGGCGGCGGCGACCGCGTTCATCATGTGGCTGTGGTACCAGACGACGTTCCAGATCAACGCCCTGTGCCTGTTCTGCATGATTGTGTGGATTATGACCATCACGCTTTTTGTGAAGACTACGGTCCGCAATATTTCGGCGGGGGTCATTCCGGCGTCGCAGTCGATGCGTGAGAGCGCTCGCGGCTGGTCCTGGTTTGCGATTAGCCTGTGGTTGATCCTGATTTTCGGCATTATTGTGATCCGCTTCTTCGAGGTCATTGTGAATATGATGCGCTAAGCGTTCATCTCTGAGCTTGGTTTGAGGGCTGATGCCCCGAACATGCAACGCCCCGGTACTGTTGGTGCCGGGGCGTTGCTGTGTCTGCGGGCGGGGGAGGTTGCGCCGACTGGTTGAGTCAGGCTGGGGTGCCGGGTAGCGGGGGAGGCGCCGGTGACCCGAGCCGTGAAGTCAGCGGGGAGGCGGCGCGGGTGCGTATAATGGTCAGGTATATTCTTGAGCGGCATCAGTCGGAGCCGTCCGCGGGTTTCACCTGCGGCGTCGACTGCCTGCCGTTCTGCTGGACACTAGATTCGTGATACCCCGTCGAGGAGAGCCGTGAAGACTGCCGGAATTGCTGCAATGGGCATTGCTGCCGTTATTTTTCTGACTGCCCTGCTGTTGCTGACCGCCGGTCACTTCTCGCTGCTGTGGGTGATTCTGCTGGTGGTTTCTCCGTTCGTTTTCATTCTGGGTGTTCCGTTTGCGACCGGTTCCGGTCCGGAGTACTTGCCGACCGACCCGAAGCTTGCTCAACAGGCTCGTGAGGCGCGCGATGCGGAGCTGGGTCTGGACTAGTCCCTCCTCTCAAGAACTTTTTGAAGCCGGGTGGTGCGTAGTGGCACGCCCGGCTTTGCTGTACCCGCTATGGTGCTCGCCGCAGTGCCCGCGCATCCGGCTGGGAAGTGATGCCTGGATTGGGTGCCTTGGGTGGCTCAGAGGCGCCCTCTACCGGGTATAATGGAACACGGTGTCTTGTGCGCCCCGCACGCGCATAAAGATCCCCACCAACGCATCGAGGGAGAGTACCCGAAGAGCGCCGGCTATAAGCCGCGGAGCATAACTGTCGCACCGCGCGGGCCGCCCGCCTCGGCGAAGAAACCCGAAGACCGGCAGGGCACCCAGGAAGGGTGTGAGCGTGCCGTGCTCGAGAGCGAGGTGGCTGTGACCGTCGCGGCGCGCTCTGCGTTCCGCCCGCTCGCCCCCTACGGCAGAAGCACTGAACGAGATAGTGCCCGGTAGCGCCGATGGACGCGCACCGTAGGGTGAGGCTTGAGCCGCGGTGGCAGCAACTAGGCTTTGCGCTGTATGCGCGCTGTTAAAATCCTTGCGGTGCGGAGCAGGGTGTAACGAAAGAAGATTAATGTCTGACGAGAAGAACGTCGAACTTGGGGTTTTTGAGGCGCTGAACGCCCTCGCGGAGGAGAAGAACGCCTCTGCGGAGACCCGTGAAACTCTGCGTAAGAATGTTCGTGAGAGCTCTGACGCCCAGCAGGGCACTGAGCGTCGCCGTCCGGGTCGCCCGAAGAAGGAGAAGGCTCCTGAGGTTCCCCTGGATGAGGCGATTGCTGCTGGCCTGACCAACCTCCGTAACGCCAAGGCTAAGCACGCGCCGGCACCGAAGGTTGCCGCTCCCGTTGCGTCTGAGACCGAGGTTGCTTCTACTCTGGATAGCCTGTTTGAGGCTGCTGAGAAGAAGGCGGCTGAGCCTGCTGTCGTGGAGAACACCGCCAAGGTTGAGACTGTCGAAAAGACTGCAAAGGTTGAGACTGTCGAGAAGACTGCGAAGGTCGAAACCGTCGAGAAGACTGCGAAGGTCGAGGAAGTTGTCGCTCCCGCCGCTGAGTCTGCTGAGTCTGCCGTTGAGGTGAAGGAAGAGACCGCCAAGGTTGAGGTCGTAACCCCCGCAAAGGCTGAGAAGGCTGAAGAGGCCGCCGCTGAGCAGAAGGCTGAAGAGGCTGCCGTAGTTGCTGAGGAATCCGCAACCGAAGAAGCTGCACCCGAGGCATCCGCCGCAGAAGAGTCTGCTGAGGAGCCCGCAGAAGCTCCCGAGCCGGTCAAGACCATTAGCGACCTGCAGCGCGAAAAGCTGCAGGAGCTGCGCTCGCGTACCCCCATGGGTGCGATGCCGCTGTTCATGGCTCCCGAGCCGGAGGAGCTGAGCGAGCTCGCTGTTGCCGCCAAGCTGGAGCGTGAGGCACGCCGCGCCGCTGCCGAGGAGCAGAAGCGTAAGGAGCGCATGGAGCGCCGCCGCGAGGAGGCTGCCGCTGAGGCTGAGGTGACGAGCCACCGTCGCCGTCGCCGTCGCCGCGGTACCGAAGATATTGAGATTGAGGGCGGCGTTGATGATGACGTTGAGACCGTCACCAAGGTGCGTGCACCGCGCCTGGCTGACTCTCACGCATCCAACACTGTGACCGGTGTGCGCGGTTCTACCCGCCTGGAGGCGAAGCGTGTGCGCCGCCGCGAGTCCCGCTCCCTGGGTCGCCGCCGCCACATCGTGACTGAGGCTGAGTTCTTGGCTCGCCGCGAGTCCGTGGACCGTCAGATGCTGGTTCGTCAGAAGGACGGCCGCATCCAGATTGGTGTGCTCGAGGACGGCGTGCTGGCTGAGCACTTCGTGTCCAAGACTCAGCAGGATTCCCTGATTGGCAACGTGTACCTGGGTAAGGTTCAGAACGTTCTGCCGTCCATGGAAGCTGCGTTCGTTGACATTGGACGCGGCCGCAACGCTGTGCTGTACGCGGGCGAGGTCAACTGGGATGTCACCGGTCTGGACGGTGCGCCCCGCAAGATTGAGAACGCCCTGAAGCCCGGCGATTCGGTTCTGGTGCAGGTCACCAAGGACCCGATTGGTCACAAGGGTGCCCGCCTGACCAGCCAGGTTTCCCTGCCCGGTCGCTTCCTGGTGTACGTGCCGGGTGGTTCGATGACCGGTATTTCCCGCAAGCTGCCCGACACCGAGCGTGCGCGTCTGAAGAAGATTCTGAAGGACAAGCTGCCCGAGGGTGCTGGCGTAATCGTTCGTACCGCGGCGGAGGGTGCTTCTGAGGAGGAGCTGACCCACGACATTAACCGTCTGCGTGCGCAGTGGGAAGAGATTCAGGAGAAGGCTAACTCCCGCAAGGTGCTGGCTCCGGAGATGCTCTACCAGGAGCCCGACCTGATGATTAAGACCGTGCGTGACGTCTTCAACGAGGACTTCACCGCGATGATTGTTCAGGGAGAGAACGCGTGGGATTCCATTGAGGCGTACGTGACGTACGTGGCGCCGGACCTGGTCTCCCGCCTGCAGCAGTGGGACGGCGATGACGACCTCTTCGACCACTACCGCATCAACGAGCAGCTGGCGAAGGCACTGGACCGTAAGGTGTACCTGCCGTCGGGTGGTTCGCTGGTGATTGACCGTACCGAAGCCATGACCGTGGTGGACGTGAACACCGGTAAGTTCACCGGTAGCGGCGGCAACCTGGAAGAGACCGTCACCAAGAACAACCTGGAAGCCGCTGAGGAGATTGTCCGTCAGCTGCGTCTGCGCGATATTGGCGGCATTATCGTCATTGACTTCATTGACATGGTGCTTGAGTCGAACCGTGACCTGGTTCTGCGTCGCCTGATTGAGTGCCTGGGCCGTGACCGTACCAAGCATCAGGTGGCTGAGGTGACTTCGCTGGGTCTGGTTCAGATGACCCGTAAGCGCCTGGGTACCGGCCTGCTTGAGGTCTTCTCGGAGCCCTGTGAGCAGTGTGCAGGTCGTGGCCTGGTGGTTCACGATCAGCCGCTGAGCGGTCGTAGCGGTGGCGCGTCGGATTACATCCACCGCCATGAGCGTAATGACCGTAAGCGTAGCCGTGCCGCTGCCCGCGAGGATTCTCGTGACCAGCAGAAGCAGGATGCTCTGGAGTCGAAGAAGGCTGAGCGCCGTAACGCTATGGCTGCGGTGGCTGCCGCATCCGCTCATAGCGGGGAGACTTCGGAGGAGACCGCTTCGACCCGTAAGAAGCGTAAGCGTCGCAAGCGTTCGCGCCGCGCGGAGACCGCTGAGCTTTCGCTTGAGCAGGAGATTCAGGGTATTGCCGAGGCTGCCAGCGAGCAGGCTCACGCGGAGGTTGCTCAGCGTGAGGACAAGGTTGCTGAGGTCACCGAGGGCAACTGGGTCGGTGAGCAGGGCGGTTTCTCCCTGGAGCAGCTGGCGAGCGCGTTCGACCGCGTGGAGGAGCCCGCTGAGGATTCCTCGAAGGACTCTGCTGAGGGACGTTCGGATCAGGAGCGGGCGGAGGAGCGTCGTTCGTCCAAGCGTGGCGAGAAGAAGTCTTCTCGTAACCGCCAGCGCCGCGAGCTGACCGATGCGGATATTGCCGCTGTGGAGGATTCCGGTGCGGGTTCGCTGGAGGACGAGCACCACGTTGACCCGGAGCTTGACCCGCGCTTTAGCCGCTCTTCGGATCGTTTTGAGGCGATTCGCGCCGGTGAGGCGAAGGCTCGTGCTTCTCAGAAGGCTGGCCGTCTTGCCCGTACCGAGGGTGAGTCGTTCCGTTCGGGCCGTGAGGATCGTTCGGCGAAGCGCCAGAACGCTGAGCAGCAGAGCACTGAGCACAAGGGCGCTGAGGCAAACTCCGAGCAGAAGGCTCAGGAGCCCAAGCGCATTGAGCGTGAGGACCTGCGCATTGAGGATGTTCGTGAGACTCCGCGTGCGTCCCGCCGCCGTGCTCGTCGCGCCGCTGATGAGAAGCGCGCCGAGAAGGCGGCTGAGCAGGCATCCGCAAATGCTGGTAAGATTGAGAAGTCTGAGTCTCGCCCGGTTGTGACCGGCGTGATTGGTGCTCCGGCTGTGACCGGTGTGGTGGGCGCAGCTCCCGCAGCGGTTGAGGCTCCGGTTGAGGATCAGACGCCTGCGGCTCAGGTGCCCGGTTCGACCCCGCGTAAGCGTCGCACTCGCCGTGCGGCTTCGAGCGCCGGTGCCGGTGCTCAGGTCGTGACCGTGGACGCTTCCGAGCGTGCTGAGGGTTCCGTGGTTGCTTCCGCTTCTGTTGCGGATGTGGCTCCGGTGTCTGATGACGCTTCGGCCCCTGTTTTGTTCGGCATTGGCGTTGCTGCTGCCGACATTAAGCGTGAAGGTAAGGACGATTAGTCTTTAGCTTCCGATCATCGGACATCCGATGGTGTGTTGTATATGAGATAGCCTCGGTAGGGCGAGCCGGAACTTCCCTACCGAGGCTATTTTTTTCTGTGCGTGTGCTGCGTCATTTTAAAGGCGCTATTAAGAGTGCGGTGCAGTATTAGAGGAGCATCACGTGCCGACTTCGAGCGTTCCGCAAAATTATCTATTGCGCGGCGCGTAGATCATGCCGTATCCTTAAGGACTGGTGTTTATCTCAGTGAAGCCCTATCGACGCAGGGCCAGCGGGAGACACCGCTCCCACCCGCATCGTCTTCGGCGCGGTCGAGCATTCGGCTGAGTTTGGAACGTGCGGGAGAGAGACACCACCGGTGAGCCTCGCGTGTTGGCTTCGGCGGGCAATCCCGTCGGAACGCACGGGCCGTTCCTCCTTGTTCGCGGTCATTTGATTGGCGGGGGAGGGCGCACAGCAATGAAAGCGCAGGCTGCTCATTCGTGTGAGATTCAAGAAGCAAGTTGTCGAGAAAAGTGAGTCCCATAGTGGCATACGCGATTGTACGCGCTGGCGGCCGCCAGGAGAAGGTTTCCGTAGGCGACCTCGTTACCCTTGACCGTGTTGCAGGCGAGCCCGGCAGCACCATCGAGCTGCCCGTGCTGCTGCTCGTCGACGGTGACAAGGTCACCGCTGACGCAAAGTCCCTGGCTTCCGCCAAGGTTGTTGCTGAGAAGGTTGAGGACCTGCGCGGTCCGAAGATCGTTATTCAGAAGTACAAGAACAAGACCGGTTACAAGAAGCGTCAGGGCTTCCGCGCCGAGCTGACCACCGTCAAGATTACCGCTATCAACGCGTAATCGAAACGACCGGAATTCAACCCTAAGGTAGGAATACAGAATGGCACACAAGAAGGGCGCAAGCTCCACCCGTAACGGCCGTGACTCGAACCCCCAGTACCTCGGTGTTAAGCGCTACGGCGGCCAGTCCGTCAACGCAGGCGAGATTCTCGTTCGCCAGCGCGGCACCCACTTCCACCCCGGCCTGAACGTTGGCCGCGGTGGCGACGACACCCTGTTCGCTCTGGCAGCAGGCACCGTCGAATTCGGTACCCGCAAGGGCCGCAAGGTCGTTAACATCCTGGCAGCAGCTGAGTAATACTCACCGCTAGGGCAGAGGGGGTAGGCGTTAGTCTACCCCCTCTCGCTATGACCTCGAATGCCGTGGAGGCCCGCCTGTGCTGGGCTCCACGATGAGGCGCACCCCAACCCGGTCGCGCCTGCCGCCGCATCCGCAGCATGATTGGTGTGTGCCGTGCGGTGGCGAAGTGAAGATTTTCCAAGATAAGGAGAACCCGTGGCAGAATTCGTGGACCGCGTGGTCTTGCATGTATCTGGCGGTCGCGGAGGTAACGGCTGCGTCTCCGTGCGACGTGAAAAGTTTAAGCCCCTGGGCGGCCCTAACGGCGGTAACGGTGGTAATGGTGGCGCGGTGATTCTGCGCGTGGATAACCAGACCACGACCCTGCTGGAGTACCACCACAGCCCGCATCAGCACGCCCCGAATGGCGATATTGGTCGTGGCGATATGCACCACGGCTTTAACGGTGAGGACCTGGTTCTGACCGTGCCGCAGGGTACTGTGGTGAAGGACCGCGAGGGTAATGTTTTGGCTGACCTGCTGCGTGTGGGCGACGAGTATGTTGCTGCCCGTGGCGGTATGGGCGGTCTGGGTAATGCTGCGTTGGCTTCGGCTAAGCGTAAGGCTCCCGGTTTTGCTCTGTTGGGCACCCCCGGTGAAGAGGCTGATATTGTTCTGGAGCTCAAGTCCATTGCGGATGTGGCTCTGGTGGGTTACCCCTCGGCGGGTAAGTCTTCGTTGATTGCTGCGATTTCTGCGGCGCGTCCGAAGATTGCTGACTACCCGTTCACTACTTTGATCCCGAACCTGGGTGTGGTGCAGGCGGGCGATGTTCGCTACACCGTGGCGGATGTTCCGGGTCTGATTGAGGGCGCTTCGGAGGGCCGCGGTCTGGGTCACCGTTTCCTGCGCCATGTGGAGCGTTCTTCGGCTCTGGTGCACGTGATTGACTGCGCTACTTTGGAGCCGGGCCGCGACCCGATTAGTGACTTTGAGGTGATTCGCGGCGAGCTGGAAAACTATGAGGTTGACCCGACTGCGGGTGTGACCGTGCCGCTGCATGAGCGTCCGCAGATTGTGGTGCTCAATAAGATTGACGTTCCTGAGGCTCGTGAGCTGGCTGAGTTTGTTCGCCCCGAGTTTGAGGAGATGGGCTTTAAGGTCTTCGAGATTTCGACTGCTTCCCATGAGGGTTTGAAGTCCCTGATCTTTGCGATGGCAAAGCTCGTGGAGGAGGACCGCGCCGCTCGTGCCGCTGCCGAGAAGGAAGCGGAGCGCGTGGTTGTTGAGGCTCCTGTGGTTCGCCCGAAGGGCTTCCGCGGTAAGAAGAAGCAGGAGTTCATTATTCGCCGCGAGGAGCGTAACCTTGAGCCGCTGTTCCGCGTGATTGGTGAGAAGCCTGAGCGTTGGATTCAGCAGACTGACTTCAATAATGATGAGGCTGTCGGCTACCTGGCGGACCGCCTGGCGCGCCTGGGTGTTGAGGATGAGCTGTTCAAGGCTGGTGCTCGTGCCGGTGACGCCGTGGTGATTGGTGAGAATGACAACTCGGTGATCTTCGATTGGGAGCCGACCATGGTCGGTGGCGCTGAGCTGCTGTCCTCCCCGCGTGGTACGGACGCTCGTCTGGAAGAGATTATTCGCCCGACTCGTGCGCAGAAGCGTGTGGAGTACAAGGAGCGTATGGACGCGAAGGCGGAGGCTCGTGCCGAGCTGGAGTCTGAGCGTGTTGCAGGCGTGTGGACCGAGTCGGTTGAGTACCGCAAGAAGTTGAAGGAAGGCAAGGTCGACGAGAATATCGACATGCCGAACGTCGACGACTAATAGCTAAGCGTTGGCTGTTGCCCAGACAGCTGTTGTGCAGACGATGAATGGTGCCGCGCACCGGGGTTTGCTCCGGTGCGCGGCGCTTTCTTGTATGCTCTGCGCCTTCTTGTATTCTCTGCGGTGGCGGTTGCGATTGCCTCTTACGCCGGATGTGTGCGTCGGAACATACGGGCGATTATGCGGGCAATTATGCGAGTAAGCCTGTGGTCGGGCGTGCTGGCTGGGTATTCCACTGGCGGCTTAGCTCACCCCCGTCATTTCGGTGTTTTTGACCGTAAGCAGGTAGCATAGAGGGGAATGTACGAGGGCACCGTTTTTGGTGTTGCGTACCTTCTGTGTACCTGCCCGCATCCGTACCTGTGGTGGCTTCTTAAGCTGCCGTGGCGCGGTCTCTGTCCCCAGCAAGGACGGCATTTGTGACTGACCAGCCTGTTCACCTTGATTTTGGTGCTCCGAGCACCGAGTCGATTCCCCCGCGCATTCCCGGTCGGGTGCGTCTGGGCGTGATGGGTGGAACTTTCGACCCGATTCACCACGGACACCTGGTGGCAGCTAGTGAGGTTGCCGCCGTGTTCGACCTGGACGAGGTTGTGTTTGTTCCGACCGGTCAGCCCTGGCAGAAGGTGGGGGAGCGGCACGTGAGTGACGCTGAGCATCGCTACCTGATGACGGTGATTGCGACCGCGTCGAACCCGCGTTTTACGGTGAGCCGTATTGATATTGACCGTGGCGGCGCCACCTACACCTTTGATACGCTTAACGAGCTGCGCGCCCTGCGCCCGGATGCTGACCTGTTCTTCATTACCGGTGCGGACGCGATCAGCCAGATTATGACCTGGCGCAATGCCCATAAGCTGTGGGATTTGGCGACTTTTGTGGGCGTGACCCGCCCCGATCATGAGCTGGATCCGCCGATGGCTGAGGGTCGTCATATTACGACCCTGAAGATTCCTGCGATGGCGATTTCTTCGACCGATATTCGTCGCCGCGCAGCTGAAGGCGCCCCCATCTGGTACCTGGTGCCGGATGGTGTGGTGCAGTACATCGCTAAGTACGGCCTGTACAAGAAGGACGCCTTGACGGCGTACCGTGACGGCTTGCCCCGCGTGAAGGATGAGTCTGGGCAGGCACCCCAATCGACGAATAATGAGGGAACACATGAGTGAAGCTACGGGTTCGAAGCCCTATAGCGAGGACGAAGCGTACCTCTACGAGACGTACGTGACCGAGGACGGCATTGAGGTGCCGCCGCCTACTAAGGTGATGGGTCCGCGCCGTCTTGCCCGCTACCGTGAAGAAGTTGCCGAGTACCTGCGTGCGAACCGTCGCGGTGAGCCCGCGAAGCCTGTTGAGAATATGGGCTCCGTTGTTCATGCGGACGCTATTGACCCGCAGGTTCTGGCTGTTCAGCGTCGTTTTGCAGCGCTGGCGGCTCAGGGCAAGATTGACACTGAGGCGAACGATGAGGAGAAGCTGCACGAGCCTGCTCCGCTGACCAGTAGCCTGCGTGTTCTGCGCCCCGAAGAGATCGCGAAGAACCGTGTGGATGCGACCAGCCCCTCCGCGGTGGATAACCCGATGACTTCTTCGATCCCGGTTATTGCCGTGGTCAAGGAGGAGAAGCCGGAACCCGAGCTGCACCAGTACCTGGTGCGCGATGAGCCGAAGGTTGAGGAGCTGGACAGCTCTGACATTGAGGCTGAGCAGACCGAGGTCGCTTCCGTTGAGGAAGAGACCGTTGAGGTTGCTGAGGTTGAAGAGTCTGCTGACGAGTTGCCCACCCGCGTGAGCGCGGTGAACGCGCAGGGTCTTGACCTGAGCGTGCTGGATAGCGCCTCCGCTGGGGATACCGTAGATTCGGTGGACGGCGACCCGACCGTTGCTCTGAGCCCGGATGAGGTTGAGGAGCTGCTGCAGCGCATGGTGGATCGTCAGGATCCCGAAGAGGCGCTGGTCGAGGAGACCGCTGAAGAGTCCGAAGAGGACTCTGAGGAGGAGTCTCAGTCGGCTGAGTCGAAGTCCGCAGCGGTTGCTTCTGCTGAGGCTTCGAAGGAGGCTGGGGAAGACTCTGCTTCCAAGAGCTCTGTTGAGAAGGCTGAAGAGGTTCTGCAGCCTGCGCAGAAGACCTCCCTGGCGTGGCTGTGGATCGTGTTGTTGCTCGCCCTGGTCGTTGTCGGTCTGATTATGGTTTTTGGCCCTAAGTAGGCCGTGAACAATGCACCCCTGTTGCGGGTGCTGCCGGTGGGTGTTCTGCCGGCAAGGAAGGAAAATATGACTGCTGCACAGTCCTCGGTTGAGGCTCTGCGCATTGCCGCCCGCGCTGCGGAAGAGAAGCAGGGAACGAACCTGTTCGCTGTGGATGCATCCGACGCGATGGGTCTGATTGATGGCTTCCTGGTGGTTTCTGCCCACAATGAGCGCCTCGTGAACGCTGTTGCGGATGAGGTTGAGGACGCTCTGCGTGAGCAGGCTGACTTGAAGCCGGTTCGCCGTGAGGGTCGCGCCTCGGGCCGTTGGATTCTGCTGGACTTCGGCGATATTGTCGTGCACGTTCAGCATGAGGAGGACCGCGAGTTCTACGCTCTGGATCGTCTGTGGGCTGAGGCTCCGCGTATTGAGCTGGGTGTTGAGAACGAGGCTCCCTTCGACATCGAGGGTGAGACTGAGGAAGATGCTGCACGCATCATTCCCGCTCAGGATGAGGCGTAGGCTTCCGCTTGATTTTTAGCTGATGAGGGGTGGGCCCTGTTGGTGCTGTATGGTGCCGCGGGGTCCGCCCCTTTTCTGCGTATGTCGAGGGTGTTTCTGCCCGCCCGGTTGCCCTTTCTGATGACCTGATTGCCCTTTCTGCCTGCCCGGTTGCCCCGGAACTTTTTTAGATTTTTGTGTGCGCTGGTTTGCATCGTTGTCCGTGGTGTGTGTAATATATTCATGTTGCCTCGTTGAGGTCACTAACAGAATATGGGGATATGGCGCAGCTGGTAGCGCACCTGCATGGCATGCAGGGGGTCAGGGGTT
>ENA-OWLX01000648-OWLX01000648.1-metagenome-genome-assembly--contig:-NODE-648-length-12890-cov-51.621270_pt1 | contig 12890 bp, 6 predicted proteins | sample MGYA00245351_ERZ651106 | MGnify/ENA primary metagenome ERZ651106 (study PRJEB26857, sample SAMEA4031768) | metagenome | biome: human; feature: oral; material: saliva | place: Philippines | collected 2014... | reverse complement strand
TCGGTTTCTAATTTATGTCGTATTCCGGACCATGTAGGCATGTTTACTCCTTAAAATTACTTGTATGAAAAAAGCCCGACATTAAGATTGATATGTACCCCCTTTACTGAGTGTCCAGTAAAGGGGGTACATATCAATCATTGTCCGACCGTTTCTTAAATATCAAAATTTAAAACTAAAGTTTGTCATAGATACTATCTATACCTTGTTATAATCTATCCTATACCACACCGAAATAGCAAATGAACCTTTTAATGTCTTTATTTATCGTATCTAATCGATATTCATAAGATTTATATTATCTATTCAATCAATAAAAACTCATTTGCAAAATCCGTCAATACTGAGTTATTAATATGCTTTATCAATGTATTAACGGTTGAAACCATAGTAGGAATCATATTTATTTTTACAAAGTTAAACTGACTTAATTTAGCAAAATCAAAAAATAGTGCCAATGCTTTATCGAACATCATATTATCAACTAATGTTTGATGTAACTCGGCTAATAAACTATCAACAGTAAATCCTGTAGATTCTAAAGCTGCATTAACTTCATCTAGAGTTAATATATTATAATCTAGAGTATTTTGAATCGTTTTAACCATGTTTACCAAGCATTCTATACTACGATTAATATCACCTACTCTTTGATTGATTAACAACGATTCATGTTGATAACGAAATTGTAAAAATAATTTTGTTAATGTAGTATTAGATCGAATTTCATCTTTTCCAAAAATTTTCGCCAACAAGTCTATGCTAATATCATTAATATTCCCTAATGAAGTAGCAATCTTGTCACAAACATCATCAAGTTCTGTTTCAGCATATTCATTATCTTGCATTAAATTATATGCTTTCACGTACAGTTGTAACGATTCCAAAATATCAGAGTCAATATGACTTAATATAATAGAATCAGCTCTATTAAAAAGTTTTTCAGCTGTTATGTATCTCGAAAACTGATCTTCTCCTTCATATGAGAATATATCATTAGCTTTTCCATCCATCTCTTCATATTCAGCCGTATGTATTTTATCTATTACTACTGTATACGAGTCTCCCTCTAAATGATTAGCAAATATTTTGGCCTGATCATATTCACCATACTTTAAATAATTATTAATCCCTATGTTAGCATATGATTCCACATCAATAAGTTTCATAAAGGCTTTATTCGCGAACAATACTTTAGAAATTAATCTTGTTGCAAGGATACTAGTGTCTAAATATTGAATTTGTCTTTTTAAAGAGTTGACAATTAATCTTGCGAGTTCATCATTAGGTCTTTCAATATAATACTCATACCATGCAAATATATTTTTTTCATAGTGAGTATAATTACTTATAGTTCGGTTTGAGTTCATCGAAATATCAAATAAATGTTGAATATAATCCATTTGAATATATTCAGACCAATCTACCAATAAATAACGCAAGATTTCATCTCGTTCATATATTTTCTTACCGGATTTAAGAGCATTAGTAAACCATAAAACAATTGATTGAATATTAATATATGGTTCATAAGACTTGAGTATTTCTTCGGCTTGTCCTTTTAAATCTTTTACACGTTGTTCATACATATTCTTAGTATAATCATCTTTGCTGTATCGTAAAATATCAATATTTTCTTTGAGACGTGAAAAAGACTTTAACCACCCTAACATACGCAATATATTCAAAATTGATTGAGATATAAACTTATCATCAATATTTTTAATTTCCTTCAATAAAACAGGAAGCAATAAATTGCAAGCATTAAATCGACATTGGAATTCTCTTCTTACTTTAAAATTGTATTGCAACTCCCGTTCTTCCCCTAATAGATTAACTTGACTCGCCTCATCTCTAGGAATTTTATATGAGTCAAAGGTAGAAAACACATTTCCTAAATAATGTCCTCCAATAATATCTGAATGAGATAAGTGAATCTGTTTTATTAATGCCTTTGCTTCTTTTAACTTATTATGATCTAAATAGAATTTCAATTCTAAAAATTGAGAAACTATCGCTATTTTAGACTCTAGCATGACTGCAATATCAGTTACTCTAGAGATATATTTAGCCTGTAAAACTGAATCCACACTAATTAGGGCTAATATTTTATCGATTATTACATCACACTCAGTTTTTTCCCAATCTAGAGCATTTTCATTAATATAATCTAACAAATTACCTATAACTATTAAAGAATTTGCATGATTTCCACTATTGATATAAATTTCAGCAACAGCAAGCATTAATTCAGCATCATCTATTTCTGATGCAGTAAATCTAGTTAACATTAGCGCAGTATTCAAATATTCACCAGCTTTAGTATACTGTTTAAAACAAGCATAGAACTCCGCATAACTTATTAAAGCTCGTATTTTTAATTGTTGAATTAACTCATTATGATTATTCTTGGCCAATATTAATTCATCTATTACATGATCAAATAATTTATCATATAGCACTATTTGTGATTCAATTGTTTTACGTAATCCATCTAATTCTAATGGTGAAGGCATTTGTTTTTTTGTAGTTTTATATCGTTCCACTAGACGTTCTACACCATATAATCCATGATTTATTGCTTTTAACGAATTTTTTCCCTTCATATAATGATATGATGCCATTTTATGATAAAAATCTCGTACTTTATGAATTTTATGATACTTATCAGAAATGACAACTTTAGAAACAATGTCTGAAGACTCTAACTGGTAAACAGCCTCTTCCATATAATCAATAGCTTTTAGTTTAGAAGAATAATACTCACCTAAAGATTCCTCATAATAAGTAATTTGATGAACAGACATATCATTTCGGAGAGCTTCAATTAAGGCTTTAGATTTAATTTGGTAACGATTTTGAACTTCTAATCCATTATCTACCTCACCTTGTTCAACAATAAAGCCCATTTTAATTAACCTATTAATTGGCCAGTATAAATCTGATTCAATAATTTTGCAAACATGAGCTAAGCTTTCAATAGTAAAATATTCCTTAAAAATTGAGGCTACATATAGAATCTTTAATTCGGTATCCGTTAGATTACGTAATGCCTCAAGAGCAACTACAGACTTACTTCTAAAGGCCCCTTGCTTTTCAAGACGTAGCATTCTACCTTTTAATACAGGGCTATCAGATATATAACTAACTTCATTAAAATCGACCCATCCAGTAGATGTGCTTTCAACCGCACTATTCTCACGTAATACATCTATAAGATTAGACAGTAACAACGGGTTGCCATTACTGGACTCACATAACCAACGCTTTAATCCGTCAGAAAGTTTTTCATCATTATCAAAATTGTAGGTAATGAGAGCTTGAACTGATGCAACATCTAGTTCTTGGACCTCATGTTGAATCATCAATTTTTGAGTTCGGCCAAAGTTATAACGATCCATAAAGCTAAACATTTCATTAATACCATTATGAAGTGAATCAGCTTTAGCTTCTGAACCTCGTAATGAGCCAATTAATAACAAATTAAATTTTTTATCATTTAATCCTTGTCGAGCCTCCAACATAATTTGAAAGATATGTTTAAACACATTGATAGTTCCTCGATCTGCCCAATGAAGATCATCAAAAACTACAACTAACGGTTTCTCCATACTAAGGCCCAATATAATATCTGAATAAAGCTTAACTTTATCATTTTTATAAGTCTCGGCTAAAACCTCCGGATTTGTATCCCCTGCATAGGCAGAGATAGCTAAGTCAATAATTGCACTTGGTAATTCCAACCCAGGAATAAATCCCAAAATCTTACCACCTACATCAAAAACTTTTTCCATATTAAAAGAGCTAAAGAACTTTTTCACTTTAGATTGTTCTTGCCATTTAATAGACTCTATACTATTCAAAAGATCCGAACAAGGCTTATACAAATCATCTGCGTCAGTCAAAGCAGAACATTGAACATACAAGGTTTGCACTTCTGGATGTAGAATAGCAAACTTATTTATTATTGCAGTTTTACCAATCCCAGCATCCCCATGTAATAAATCAATACAACCTTTTCCCTTTAAGGCAATCTCAAGACGGTTTGACAAAGAATCTAATATACTTTCTCGACCAAATAATTCTCCTACATAACTACCACTCATAATAAATCCCCTTTCAGGAAAACAACATATAATGATATGTATATTATACGCCTCTACTGCTATAAATGAAAATAAAATGAAGTCAAAATTTATATAAAATAAAATAGAGATAATTACTATGGTTAATCCATCTGTAATCATCTCTATTTATTATTGACTATTTATTTTCTAGTGCTTCAATGATCTCATCTAATACTATCAAGCGAGCATCATAGTCTATTATTTTATAGTAAACAAAAAATGCAATCGGTAAAAGAAAAAATAGTAAACTAAATAATAAAATTAGAATAGCAATTAATGCATTACTAGTTTCTATTTCAATAGTTAAAAGTAGTGCTACTAAAGACAATAAAAAAAAGGGTAGAAGATAATAAATTTTATGTTTTCTTAACTTATGATCAAACCACATTGTTATCAAATATAAAATAATCATAGCTCCAACTAATACAAGTCTTGTTACTGTATTATAATTTTCTAAATTTATACTTATAATTCCATTTATAATACTAAGATTAACATTAGATGTTACCGTGCTAAGAAAAGAGATCAATATTGTAAATAAACCACCAGTTTTAATATAATTTTTCCTTAACTCTACTACGCGCTTCTCCATTTTTAGATCACTTAAGGAAAACTTAGCATCCTTATAGCATTTTCTATAATTATTTTTCTGTTCTAATATCCAGCCGTTAGATTTACACAATGGCTTAAAGTTACTTTTCATAGATTATAATTCTCCGAATATAATGTTATATCTAACCTCATAAATTTTATAGAGGCGACGATAAAAAGAAAATCCTAAATTATTATACATATTGTAACATAAACTATTGTGACACAAAAAAGACCTGATCAAAATCAGGTCTTTTTTAAACAGACTAATTATCAGAAAATTTTATACATCTAAATAAAAGTCATCTAATAAGTATGTTTTAACAGGTGTAATATATAGCTCATATTTCATAACAAGCTTAATCAGTTCACTACCATCAATAAGTGTTATAGGTTTCCCTTCAGCTGCGGCTTTAAGTGCTTGGTCCGTAAAAATATTATTAGTTATAAATACACCATAATCGGCTTGAAACTTACTCATAGCACCAAGAAATTGGTTGATTTCAGGTTCTCCGACTTTACCTGCATTATAACGTTTACATTGAATAACTACTCGTGTAGTCCTAAAATCATCTTCATCACGATGATATCCATAACCATCTATACCACCATCATTTGAAATTTTAATACTTTTCTCTGTAAATTTAACACCCATTTCAGTTAATAAAGCCCTTGAGAATTGTTCAAACTTTGCAGGTGACATATTATTAATAGCCTCTTGTAATTTTGTTTTAAAATCATCAACAGGATCATTATCTATAACATCTGCCTCAGCTTCTTCATCATCTGCTTCCGGATTAGAAATAATACTATTTTTAATCTTTCGTTTCGCACTAGTTTCTTCCCAATAGGCCTTTGCTTTATCTCTAACATCCAACTCTACATCTAATTGCGATACATTAAGAGATAACCCTGCCTGCGTTAATGTAATTTGTGGATTGTACTTGGTATAATTGATTAACTTCACATATTCTAATTCTTTAATTGCAAAATTAAACTTAAAATCAAACTTCTTATATTGATTTCCTGTTTTCTTAGAGGTATAAATTTTCTGTTCAAATTCCGCAATATGTTCATCCATATCACAAATACGTTCGCGTATTTCAGAACGATCCAACCGACCGCCAGCTTCTTGTAATACCATCAAGATAGGCTTAATCAAATACGATACTTTTGCTTCTGAATCTAATGTATCAAAAAACATAATTAATCCCCCATTAAAAATAGGCTCTATTCTCTACCTAATCCCCAGTTTCTTCTTTCATCATTCCTGCGATTGTTAGAGTATATACTCTTTTTAAAAAACTCTTGCTCATTACCATCTTTATCGGTCCAATAAATTTTAACTTCATAATCAGTGGTCTTCCCTGAATTGCTTTTGTAAGGACACACATATTTAAACACTTCTAGGCTATCTAAAACAAGGTTTTGAGTGCCTACAAAATAGCCACATTGCTTTATAAATACCTCATCTAATAATTCGTATGAGAAATCATCAACTTTAATTTCATCTATATGATTAATCAAATATTCTTTGTGTTCTATTTTTTTATACTCTAACAATAATGCTTGCTCCATACTAATATACTCATCTAATTCGCCATTATAATTAATAATAGACTTATTTTGTAAAACTAAAACGCCAGATAAATATAAATCACAAAGAATTGACGCCCCTTTAGGACTAATCTTAATAGTTTCTGTACCCCAGTAATTCTCTACCGGAATCCACAATTCATTGATTTCATATTCTGTTATAATCCGATTACCAATATTTTTTTCAAATTTAGTACTAGAAGCAAGACATTCTAAATATTGATTATAAAGGATTTTTAATAACTCTTTAGACTTGTTAGGTCTGATATTTTTAAGCAACTTTAATTTAGATGTCAGTGTATCATATTGTCCAATACAAAAGTCTTTATACAAAGTCATAAGAACACCTTCTGAAAAGAAAGAAATATTTTCGATTATAACAACTAAAAATGCAAAAGGATATAAATCTGTATAAAATGGACGAGACTATGAAAAATATTTATCTACTAACATTTGTATCTCGCCTTCTTTAGCATATGGTATCGTATCTTCCTGCACAAAATTCTTTCTACTTACATCATCTCCAATTGGTCCAAAGATAAAGTTTGTAGCAATGCGATAAATGATAGCAGATGGAGCAAAACCATATACTTGATTTTCAAGAATATGTTTTAATCGTGCTGCATCATCCGGAAATTGTTGTTTCATAGATTCATTATTATATAAACGTTTAACCAATTCCGCGATATATAATCCTGATTTCATATATAGATCAATATATGTTTTGGTTGAATCATCAAAAATATTAGGATTTTCTTTTTCAAGTTCATCAACCATTCGTTTAACTACCTTTTTAGGTGTAAAGATTTGATTTGTTTGTTGTGGCGGAATGTAATCAAAGATATCTTCTGTATTATCCTCAAAGTAATTAGCAAGTTCTATTTTTTTACGGAGGAATTCAAGAATTGCTTCATTAAATGTTGGAGCATCAAATAAATGACCAGTAAAGCCTTCTCCACCATCACGGAGGTATTTAAATTGATCTAAGGTAATACCAGTAACTTCATGGAATACATCTTCATCTACATAGGTATCAAAGTTTTCTAATGTAAGATTTTCATCTCCATAAGCCATAAGGAAGCTTGGAATTGTGCGAGCGAACCCACGCAAATGACCACGGATTTTTTCTTCATCACTAGTCATACGATTTTGTAGCTCTTCAACCTCTTGTCGTTTAATAATCTCTTTAGGTAGATTTTGTAATGTACTAGTGATATCATTAGTAAACTTTTCTTTAAATTCATTTTCAAGAGCAACAATAACTTCTTCTCGTTCTGCTTCAAATGCTGCTTTCTCTTCTGTAGTCGTAGCTGATTCAATTTTTTCCTTAAATTCTTCTTCTTTATGTGCAATTGCAACCTTTTGAGCGCTTTCGTTCTCTTCAACTACAGTTTTAATCGCTTCTTTAATATCTTTTTCAATTCGTTGTGCTGCACGATTTTTTAAACCATACGTATCTTGCATTTCTCGAACAATCGGTGTAATAACAGGAGCAGTCACTCGATCAAGCATTTCCTCCAAGGTTGGTTTTAAGTCTTCATTACGTATCGTTTGTTCAATAGTATTAATTGAACTTCGTAATTTATCGCCAAATAAAACCTCTTGCTTATTAATAACGATTTCATCTGAAACAATTGGGTTATCCTCATCATCTAACTCAACATCGACGATATCTATTTCATCCCCAGACATAGTAACCTTCCCTTGAGATGCTTCGGGCAATTCACTTAGAATATCTAAAACAGTTTGAGTTGCTCTAAAGATACCAGCAATATTATCAAATAAAAGATTTGACATAAAGCCGCGTTTAACAACTTCTTGAGCCTTTATTTGCTTAGGAATCGTCATCACTTGAGCCGCATCAATCTCTACCATTCGTCCTGAAGAATCCTCAGCAATAATAGGGAAGAAATTTAGCAACTCATCTATATTTTCTTTTCGAGCATCAGACGTCCCATGACCAGCAGCAGTTGCAAGCGATAAATCATTAGCAAACTTATCATAAATAATTAATGTTCGCTCAGGTGCAAAATCAAATACATAGGCCCTTTCTTTACGATAGTATTTACCACTTTCTATCCAAGAATATGGGTTTTGTGCTCTAAATGCGGCTTGCATATATTGAGCTGGCGATTTCATATTACATAGCATAATAACGCCGGTCCACTCAGGAACTGTCACTCCGGTTGTTAATTGCCCCACAGAAAGTGTAATTGTTTTATCATGCTCTTTAATGGCCTTACGAACAGCAGCCAAAGATCTAACATTTTCCGTTCCTTCATCAGATTCATAAGCATTACCAGAACCAGCGGCCAATACAATACCATAATTTTCAAAGGTTGGATGGTTTTCCAATAACTTCTTTAAAGCTTTAGCTGAATTTACACGATCTAAAATCCAGAATGTATGTTTTAATTCATTGCGTAACTCCTTTGTAGAAAATGGATACTTTTCATTTTTAGCGTTAGTTAAAGTGTTTAACCATGCTTCAACAGCTTCTCTATGTATAAATTCACCACTTTCATTAGTAGCAAAGAATTCATTTAAATCAAAGGCATAGTCATAGTTTTCACCATCAACAGTTACACCATCATTAATGACATCTAAAACCATTTTAGACATTTGATAGGTAAACATATTTAGTTGAGGTAATGCTTCATATGGATTTTCACTTTCATTAGTAGCATCCCAATTCTGCTTTGCCTGTTGTTCATCTGCATATGACCAATTATAAACCTGGTCGTCACTAAATTGACCTTTAGCAATTGCTTTAAAAGGTGTACCAGATAGATGTAATGTCCATTTTCTATGAATATTATTGAAAGCAAAATCTGACTTACGAGTATCAACAGCCTCATGAGCTTCATCTATGATTACTAAGTCCCAATGTAAATCAGCAACCCACTTTAACTTATTATATTCACCACCAAAGAATTTAGAGCCTTTCAAATCTTGTAAGCTGATAAATGCAATTTGCTTAGCATCTTCATCTTCATCAAGATATGTTATAAACTCATCTCTACTCATAGATGGACGATCCTTTAAAGAATCGGTACTACTAACAAACTTATATTTCGTATTACCAGCAATAAATTGTTCAAAGTCATCATACCAAGAATTGGCAACAGCCGGACGATTTGTAAGTACTAATACATTGGTTACATCTAATTGCTTAACTAAATCATAAGCAGACAATGTCTTACCAAATCGTGGTTTTGCATTCCACAAAAACTCACTATTTTCATGATTTCTAAAATAAGTTAATGTTTTATTGACCGCTTCAGCTTGCTCTCGGCGTAACGTATACTCTTGACTTTTACCCGGTTGATAAGAAGATATATAATGACGAATAAATTTATTAAATAAACTTTCCGACCTCTCTGGCGTACCATTAAAGTAAAACCATTCTGTTTTTGGTCTACGTTCTATATCATGAAACTTTAAGAAGCCATGAAAATCATGGTCTTTAAAATTGAGACCTTTATCTGGTCCATCTACATATTCAGCTAAATGATCCCATAAAATTTCAGTTTTAATAGCTGCCGTATGAGTTTGCTCACGAATTCGAGTCTCCACATCCCGTTCCGTGTACCCAATCTTAACCCACCCATCATTAGTGGTAACTTGTGGCGTAGTATATGCATAGATTTTAGGTTCTACAACCTTCCCTGTTTTAATCTCTGTCCCCATTAGTCCATAGCCCTCACTTTTGATTCAATAAAATCGATTTCATCTTGTGAAAGATTATATTTTTTGTACAATTGTTGGTCTATATTTTCAATGGACTGAGACCAATCAATATCTGAGCTAGGTGTAAAGTCTTGATTAGGAACAAAAGTCCAAGTTGCTTTAGGATTATGTTGAGTAATCTTTAAAATACCTAACATAGTTCTAGCAAATTTAGTCTTTATATATTTTAAACAAGCAACGGCCTCTTCGTATGTTGAAAAATTACCAACAGAAATAAATGTTTGAGTATGCCCGATTAGGGGTTCCCCGATTAGGGGTGTAGAAAGCACTTCTCCTATAGCTCCTGATCCATTAGACTTCGGTAAAATAACTTTATACCCATATAAATTATCCGGCCCATTAATATAATCTTTACGGATCCATTTTTCACTACGCAAGTTATGCTCACGACCAATAATTTTAATAAAATCTGTTTTCAATTCATCAGCTAATAATTCTATTTTGAAAATTTGAGACAATTTATCAAATATATTCGTCGTCACATCATATTTATGCCCCTTACTTAATTGTGATTCGGCATTAGGGTAATCTTGATGTAATTTATCAGTTAATTTATAGCTTTCAGGGGCAACAACTAATGCACTAAAAGTCTCAAAGTCATTTGATTTATATACCTTTTGATAAATACTATTTAGCTCATTAAAAGCCGTAAACGTACCTATTGCACCAAAAGCTTTATTATTATCTCTATATGTTATAGCAACGCCACCTTTAATGTCTGTATTAGAAAAAATCTTAGAAGAATCTTGCTCATAATAATTTACTTTAAAATGAGGATCATTAAGCTTCTTACGATTCCACGCCTTAGGAGTTTTACCAGCATTAAATAAAAATCTTGCAGGAGTAATTAAACATACTTTATCAGCAATTTCCTCTGCTGCATCCATCATATAATTATATATAGGTTTATCACTCGTTCCTTCAGTTTCTTCCTGATACGGAGGATTCCCAATTACCACATCAAATTTCATTATTTCATCTCCCTTAGAAATTGAATCCATAGATACTATCATTTTATTTTTCCAATCTTTGACAAGCGTAAACATATCCCCTTGCTTCTCTTGATTATTTACTTCATCAAATAGATTGAGTTGAATATTATCCTTTGAATCATCTGAATATGGCGTCTGCTTAGTTAACCCATTCATTTGGAATATATTATAAGAGATGATAGTTGCTATTTGTTTGATTACCTTCATAGTCGGTAATTTACTAAATTTATGATTATAGTGTTCACAGAATGATAATAATAAGTTTTCACGAGCTAATAATAATGAATCACCCTGTAATTCATAGCCATAGCTAGATTCATAGGCTAGTTTAGACCATTTAATAAACTCTTTCTCCGTAGTTGATTCTTCCGCTATTCTTTGCAATTTCCGGTCTAAAAAACCAACGCGCTTATCAACAGGAATTATATCACCAGAAACAGAATCATAACGAGTTACAATATATGGGGCCTCACCACAAGCAAGCTCTAACCAACGTAAAGCAATGAAGCTTTCAAAAGAAATATCCCCGATTTCATTCATTACAATGGATACCTGCTTATCAACAAGCCAGGGTGGAGTAAATACTTCACCACGTTTACGTGTACGTATCTCTTGATTTCGTTTATTCTTTTCAACACGTGGTTGAATAATAGAATCATAAGAACCTATAATTAGATTTTTTTTAATAGGCTGGTCAGCACAAAAAGGCTTCCCCATGCCTTCGTAAGAAGGAGAAGCCCATACAATATTTTTATTTGTAGTCCGATCTTTTAGTAAAATTGTCAACAACGTTCCAGAATCATTAGCAATCCCTTCTTCGCTAATATCCACTGTTAGTAATTGCATATATGCCTCATTTCAAATTAATAATACATTTGTAATCATTATATAATTATTCATCTAAATTTTAAAGTACACTCTACTTTATAGAATTATAATGCACTAAATAAGTAATATTAATCCATCACATACAACATCATATGTATTATATAAATAAAATACCACATCATATGAGACAAAAACACCTCGATACGATGTGGTATTAATTTTTTTACAATTCACTATATCACTATATATTAAATGTAATACTTCTCTTAAGATTCTTCAATTTCGAAAAACCACATTTCTCCAACGCATGTAAAATCTTTTGAATAGTCTCTTTGATATTATCTTTAGACACAGGTATAGAACTTACGATATATATGATTCCATCAGCTTTTGCAGGATAAATGCTTACAACACAATCATGACTATGTATGATACGAAGCAAATATACATCATAGGTAGACTCAACATAAAAATCAAACTCCTGATTTTCATGTATTACATCAGGTATATCGTGTACTGGTGCTACTGTGCAATCAAATATTTGAAAAGAATCTGCATCAAAATATACTCTACAATTACGTTTTCATTTCATTCGTTCAAGTCGTTCATCTATCATGTTTCACCACGTCACTAATTAATCGCCCTAAATCAATAGCATTTTTAGGTGTAATAACAGGTTTACCTGTCCTAGCCTCAATAGATTTACGTGCATCACCAGCAATAGAACCGCCATCTTGAGCAACTTGTTTATTTTCCTCTAATCCTTGTGGATTTTTAGCTTCTGCAATGTCTTTAGTTGCTGTTTCTGCTAACATATTTAAAATAAGTTCCGTAGTAGACATATTATCTCTCAAGTTTTCCTTTTGAAGACCTTTGAAATCTTTATACTCTCGAGTAGTCATTCCGGACCAAGCTTTTGAAATTTCATTAGTTAAGATAGCATATTCATTGCCACCTTTAACACCATGATCTTGCCATGTATCTGTAAGTTCTTTACGCACTTGAA
>ENA-OWLX01000643-OWLX01000643.1-metagenome-genome-assembly--contig:-NODE-643-length-12913-cov-5.271037_pt1 | contig 12913 bp, 10 predicted proteins | sample MGYA00245351_ERZ651106 | MGnify/ENA primary metagenome ERZ651106 (study PRJEB26857, sample SAMEA4031768) | metagenome | biome: human; feature: oral; material: saliva | place: Philippines | collected 2014... | reverse complement strand
CAGAGCAGCTGACTCTTAATCAGCGGGTTGAGGGTTCAAGTCCCCCATGACGCACCCATTGCCGAGGCGGCGCCAATGGCCGGATACAACTATGAGTATTCGTGCCCTACTATCCTCGGAGCTTCTTATGCGTCGTCTTACTTCTTCTGAGAAAGATCTGCTCGCATCGATTGAACAACAGCTCAGTGCCCGTCGCCGCACGGTGATTACCCCGGATATCGTCGAACAAGCGACTCACCTGATCCGTTCTATGACGGACCCGCGTCCAGGTCTTCACGAGCTCGTTGGACCCGTATGTACCACATCCGACATCGTCGCGTGGCTGGGTATCTCGCGCCAAGGGATCAACAAGGCCGTGCGAACAAACCGTATTCTTGCAGTTCAATCGCCCACCACTATGTGGTACTACCCCACATGGCAGCTCATGGCCAATCACTCGGTGATCGATAACATCTCCGAAGTGCTCGGACGTCTGCGTGGACGGGTGCATCAATTGACTGCGGCAACATGGTTCCAGCGTCCGCTCGAGGTCTTAGAGCAAACAACTCCAGCACAGTGGATGCTCGATGGGCACGATCTCCACACCGTGGTCGGTGCAGCTGAAGCCTTTGCTACCGCAGAGGAACGTCGTCCTTCACCGGTGCCGCTTTTCGATCCGGAGATTCAGGCAACCTCTCTATAAGAGGAAGCTTCAGCTTCACAACAAGTGTTTTTAACTGATTGGGAAGCTACTCTGGGGAATTTCTGAGTTCTCCAGAGATTATCCCGGCGCCACAGAGTAAAGAGTAATCGGGCCAAATCGCAACGGAGCGGTTTGGCCCGATTACCTGTTAAGCAGCATTACTGATCCAATCCCAGCAGCTTTCGCAAACGAGCGACATGCCCCGTTGCCTTCACGTTATACAGGGCGTGGGTGACGATTCCAGAGGGGTCGAGGACAACTGTGGAGCGGATAATTCCTTGAAATACCCTTCCATAGTTCTTCTTTTCACCAAAGGCACCCCACTTGGTGAGAACTTCCTTTTCGGGATCTGAAGCCAAGGGGAAATTCAGTTCTTGACGCGAAGCAAAGTTCTCAAGAGCAGTCATCGAATCGGCACTAATGCCGATTACCGAATACCCCGCGCCTTTAAGTGAATTGAGGCTGTCACGAAAATCGCATGCTTCTTTCGTGCACCCGGGGGTCGATGCCTTGGGGTAGAAATAAACAACCACACCTGACTTCGCCTGTCCCAGCAGATCGTGCAAGGAAAGCGTGCCGTGAGTTGTTTCAAGAGTGAAATCGGGAGCTTTCTCCCCCACCTGAAGTTGAGTCATAAGCTGAGCTTAGCTGGGGTTCGATTGGCGCGCCCATCCAAGATAGATCCTCAGCACTTACCCCTTCCAATAAGGTAAACTCTGTGCTGTTGCGCGAGTGGCGGAATTGGTAGACGCGCTGGATTTAGGTTCCAGTGTCTTTGACGTGTGGGTTCGAGTCCCATCTTGCGCACTGATAAATTCTTTTGCCCTACGAGGCCGCGCTTGTCTAGCCGCGATACGCGCGCTCAATTGTCGCCTCGGCAATCACTCGAGTACCCCGGTACAGGACCAAAGATTGCCCAGCAGCGACACCGCGGATTGGCTGCGCCAAAGCCACGGACAGTCGTGAGCGTCCGTCTTCGTTATTCTCTCGAAGAAGCTCGGTCACGACGCTGGGTACCCCATGAGCGCGAATCTGAGCTGTCACAACTCCCTCATCGATTTCATTCAGGGAACGCTGGCCAAGACTTGGGCCAAACTCGCGTGTGGCAAGCTCATTGATCTCTCCCAAATCATCAGGTGCGAGCCACACAAGTTCAGAACAATCAATATGGTCGACAGAGAGCAATTCAGAAGCACCAACGACTACCTGGTTGAGCTGAGGCTTCGTCTCAACGACATATCGAGGCCGCCCGTCGGCTGCCGGATTACCCAAGTTCAACCCTCGTCGCTGACCAACGGTGAAATTCCAGTAGCCATCGTGGCGACCCACAACGCGGCCCTCAGTGTCAACAATGTCGCCCGGGTTGCTCCCGAGGTGTGAACGTAGAAAGCCCTGCGTATCTCCATCAGGAATGAAGCAGATATCGTAAGAATCCGGCTTATTTGATACTCCAAGCCCCATTCTTTCCGCTTCAGAACGCACCCATGATTTCGATGGAGCATCTCCCAGTGGGAAAATTACACGTGGAAGTTCTTCGGGTCCCATAATTGCAAGCACATAGGATTGATCTTTTGCCTCGTCACGTCCGCGATGGAGCTGAGGCCCCAAATCTGTCTGAACAATACGCGCGTAGTGGCCCGTACAAACCGCATCAAATCCCAGTGCTCGCGCACGCTGGGCAAGCTCCCTGAACTTGACGAATTCGTTGCAACGAACACAGGGATTCGGAGTATGTCCGGCCTTGTACTGCTCAACGAAGTCAGTGATGACCGTCTGCTCAAATTCTTCCGCAAGATCCCAGACATAAAATGGAATACCCATGATTTCGGCGGCACGAGCAGCATCAGCAGCATCTTCAACCGAACAGCAGCCGCGCGAACCCAAACGGCATTCTTGAGGTTGAGATGAAAGGGCCATATGCACTCCAACGACCTCGTGTCCGGCCTCTACAGCCTTCGCTGCTGCGACTGCAGAGTCCACTCCACCCGATAGAGCCGCAAGAACCCTCATGCATCCATCCTGTCTCGTTCATCCAATGCCTGTCCCGCTCGGATTGCGGCGGGAAGTGCTGAAAGAAAAGCATCAATATCTTCTACGGTAGTTTCCAAACCCGTGGAAACCCGCAGCACGCCAAGTGCTTGATTTTCACTGTAGCCAAGGGCCATCACAACACGCGAGGGACGAGTCACTCCGGCATGACATGCAGAGCCAGCAGACACGTCTACGCCTGCCATGTCCATAGCCAAGAGAACTGCCTCGGGATGGTGTGTGGGGATCAATAAGTGAATAATCGCTGCCGAGGCCGTAGCTGGGTCAACACTTAAACGCACTCCCTGAGGGAGGCCAGAAATAAGACGCTCACGAAGTTGCTGCGCACGGTGGACACGCTCGAGGCGATGCCCCACTGCAAATTCGAGGGCAGTTGCAAGCGCGCAGGCCCCTGCAACATCGGGGGTTCCAGAACGGATTCCACGCTCGTGTCCCCCGCCAGGCCGGTCAGTGACCATCGTGATCCCCCGACGGACAATCAGTGCACCCGTACCAACAGGAGCACCGACTTTATGACCACCGATCGACAATAGATCTAAGCCAGATTGAGCAAAATTAACGTCGCAGTAGCCGATTGCTTGTGCGGCGTCCGAATGTAGAAGAGGCGCTTGATCCTCCCGCACGTCGTGAACAAAGCTGGCAAATTCACCCACCGGTTCAATGGTTCCAAGCTCAGAACACACCCACGTCATTGACATTAATGCCGCACGTTCAAACTCTGCTGGCCCTAAATCCGAATACTCCACACGCCCCGAAGAATTCACCGCGAAGATGCGCGGCGTAAATCCCTCTCGGCGCAGGACTTCGCGCTGCTCGTGCACCGCGTCATGCTCGACTGGAGACATCCACACATCGACACGTCTGGCATCGACCCCACGTATCCCCCGAGAGGCAGCAACAAGCGCCAGCGCATCTGATTCCGTCGCACCCGAGGTAAAGACAACCTCCGCGCGAGATGCACCCACGGCAGCGCCTACGCGTTCACGCGCATCTTCCAGCAAACGCTTAGCGGAACGTCCGCCAGCATGAAGAGCCGCGGGGTTCCCGGGACGCCGACTGAGAGCGTCTTGGGCGTCAAGCCAAGCCTGACGTACTCCGGGTGCCAGGGGTGTGGAACCGGCGTGATCAAGATAGTGCGACACGGGTGTCTTTCAGTTGTCCTGGGGCTCATTCGCGCGCCACGCGCGAATATGCTCCAACGCTTGGGGAACAATTTCGTACAGATCTCCAACAACTCCGAAATCAGCAATTCCGAAGATCGGAGCATCGGGATCATCACAGACTGCAACGATCGTTCCCGAGGACATCATTCCAATCGTGTGATGAATTGCACCGGAAACCCCAAGAGAGATATAGAGCTTCGGAGCAATCGTGACGCCGGTCTGGCCGATTTGCGCGCTACGCTTCGCCCAGCCTTCATCAACAGCATCACGCGTTGCACCGATGCCAGCGCCTAAAGCATCGGCAAGACCTTCGACCAAACTCCAGTCTTGCCCTGCTCCGCGGCCACCAACTACAACAACCTGTGCTTCAGTCACCTTCGTGCGACCGTCTCCACTTTGATACGCGCGCTCCTCAGCCCTAGTGGTCTGATCACTCAGGGACAGCACAATAGGCTCACCCACCCGGCACTGGCCCTCAACCTCTTCAGGAACGAGGCCGCACGAACGCAGACACACGCAGGCAGGGGCAGCCATAGCGAGAACCTCTCCCCTCCACGAGCCGCCCAGCGCTTCCGTCGTCGCGCGCAAACGATCCTCTTCAACGTGAATCTCGACGGCCTCGGCAATGGCGCACCCACCCAAAATTACGGCAAGGGAAGCAGCACACTCACGGTCACGGAAACGCGTGGCGAAGAAAATCGGCGCTCCAGGGAGATTCAGGCTTCGGTACGCAGATTCCAGCGAAGGAAGCAAAGCCGATGTCGTCAGCGCGGCCTCGGGGCAAATAATCGGGACCGTAGAGGAGACACCAATTCGTCCCAATTCCCCTCCAAGGGAATCGAGGAGCTCTGGGCACAAGACGATCGCATGCAGCTCTTCGAAGCATCCGCGAGCCTGGGCGACGATGTCCTTGTGACGGGCATCAATTGTTCCTTCAGAGGACACCAGGTCAAGAACGAGGACCGCAGAGTTCAATAAAGCCTTCACTTCAACTTCTCCTCAATGAATTCCGCAAGACGCTTGCCACCATCACCGGTATCGGGGAATACCTCACCTGATCCGCCACGGTGATGTTCCTCGATGAACTCCATACGAAGCGGCATAGCATCGAGTCCAGAAGTCAGGACAGATGAGAGCACTCCGCTGGGATCGCACTCAGCAATGTCGTCAAGTTCAGCGCGAACTAAGGTCTTCATCCGAGCAGCCTTAAGGTCCTTAAAACCGGGGAAACGCGGTTCGTTCAGCTGATCTGAAACAGAAATAACAGCTGGGAAAGGCGCTTCGAGAGATTCGTCAGCACCATCAACACTTCGCGAGGCACTCAGCCGTGAGTGCTCGACATCAACATTCAACTCTCGAGCCTGTGAAACCAAAGGAAGGCCAAGGACCGCTGCAAGCGCCGCGGGAAGCATCGACGTCATCGAATCCGCCGCTGCCATCCCGGCGATGATCAGATCGAAAGGCTCCTCATCCGCCAATACCGTCAGCAAAGCCGCGAGCGCACGTGCTGAAACAGTGACATCCGCACCCTCAAGCTTGGGATCAGAGAGCAGATAAGCACTATCGGCACCAAGTGCCAGCGCACGAACCAGTGCGTCACTGGCATCTTCTGGCCCCATGCTCACCGCAACGACTTCGCCTCCGTGGGTGCGAACGAGATCAGCCGCAGCTTCCACTGCGTGTTCGTCGCCTTCATTTAGGACATCGTCTTCACCACGCACTAAACGTACGTCTTCAAAACGCCGGTCCGAGCTTGTATCAGGAACCTGTTTGACCAGAACTGCAATCCTCATGTATCCAGAGTGCCATATCGGTGCTGATACGCGCAGCTCTATGTGTGCCACCGGACGGATACGACTATGATGTTCTTAGTTCTGACATGAGAAAAAGGGGCGGCAATGTCACAACAGGCGAATTACGTCTACCACGCCGTTACGCAACCTCATCCTCACTATCGTCAATTGGGCGTCACTGTTTCTGGATCAGGTCTCAACGTTGCAGTGGTATCGACACGCGCTACCCAGGTTGACTTCTGTGTCATTGACCCGGATACCGGGTTTGAGCAGCGCTATCGTCTTCTTGGCCCCGATCATGGCATCTGGCATGGACATATCGAAGGTTTCGGCCTTGGAACCCACTATGGTTTCCGTGCTCAAGGCCCTTGGGATCCCGATGCCGGCCTGTTCTTTAACGAGAACAAGCTTCTGGTCGATCCCTATGGTCGCGGCCTCGCAGGTGCTGTCGACATTCGTCCCGAGGTCTACGCACACCAAGTCGATGAGGATTCCTACCCGGTCTCTTACCCCCTCGAGCCCTCGACAACTGATTCCGCGCCTTTTAACGCACATAGCGTGGTCATTGACACCTCATTCCGCATTATCCCTCAACCAAAGGTCGCTTTGGATGAGACCGTCATCTATGAGTTACACGTCAAAGGCTTCACGCAGAACATGTCAGAGGTCCCTCCCAATCTGCGAGGGACCTATGCGGGTCTTGCTCACCCCGCTTCCGTTCGTTATCTCAAAGAATTGGGAGTGACCTCTGTCGAGCTTCTCCCGATCCACGCAAAGTCTGATGAACCTTTCTTAGTCGAACGCGGCTTGACGAATTATTGGGGGTACTCCACCCTCTCCTTCTTTAGCCCTGAGCCTTCCTACGCCAGCGCCGCCGCTCGCGCACGAGGCCCGCAGGCCGTGATTGATGAATTCCGCGGGATGGTCTCAATTCTCCATGAGGCCGGGATTGAAGTAATCCTTGACGTGGTCTATAACCACACCTGCGAGAGCGGAGACACCGGTCCAACGCTGTCATTCCGTGGGCTTGATTCCCCTCTGTACTACAGACGAACTGATACCTACCCCTCACAGATCATCGATACGACAGGGTGTGGCAACACACTTAATACCGATAATCCCCAGGTGATTTCTCTTATTTTGGATTCATTGCGCTACTGGGTAGCCAACATGGGAATTGATGGATTCCGCTTTGATCTCGCTGCGACTATCGGGCGTTTTTCAACCGGTTTCACTCCCCTACATCCCCTGCTCATTGCGATGGGGGCAGATCCCCTTCTTCGCGAGACCAAGCTCATCGCAGAGCCCTGGGACATTGGTTTAGGTGGGTGGCAGACGGGTAATTTCCCCGATCCTTTCTTAGAGTGGAATGACCGTTTCCGCGATGCCGTTCGAAGCTTCTGGCTTTCTGATTTGCGAGAGATTAGTGCGGGGCGACAGGCTGGTGGAGCCAATGAGCTCGCAACTCGTCTGTCTGGTTCTCAAGATCTCTTTGGCCACGGCGTTGGATACCTTCGCGGGCCGGGAGCATCTGTCAATTTTGTGACGGCACATGACGGCTTTACTTTGGCCGACCTTACAGCATTTGACCATAAGCACAACTTGGCAAACCTGGAAGAAAACCGCGACGGTTCGGATAACAACCACTCGTGGAACCATGGCCTTGAGGGAGCTTTGGCCGCGCCGATTTTGGGTGTTGACCCCGATGTCCGTGATATCACCGGTTTTGTTGAAGATATTGTCCCCGCGCGCCAGCGCTCACAACGCAATCTTCTTGCCACGCTCCTTGTTTCCTCTGGAACACCCATGTTGGTTGCGGGCGATGAGTTTTCGCGCACGCAATTTGGTAATAACAACGCCTACTGCCAAGATTCTCCCATTTCCTGGATCGACTGGGACCTTTCTGAGCTCCAGAAGGAACAGCTCGAGATCGTCCGTTGGCTTCTTGCATTACGCCGTGCGCATCCTGCACTGCGGCCAATGAAGTTTTTCTCCGGAACCGACCCGAATGGCGATACGCTTCCTGAGCTCTCGTGGTATGACGCAAGTGGAGTTCCCATGCGTGACGACCTATGGACATCACCCGATTCACGTGTATTCCAAATGCTGCGTTCAGGTACTCCCTACCGTTCTCGCGATGCTCTTGTCCTCTTCAACGGAACGACAGCGGACCGCAATGTTGTTCTTCCCCGAGGCCGAGGGGTCCAGTGGGTGCACGTCTTCGATAGTGCATGGAGCCCGATCGACGATGGTGGTGTGACCTCGCTGAACGATGCGGTGACCTTGCCGAGTACTCTCGATTACAAGGCTCCGGATGCAACAGTTTCCATGGATCCTTTCAGCATGCATATCTACCTCTCATCCGTGGACTCTTCGCCTACGCAGTGATCACGCTAAACTGAGCTGGTGACTACCAGCGAAGAAACTCTCGAGCAATCCACCTCTGATGCTTCTCTTGCGCGTTCTCTTGCGCGTTCGAAGGAAATTGACGAGGCAATCGACCAAGATCCCACGCGTTTTCGCGTGCTTACTGGCGACCGCCCAACTGGACGCCTACACCTCGGTCACTACTTCGGCACCCTGCGAAACCGTGTTCTCCTTCAAGAACGCGGAGTCGATACATGGGTGCTTGTGGCTGACTATCAGGTCATCACAGACCGGGACGCTGTCGGCCCCATTCAAGAGCGCGTCCTTGGCTTGGTTACTGATTACCTTGCAGTTGGCTTGGATCCAGAAAAGACAACGATTTTCAATCATTCGTTGATTCCTGCACTGAACCAACTCATGCTTCCTTTCCTTTCCCTGGTCACCGAGGCAGAGTTGCACCGTAACCCCACGGTTAAAGCTGAGTTGGAAGCTACCGACGGCCGCGCGATGAGCGGTTTGATGTTGACCTACCCGGTTCACCAGGCCTGTGACATCCTCTTCTGTAAGGCCAATATCGTTCCTGTCGGGCAAGACCAACTCCCACACATTGAACAGACCCGTCTGATTGCTCAACGCTTCGATAAGCGTTACGGTCGCGTGGACCCCAAGCGCGCCGTATTCCCCCGCCCTGATGCGCTTCTTTCAGAGACTCCCCTGCTCCTGGGAACAGACGGAACGAAGATGTCGAAGTCTCGCGGCAACACGATCGAATTGGCAATGACCGCAGATGAGACTGCAAAAATCTTAAAGCGCGCAAAGACTGATTCAGATCGACACATCACCTTCGACCCTGAGAACCGTCCTGAGGTAGCCAACCTGCTCACCTTGGCCTCCCTGGCCACGGGTGAGGATCCGGTAGCTATCGCCGAGCGTATCGGTGATGGCGGCGGCGGTGCGCTCAAGGCAACCGTTACAGAGGCCCTCAACGAAATGCTTGCGCCAATCCGTGCACGTCGCGCCGAGCTAGCGGCTGATCCGGGATACCTGCTCTCGATCCTCCGCCAAGGCAATGAGAAGGCAAACGAACGTGCAGAAAAGACCTTGAACGAGGTCCGCGAAGCAATGCACATGGTCTATTAATGGCGCTGACCGCAAACCAGTCAAAACGGAAGAGAAAATGACAATGTCCTATGAATACCAGCCCGCGCGTTCCGATGAAACCTTCGGCGCATGGATGATCACACTACTCATTGCCGGTATCCCCCTAATCGGTTTCATCTATCTTTTGGTGCTTGCCTTCGGATCCAAAACCTCGCCCTCGAAGAAGAATTTTGCTCGCGCACTCTTCGCGTGGGAAATCATTGCTTTCCTCGCCACCGCACTGTTCATCGCTGTTTTTGGCGGTCTTGCAATGTTCAACGGGCTGATTAACAGTAACTGAGATAACGCCTTCAGTGCACAACCGCAGGAACATTCTCCGAATGAGTGTTCCTGCGGTTGTGTACGTCTCGCGATCTCTTGGGGTGGTCCAAGTTAAAGATCACCTCCGTTTTATCTTCTCAGCAACCTCTTAGCGGCTAGACTATGTCGACGCTCACAATTTCCATTAGGCTTAGATATGTGAACGAGACACTACTTCCACGCATCCCGGCCACCGAAGTTTTCCCCGTCGTCGAGGACGGGAATTTGCCGGCTAAGGCAACGGTTTTTGAGGCATTTCCTATCCGAGCAACCGTCTTCAGAGAGGGCCATGATGCCTATGCCGCTGAGGCAGTTCTCATTCGCCCCGGTGGCTCCATCCATTCACGCGCCCTCATGTATGACATCGCTCCCGGCCTCGACCGCTATGAAGCGTGGCTGATGCCAGACGCTGTTGGCAAGTGGAGTTTTCGCATTGATACATGGTCAGACCCCTACGCCACGTGGCGTCACGACGCCTCAGTGAAGATTGGGGCCGAGGTCGACGTCGAACTCATGCTCGAAGAAGGCGCGCTCTTGATGGAACGCGCCGCGCGCGGAGAGGCACTGAACAATCCTTCTCAAAAGCAGCCAAGTCGAGCAGGTATTCAAACCCTACTTGCTGCTGCACAGGCCCTACGCGATACCACTCAAACTCCCCAGCGTCGTCTCTCCGCTGGCCTAGCTGCTCCAGTGCGCGCGGTCTTCCGCAATTTCCCACTCCGTGATCTCTACGGAACAACCCGCAGCTTCCCCCTGTATGTTGCGCGAAACCGTGCCCTCGCAGGTGCGTGGTATGAGATCTTTCCCCGTTCACACGGCGCTTTCCAGGACAACAAAGGACGCTGGGTATCGGGAACCTTGCGCACGGCAACCGAGGATCTGCCCCGTATCGCGTCGATGGGCTTCAACGTCATCTATTTGACGCCAATTCACCCTATTGGTTTAACCAATCGAAAAGGAAAGAATAACTCTCTGGTTGCTCGTCAAGGTGAACCTGGCAGCCCCTACGGCATTGGTTCGGCGGAGGGTGGTCACGATGCCATTCACCCTGAATTGGGCACTTTCGATGATTTTGATTATTTCGTTGCACAGTCAAAAGAACTGGGCTTAGAGGTTGCGCTGGATATCGCGCTTCAGTGCTCCCCCGACCACCCGTGGGTGAGCGAGCATCCGGAATGGTTTACCCAGCGCGCAGATGGCACGATCGCCTACGCGGAGAACCCACCGAAGAAATATCAGGACATCTATCCCCTGAACTTCGATCGTGATCCAGAGGGAATCTACAAGGCGATTCGTGACATGCTCGAATTGTGGATTTCCCACGGAGTGACAATCTTCCGTGTCGATAATCCGCACACTAAACCCCTTCGTTTCTGGGAACGGCTCCTAGAAGAAATCCATACGCGTCATCCGGAAATCATATTCCTTGCCGAGGCTTTCACCCGCCCCGCAATGATGCGAACCTTAGGTGCGGTTGGCTTTGATCAGTCCTACACCTACTTCGCCTGGAGAACCGAAAAGCAAGAAATCGAGGAGTATCTTCAGGAGCTCGCACACGACACTGCGCACCTTATTCGTCCGACCTTTTGGCCAACGACACACGATATTCTCACTCCTCAAATGACTTCTGGGGGAAGTGCAATCTTCGCAATTCGTGCGATGCTGGCCGCACTCGGAGCACCCTCATGGGGAATCTACTCTGGATACGAGTGGGTTGAAAATATTCAACGCCAGGGTGCCGAGGAACCCAACGATAATGAGAAGTACGAATTCCGGCCTCGTGATCCAAGGCTTGCCCAGGAGACGGGAATCCCAACTCTACTGACGCTTCTCAATAGCGCTCGCGAACGTCACCCAGCGCTGCGCCAGCTTCATGATCTTCGTATCCACCCCACGACCTCGGAGAAGATCCTGTGCTTCTCCAAGCATGTCCCCGCACGATTCTCACCGACCGGATTGCCCGATACAGTCATCGTCGTGATCTCCTTGGACCCGGAAAACACGGTTGAAGGAGAAATTGATGTTGATTTGAGCGGACTTTCCTTGGGGACATCATCGGCTCACTACACCGTGGTCGATGAACTCGATGGACAGCGTTACTCCTGGTCACGCACCAATTGGGTACGACTGTCTCCCTGGGATCGATTGGGTCATGTCATGGCCATCGAAACCGAGTAATTATTGGATCTTCTTTAAACGTGAGATGATGAACACATGGAACCTCAAGCGACAGCAGTGGCCACAGACGTCCTCGAAGCGGTAGCAGAAGGGCGCTATCCTCTCCCCCACGATGTGCTGGGAGCACACCTCAACGACGGTGTTGTTACGATCCGCACCGTTCACCATCTGGCCGATTCGGTCGAGGTGCTCACTCAGGACCATACCTACCCGGCAAGCCACGAACACGGGGGTGTTTGGGTATGCGTCTTCGCTGCAGATGACATTCCCGACTACAGACTGCGCGTGACCTACGGAGATCATTCGCAGGTCATTGATGATCCGTACAGGTTCCTCCCGACCGTTGGCGAAATGGATACCTATCTGATCTCCGAAGGACGTCATGAACGCCTCTGGGAGGTCTTGGGTGCCCACCTCATGCATTTTGACGGTGTCATGGGACCGGTTGATGGCGTTGCCTTCGCAGTGTGGGCCCCCAATGCACAGGCTGTGCGCGTTGTTGGTGACTTCAATTTCTGGGACGGCACCGGACACGCCATGCGCACAATGGGTGCTTCCGGAGTGTGGGAGCTCTTTATTCCAGGCGTCGGTGTCGGCGCCCGCTACAAGTTCGAAATCCAAGGACCATCTGGAAACTGGTTCCAAAAAGCCGACCCCATGGCTCGGGCAACCGAAATTCCCCCGGCCACGGCCTCGGTCGTCACCGATGTCTTCCACACGTGGAACGATGAAGATTGGCTTCGCGCACGTGAGGATGCGAACCCTCACAACGGCCCCATGTCGATTTACGAGGTTCACGCGGGCTCGTGGAAACAGGATCTGGGTTACCGCGGTTTGGCTGATGAGCTAATCCCCTACGTTAAGAAGATGGGTTTCACCCACGTCGAATTCATGCCTCTTGCTGAGCACCCCTTCGGCGGATCTTGGGGCTACCAAGTCACTTCCTATTACGCACCGACCTCGCGCTATGGCACTCCCGACGATTTCCGTTACCTCGTGGATCGCCTCCACCAAGAGGGCATCGGCGTGATCTTGGACTGGGTACCGGCCCACTTCCCCAAGGACGATTGGGCACTGGCACGTTTTGACGGCACCCCGCTATATGAAGATCCTGATCCGCTGCGTGGCGAGCATCCGGATTGGGGAACCTACGTCTTTAACTTTGGACGCACCGAAGTTCGCAACTTCCTTGTTGCCAATGCCCTCTACTGGCTTGACCA
>ENA-OWLX01000642-OWLX01000642.1-metagenome-genome-assembly--contig:-NODE-642-length-12927-cov-3.770898_pt1 | contig 12927 bp, 12 predicted proteins | sample MGYA00245351_ERZ651106 | MGnify/ENA primary metagenome ERZ651106 (study PRJEB26857, sample SAMEA4031768) | metagenome | biome: human; feature: oral; material: saliva | place: Philippines | collected 2014... | reverse complement strand
GTCTACGTATATTAGTCCTGTAGGTACCACCCATTATGTTTGTAATGTTCCAACCTGTGTTGATGAATATGGTGATCGTACACAGTTTCAAAAAATTGATGACACAGTCATACAATTCCCTGAAAATATCATTTTTAATGGAAGGAATAAATCTGAATTCTATAAACTACCATATCTACAATTAAAAAATAAGAGGAGGGAATAATCCCTCCTCTTATTTATTGTCGTTAACTCAATTCTCGGTCATCCACTTCATCACTTGTTCAAGGGTGAAGTTGTTTGCAGCAAATGCTGGGAAGTCACGATAGTCATGATCCTGCGCATTGAAGTTGGAACGAATGACAATTGTCTTCAGGAAATCAAAGTACTCCTGCGAATAACGATCCACAAACAACTCCTTCTTATGGATGTATAATTTGAGTACAAGTTTGCTAACTTCATTATCCTGTAGAGCAATCACTCGATCCAAGGTAATTTTCGTACGAAGAATTTCTTCCACGAACCACGCCAATACTTCATCGTTCAGAACACCATAGTAGTCTCTCTCATCAATTGTATTCTTTCCATACTTTGAGAGGAGAGGAATGATTTTCTGTACAATGGAGTCGACACTAAGATCATATCGTATGGATTTGTAGAACTCTTCCGATCTATCATCATACAATGATCGAAGATATGAATTAACTCCATCACTCAACTTCTTATATCGATTATTGATATCAATGTGATGTGTTGGAATACGGAACTTTGGAACCGTATCGAACGATGTATATAGGTACAGAGCATGCTTCTCAGCAATATTCTCGCGAATATACTCTGCAATGATACCATCGTCCACGATATCATCGTCCACAATTGTGAAGTCAGTATAAATGATAGAGAAGGATGGTCCCATCTTTTCTGAAAAGATCTTTTCATCATCCACGAATATATTGGCGGCATTCAAAGCCGCTCGAATTCTCTTGGAGATGCTATCATCGAACTCCTTGATGGTTTCTATGACGCGCTCCTTATAGAATTGAATCATGGATGAGATATCTAGTTCCGACACCATCCGTTTATCGTCCTTCATGAACGTATTATACGGGATGGAGACTCTCTGACCAAGTTCGTTTGAAATGACGATAAAATGAAAGAACCCAGGATGATTGGCATCAATCAGTATATTATCTTCGTAATGATGATTTGCCATGATTTACTCCTTCTCAGAACAGATAGCCACATTCATTGATGTAAGGCATTCCAGTACCCGTTTCTGTCGCTCAGCTTTCATAATTTTAATTCCCCTCATACTGAAAAGAATATAGTGGTGGGAATCCCACCACTATATTTACAATACATATCCAAAGATCTCCAATTGAATTTCTGTGATTTCCGCAGAGTTCATTGGAACAAGTCCATAGTCAGCAAATGTTTTATCTCCAATGATTCGAACTCCGTTCAGAATCGGAAGAGAACGTAGGGATTCATAATTCATGAATCTAACACCCTTTCTCAATAATTCCTTTTACCTTTTATATTGGTCTCGTAGAATTCATCAATCTTATGATTTGCTGAGTCATTGGATGCTTCAACTGCGAGCTGATCCGCCTTTTCATTATATTCGTTTCCGTTATGTCCCATCACATGACTAAATGTAAGAATGATACTCTCCTTCTTACATGATTCTAGAAGTTGAATTATTTTTTCCCAAAGATCTTTATTACGAACCGGGAAGTTTGTTGATGTAATCCAACCCTTCTGAGGCCATTTATCAATCCACCGCTTATTGATTGCATCACATAGATATTTACTATCAGAGATCACATTCACGGTTTTTGTTGTAAAGGAACCATCCGCAATCTTTTTCATAACCTCTTCGATACCAAGGATAGCTCCCATAAGTTCCATTCGGTTATTGGTACTAAGTCGATATCCTTGTTTATATTCAAAATCTGTCGCTACTGGCATATCATTCTCATCATTGGAACTCCAGTAACGAATAATGTAGGAACACCCCGATGGACCAGGATTATTCAATGAGGACCCATCAGTGAAAATTTCAATTGGTAGACTTGCCATAATTAATTCCTCCTTCGTTTATTATCTAACGTTTCATAGAATGTATTGTTTAATATACTCATGTACTTCTTCCATGTATATCTGAAGAGATATTTCTTTAAGTTTTTTGGCGATATCATTATAATCTTCAGTCACCAACTCTTCAATGCTCAATGGACATTTCTCCATAAATACAATAGGATGACCTAATTCATGGATTGCATTGCAAGCTTCCTCATAGCTTTCCTGCAGGATCGATTCTATTACATCCGCATCATATAATGGAGGAGATGATGTGCCATTCGTTATAATAAATTTCTTAAGAATGTTTTGAGCATTTTCTATGGAGTCCAAAACGATTTGGCGATGCGCGTGATTCATGGATGGATCTTTATATTGTTTTCCAACAAGAAACGTCAATTCGAATATATTTCGAATGACTACATATATTTCATCCGAGTAGGATTCAATATCAATTTTTGTATTCATTTATTATGTATCCTCCTTATAATTTTCCAACGCAGATTCTGCTTTTGCTGTGAGTTTCTTAAATTTCTTGGATTGATTCAATTTCGTAATACGTTGGATCAATGCAGATTCAATCTTCTTATTTTCTTTACGAGATAGCTCCAATTTCTTCTTGGATATCTCCTCATCTGTTCCATCAATCTTTCTCCGAAGATCAATGATATTTACACCATGTTCTTCCGAGATACGGAAGAACTTCTGGAGTTCTTTGTCTCCATAAGTCATATAACGTTCATCTTCTGGATGTTCCTCCATCATAGCTTCTTGAATCTCTAGTTCGTACATGCGAACATCATCATCATTGGACCAACTTCCACGCATTGGATGTTTATCCCAGATGGTGGCTTTCTCCTTTTCAACCTGAAAGAGATCTGTCGTAATCATATAACTACTATAGTCTCGATAATTACGACCATTCTCAATTTTACGTAATAGCTCACCAACGCCTTCTCGCAATAATCGTTCTTTCTTACTCCCCTTCTTCTTTTTCGAACGTGAGGATTTATTATATCCCTTCACATATTTTCGTTTCATATCATTGACTTCGATGGAAGGAGGATCGACAACTTCATCTTCATTTAGAATGGACTCTGCTTCTTTTACCGAAAGAAGACGTTCCATCTGTTCTTCCTCTGTTTCATCAGAGAAGAAATCGTCGTCATATGTTGTTTTCGGACGGAAGATAGAAGCATCGAGATCCGGATTACTAATGTACTTGATCAATAGGTCCAAGTTATATCGATTCATTCCTTTTAATTTCGGCATGATAATTCGATTGGAAACTATTTTTCCTTCGGATACTAATTCAAAGAATTCATCTTTTGTATGAAGGTAATTATTCTTTTCCAATATGGACCATGCTTCATATACGATACGCATTGCTTCAATGTATTGATCTGCTCTTCGATACGTTCGTTTAAGTCGTGCCAACTTCATACTGATCTCAGCAAGCTGATCATTCTTCCGTCGTTCTTCATCAGAAATATGATAAATATCAAACTCCCCATAGTCGTGAACGATTGTATTCCGACACGAATCGCGGATTTGATTCATCTCGCTTTCTGTGTATTTATGTTGACGCCTTTGTGTGAATCGTTTAAAATGAGCTTCCTCTTCAATAATACCATCTCGGTCTGCTGGAGCACCTGTTGCTTTTTCAAACTCTTCTTTTTGTTTAACAATCTCTTTACTGGTGATGAAGAGTTCACCATCCTCTTCATCAAAATTCGTTCGCTTCATTGCACGACTATTATTCTCAGATTCCAATAATTTGGAATACATTCCAAATACATCATCTTTAGCCATATGATATACGCCCTCCTTCATATACTGAGAATATATAAATAGAAAAGAAATAGGAGGAGGGAATATCCCTCCTCCTTAATTTTATTCGCGCTCCGTATAATCAAGACTAATCCATCCCCATCCATTAGACATCTTCCCCCAGCGGGATGCCCCTGGGCCATCAGATTCATCACAAATTCCGTAGAGTCCTTGATCCATAATGGATGAATTGATACCAAAGTTCGTTCCTGGGCCAGAACGTACATTCAATAAGGTTGCTGTAACGCGTACGTTATACGCTTCGAATTCTGCCGGAGCATCAGGTTCCCCATAATATTTATTATAGAACTCCTGTCCATATCCAGCACGTCGAATCTCAACTTCCTCCGATTGGTCGGCAGGACGTTCAAATTCATGTAGAATAATATCCGATGCTTCACGTACCGTAGAGCAAGCATTTAGTTTTGCAATATCAATTGTATTCTGAAGTTCCTGCCAGAGATAATCCATCTGCATATACAGATCTCCAATAGATACTCCCTTTTCCTTCGCGAGATTTAGTAGACCTTCTTTACGGGAATAATATGTCCATTGAGCCAATCCGTACCCAGCCGAGTCATGAACAAAGTTATCATAGGATCCATCATCAACCGCTTGCGTGTATGCATCATCATTCATCCCAAGTTTATCTTCAAATGAATTCTGAAGATTATTCGGAATAAGACCAGATTCAGCAAAAATATTTCCCATTAGTCCACAAAGTGCTGGTGGATTTAATCCAATCATTTCAAAATGTTTTACGAATTGATCAGCATTGGACTCCGGATTAGAATTTGTTGGATGATATGACGGATTTCCGAGGCGCTTATTTACCTCATCAGAAATATATTGATACTTGCTCAGAAGATAAGGACCTGGACAGCACGTTGGGTAACAATACTGGTGAGGAATCAGATTCTGTTGATCTGGATCATCCAGTAGAAGATCCTTATCCGCTTTCCAATTCAAAGCACCGATGCCATTACGTTGACAAATATCGACGCAAAGGTCAATGGTTCTTTCGAGCGCTGTATCAGATACATGCCAATTTGGTGCACCATCATCATTTGCAACTTCGATTGTCACCACTTGATTATCAATATCTCGACTTGCACAGCACCATGCACGATCCCATTCATCGACATATTGACCAATGCGACCACTTCCATCAACGCAGTAGTGTGCTGATGCCTGTGTATTTGGGTTTGCAAATACCTGACCGCAGGTCTCAATTGTCAAATTCCCGGCACAGTGATGAATTGAAATACCAACAATTGTCTGATTTCGCGGAGATGTACAGTTCGGTGAAAATTTTGTATATTCAGCCAACGGACTGTTGCTCATTATTGTCTCTCTCCTTTCGATCTGCGAGCTCTCGCTCAAATTCTTTTACTTCTTTGCTTTTCTCCTCTTTGTAAAGGTCTTCTGGATTAATCATTATTATCACACCCTTTCTTGTGACGTTATTATTTAGTCTGGTCGTATACTTTAGTGGGACTCTCTGACTAAATAATAACGTTTGAACATATACTCGTAGTAATTTTTAGATAAGGAGCGATGTTATAATGCTAGATAACGTCAAGAAAATGATCCTGGAAAAACAGGAGTATATTGAAGCATCTAAGATTATTTTTGAAGATACAGTAGAAAATAATCTTGATGACCTGATTGTATTGAGTGAAGACGGTCTGAAAGACACTGTCCTTAGTACATTCTCATCAAATAAGTCGTCAGAGGAGGATATCCTCAACAAACACTATGGCTCATATATCCGTGGAATTCAGAAGGAACTCTTCTCCACCTTTAATGAAGTAATTAAGGGTGAAGAATTTAAGACATTATCAGAAAACAAAGACCTCGTAAAGGAAGTTCTTAAATTTGGTGAGAAGAACTTCTACGTTAGCAATGAACGTATCGGTATATTTTCTGGGTCACAAACATATGATGAAGGACCGGAAGCAAACAATATCATTGCAAAAGCACTAGCTAAAACGGCTAAAAAATTTATGTCAGAACATACAGAAAGTAAAAAAATATTTACGCTTACAACGACTGGGTGGTCGGATTCGGTTGATCATATCCCAGGAATTGAACTCATTCTCAATACACCAAAAAAAATTTCTCTTAACATCAATGGAGAATCGAAGAGTTTCACGGTACAATATGAAGGAAAGAAATACGAGAAGCTTGGATCATCAATTCTCGGTCTAAACCTTCTGGCAGAAAAAGAATCGGTTGATATCAAAACAGATGTTGACGCGATTATTGTAAAACCTGGGAATGTTCTCCAATTTGGTGAAGAAGAGATTCAGATCAATAAGGTATTGAATCCATCAATCATTTCTAAGATCATGAAACGCGTTTTTGGTGAGAGTTTCGAACCATCAGATGACTCACTTGAAAATTATAATGAGATCGCTGTTGAAACTGCTATGGGAATTGGTGCAGCAACCATTGCTCTTGGATATGGGATTTATCGCTTCTGGAATTGGCGTAAGCATAAAGCTCAGATCCGTCAAATCTTTAGTGAGTTAACGGGTGCTCCTGTATCTGATGTCAGTGCTTACCGGAAGGCAGCACAACGTGAAATGTCTACCTATTTTGCTGGGAAGCTTCCAGAAATCGCACAGCATGCATATGCGTATGATAAACCATACGGAGCAAAACTTGATATTGAATTCACAACATCATTGGCAGATCAGCGTAATTATATCACAAATGATAATGAAACTCCTATGGACTATGACTCTGTAAATTCAAATAACCTTACCTTTGTTGATTTCCATGGACTATCAACTATTATGATTATTGCGAAGTTAGAACTCCCTTATTTCCAAAAACTAAACTCTGAATCTGCGATTAAACTCGGTCTTTGGGAATATAATAACTTAGCTCCAACAGAAGGAAATTATTTCGTTTGGAGCTTCATGAAACGTGTTGGATTGGTTACGGTTACTCCATCAGATCTAAGAACTGAAGTCAATTATACTCCAGCGATAAATGGTGGATATGTTATTAATACACAGGGAGCACGTGGCAATGATGCTCTTATGAAGCAGATGATGGAGGAGCTTGCTGAAGTCAAGAAGAACTATATTATCTGTTGCCCAATGCCAATGATGCTGGTTAAGGATTTTATGCAGCAGTATGGAGATTCAATCGTAACGGAAGGATTCGACGTGTCGATTTTTGACTCCGATGATAGTATATTCGAAGCATCGCATAATATCGGAAGTAAAACCCCTGTCAATCAATTTAACTTCAATGAAGCAGATGAACCTGAAGAAGCACCATCGACAGATGATGTATCTGAAGATGCAGAAACTCCGGAAGAGAATGATGATTCTGATGATATCATGAGTACCGATATATCTGATGATTCAGAAAATGATAATGATGACGTTGAAGACGATGTTGAACCAGAATCATCCGAAGATGATATTCTCGATGCTCCAATTGATGATGGATCATCTGATGACTTCGATAACATTAATCTCGTTGGAAGACAGACTGGTGAACCGATCGAACTTTCAGACGATGATATTCTATCAGTAACCATCGATCTCAAATCAAACACGGTGACTGATGTTCTTCCTGTTCCACCAGATAATGCTGGAGAAGCGATTAGTGATGATGTCCTCTCCACTAGAGTTGATTCAGGGTTTGAAGATGATTCATCTTATAAGGGAGAATCAACATCATTTCTAGAAGGAATCTCTCTTAGTGGTGGAGATGATGCTGCTAATGATTCGGCTGACGAACCTGCCGTAGATGACAATTCACCAGCAGATGAGAATGAAGTTACATCAGCGGTAAAGGATAAGGTTGCTGAAGCTGAACCAGATGATGAACCAATTGATGACGGATCTGGCGAAGATATGGGAGGATCCTCCTCAGCGAAAGAGGAGCTCATGAAGAAACTTTCTTCTATTACAAAGAGCCTTGAAGATGCAAAGAATGCTGTACTGAAGTCAATGTAATATGTGATTTTAGTGAGAGGAGTTTAACTCCTCTCACTTTATTACAGATTTACATCCACCTTCTTCATAAGTTTAGTAGAAGGGAAGTGTTATTATGGCAGATAAAACACAGGAGTTCGCAGATCAATTAGAAAAAGATATTTCTACTTCTGTTGGAAATATGATTGATGACGAACTCGGTGCCATTTCAGATAATTTTGACGCTGCACTAAAGAAAGCACTCCAATCGTTTTCATCTTCATCATTCGATGATGATGGATTCATCGTTAGGATGAATACATTGGAAGTTGATAAGAAAGACAAAGAAACCGTTAAGAATATTCTAAATACTTTAAAGAATGAATACATTGATACATCTGTATTGAATCAGCGAGAAATTCTACTTCGTCGCGATATGTATAACGTGTGCACGCAAATGCCAGAAATGCGCGATGTCGTATGGGTGACGCGTGATTCAATCATTGAGGCAAATACTTCGACTGGTGAAGTATCACGAACACTTATTTTCCAAAATCATAATGATTCGGACAAGTATATGTCACAGGTACGTGATCTTGAAAATAAACATGATTTTCTTATGGCAATTAAAAACTTTATCGTTCCGAAAACATTGATGATGGGTGAAATGTATATTCAGATCGTACCTTTTTCAAAAATCTTCGCTGAGATTGAAGCTGTTAAAGAGATGAAGAAAAATAAGTTGGGGAATCGATCATTCAAAGAAAGTGTTGATGCAGCATATTATAATGAATCGACCTCGCTTTATTCTGAATCCAATCTAAAGACAATCATGGAGTCAGTTTCCACGATAACGAAGGTTGATGGAAAAGATATCCATGCCGTTGACGATACAAAAAATCGTACGAATTATGATGGTCAAGTAAAAGAGGACCTAAAGCATATCTTAGAGAATATTCGTGTGTGTCGCTCTGATTCTATTCTGTTAGAAGAATACGGTGCTGATGCATTAGAAGGTTTCATGAAAGATGAATATGATCGTATTCGTATAGATGAAGCTACGACGAAAGATCAACATTTTGTCGAGGCGATGGGTGGGAACCGTGTAAGTGGGTCCATCTTCTCAAACATTGATGATCAAGAACTCAATACAAAACCGTACGAGCATATCAAAGGTTGTTACATCAAATACCTCGATGGACTACGGGTTGTTCCCATTCGGATGGATCGACGTGTCATTGGTTATTATTATATAACAACTACACTCGATCTCGCCGTGAATCCATCGCAACCACAAGGTATTGTCGATCTGTCATATCAGAATTATACACGAGATAAAAATATGGTAGATAATCTTGCGTCGATGATCATCAAATCTTTCGATAAAAGTATGCTGCAAAAGAATGTGAAACTGAAGCAAGAAATTGCCGACGTTATTATGGCACATAAGTTCTCAGAGGGAATGTTATCATTCGTCTATATTCCAGAAAATGAAGTTGTTCGTCTAGTCATCAATGAAGATGAAACTGGACGAGGACATGGAATGCTAGAACCGGCAATGTTCCCTGCTCGCAACTATCTCATGTTAAACCTATATAATCTTCTATTTACATTAAATAATACAACTACGCGTGTACATTATCTTCGTTCGTCAGGGATGAATAAGGATTATTCTGCTCAAATCCAACGTACGATGAGAAAATTCCAAGCACGTAGAATCACAGTCGATGATATTTATTCCTACCAAGGTGTATTGAATAAAGTCGGTGGTATGGGAGAGATGGTTCTTCCTGCTGGACGTGGTGATTATAAGGCACTTGAAACAGATACCATAGAAGCTGTCAATAAGCCAATCGATATGGATTTATTGGAACAACAGCGTCGTCAAGCAATTGCCGGTACTGGGGCACCACACCTTATGGTTATTAATGCGCTTGATGAAGTAGATTTTGCAAAGACATTAGAGATGGCAAATTCAAGATTCATCTCTACAGTATCTGCTTATAAAATCGATTTCAATAAAGGCCTGACGAATCTATATCAGCGTGTTATGAAATATTCGACGGATATTGAAGATAATGTTATTCAATCATTCTTATTCAAATTCAATACAATCAAACAACAGGATCTGAATATTACAGCAGATATGATTAATAATTTCAATCTCGCTGTTGAAGTGGTAGAATCATTACATTTTACAAAGGATGATCTAGAGGATAAAGATGGAAAGCCAACCTATAAACGGATTGTACTGCGAAGAGAATTAGCAAAGAAGTATCTACCGCAACTCGACTTTGATGAACTGGATGATATTTTCAAACGAGTAGATGAAGATGCTAATGATATGAAGTTGCAGAAACGTGTTTCCGAGACAGAAATCACCGATGATGATCTCAAGGAGGTCGAGGAAACAAATGGTTAAACTTGCACGTTTATACGGAAGGGAGACTCATATATATGTCTTCAATGAAAGAACTTGTTCTTGAATGTGCGCACTATGAGTATAGTCAGGAATATTTCAATCTCTACAATGAAGCAATGGAAGTGGATTTATTGCTCCACCAACTCTATGTAACGGAGCATGCGGATCAAATTTCATCCTACTATATGGAGTCCGGATATTTCTTGGAAGAGGAAACCGACAAAGAATCACTCAAGACGAAGATTGGTGAGAAGCTAAAGAAATTTAATGAAGGGCTGCAGAAAGTTTTAAAGAGAATAAACGATGCGATCACCAGACTACTCAAAGGACTCAAAAAAATATTTAATGAAGCCAAGAACGATCTAGAAGATAGGAAAGAACTTTCTGGAGAACAAATCGAACAAGTCCTTGAACATGCACAGAGTCATTCGAAATTAAAATTAACCCGCAGCACTATTCATGATCTCTCTAAACCGCAACTGCTCGGAGAGCTAAAAAGAGATCTCGTCGAGCGGGTGGTTATAGAAATATCTCGCGATCACTGTCCGAAAGCACTTAGTTTAGATCAATTGAATAGGGTTATTACTGCAGCGATATTCAGATTTAAGCGTACAATGGATACCATCGAACAAGAGTGGAATCATAACCTGGCATTTGGACTTAAGATATTCAGTATGGGTGCAGGCTTCTGGCCAGAAGACCCAGAAGCGAGAATCAATAAGATCGCAGATAACCTCACAGATTTTTCAAAAAGGTGGGCAACCGGTCCGGTAGAGAATGAAAAAAGAGTTGTCACCGAAAATGATAATAGAAATCGTGTAGAATTTCTCTCTACACTATCTCAGATTACTGCACAAAGTGTAGAAATTTATGCAAAATATGTGCTGTTCTCCAAAACCGTTTTAGATGAAGTAAAGAAATTATAATATCATGAAATATAATAACGGAGGAATGACATGAGATCCTATAAGGAAGCATTGGAAAAAATGGATGAAGTCATAGACGACATCCAGCAGGAAGATGATGATATTATGTCCGATCCTGCGGAAATCGAGCCAGCAGAGTCTGAAGAAGCGCCTACAGAAGCACCACCCGAAGATAGTTTAATGGATGAACTGAATCAGATATTTACGCCGATTCTCGTGATGCAGGGGTTTGAAACGGATGTGTCTGACAAGATCCAGGAGTCGTTTACGGAAGCATCTGTGCTATTGGAGAAGAATATTATTAAGTTTGATAATGCTTCTCGTATGGCACAACTAATTTCCGTTTGTGCGATACTTCTTGCAAAACAGAAGAATACAGAACAATATACTCACAACGGCGCATAGCACCGCAAGTATCCCCGCCCAAAATGCCGTTTTCATGTCAAATTCAGGCACAATGTTAATTGCAAACGCATCTCCCTTAACCGACATCAAAGCGGCTATCTTATTTGCGCTCAGCGCCGCCAGTATACAGGGAACAAGTGCGGAATAATTAAGCATTCCTACGGAAGCGACCTCTATTGAAAAAAACGCCGCCGCCATGGGAGTTCCGAAGAGTGCCGAGAAAACCGCACTCATGCCGCTCATGGTGAGCATTTTTTTATCTTTTTCATCAAGCCTTAATAACGCTCCTATGTTATATCCTATGCTTCCACCAAGCTGCAAAGCCGCCCCTTCTCTTCCGACGGAAGCTCCGCACAGATGAGATAAAACCGTCGCTATAAAGATTTCGGGAGCCTTCCTGAACGGAATATGCTCTCCTTCAGCCACGCTTGAAAGTATCAGATTGGTTCCTTTATCCGCCGTATCCTTAAACATATGGTACATAGCGACTATCAAAACACCCGAAACCGGAAGACAATAAATAAGCCACCCGTGCTCCGATCTGAGCCCGGCAGCATGCTCGACGCACAGCGCAAACGTCCCTCCTATAAGTCCGCAGACGCAGCCCACCAGCAGTCCAAGCAAAACGTTCTTCAATAAAAATGCAAGCCCTAAGGATACATCCCTTACGGTAAGCTTCCCGTCATTATCAAAATCGAAACCGTCGCTATTCATCTCTTCTCCTCAAATCACATATTCCATATTTACTTTTTTCGAAACAGATATAGTATATATTCTGCAACCCTTTATTTCCACCGATACAATACAAAACCTTTATTAAATCATGCTCTTATTTTTGTGCAGGCTGTCTTTTTCCGAAAAAGACCTTTCAAATTTTATCCCTTTCGTCAGAGAAGAAAAGCTGAAAAAAATTTCTTCCTACAAAATGAGCAGAGACAGGCAAAGAAGCCTGTTTGCGGAGCTTCTTGTTTTTTATGCGGTATTGTCATTTGAAAATTCCGGCGATTCCCCGGAAAGTATACAACCCGCTTTTATTTCCGAGGACGAACTTATATCCTTTCTTTCCGCCGAAAAAAACTTTTCGGCAATTTCAGATATTCGTATACTCGAAGACCGTCTCGGAAAGCCCTATCTTTCAAACTCCAAGCTGCATTTTTGCATATCTCACTCGGGCAAATATGTGTGCTGCGCAATAGGAAAGAAGCGTATAGGGGTCGATATTCAACGAATAAAAAGCTTTTCGGACAACGTTGCAAAAAAAATTCTAAGCCCTGATGAATATCTGTATCTGGAAAGTTCCACCGATAAGAAACTGTTATTTTTCTATTATTGGAGCTTAAAAGAG
>ENA-OWLX01000637-OWLX01000637.1-metagenome-genome-assembly--contig:-NODE-637-length-12989-cov-6.799907_pt1 | contig 12989 bp, 10 predicted proteins | sample MGYA00245351_ERZ651106 | MGnify/ENA primary metagenome ERZ651106 (study PRJEB26857, sample SAMEA4031768) | metagenome | biome: human; feature: oral; material: saliva | place: Philippines | collected 2014... | reverse complement strand
TAATCATTTTATATGCCTCCCGGATAAAAACAGTATATCATATATTAAAAATAAATAAGAAAAAAACAATGTAAAAAGCATAATCTTTTTGCCTTAAACAATGTTCTATATTATAATAGAGGCGGTTTGGAGGACAAATATGAATAGTTTATTACAGAGATTAGAAACAGTAGAAAAAAGATATGATGAATTAACTCAAATTCTTATGGATCCATCTATTGCGAATGATATAAAGAAAATGACAGAAGCATCTAAAGAGCAGGCTTCTTTAGAAAAGGCTTATCGCTTATATCAGGAGTATAGAAATTTACTTGAAGGTATTAAAGAAGCGGAAGAATTAATGAAAGAAGATGATCCTGAAATAAAAGAGATGGCAAAATTAGAATATGAAGAATTAACTAAAAAACAGCCTCTTATGGAAAGAGATATACAACTTGAATTAATTCCAAAAGATCCTAATGATGACAAGAATGTTATTATGGAAATTAGAGGTGCTGCCGGTGGGGATGAAGGAAATATCTTTGCGGGTGATTTATTTAGAATGTATTCTAAGTATGCTGAAAGTCAGGGATGGAAGATTGATATTGAAGAAGCACAGGATAGTGAAGCCGGAGGATATTCTCTTATTTCTTTTATGGTTAAAGGAGAGGGTGTTTATTCTAAATTAAAATATGAATCAGGATCACATCGTGTACAAAGAGTACCTAAGACTGAATCTCAGGGACGTGTTCAGACTTCAACCGCAACTGTATTAGTTATGCCGGAAGCAGAAGAAGTAGATATTCAGATAGATCCAAAAGATTTAAGAATAGATACTTATCGTTCTAGCGGAGCCGGAGGACAGCATATTAATAAAACTGATTCAGCTGTTCGTATTACTCATATTCCAACCGGTATTGTTGCAACCAGTCAGGATGGACGTTCTCAGCATGATAATAGAGATAAAGCTATGCAATCATTAAGAGCACGCATTTATAAGCATTTTTTAGATGAACAGGAAGAAAAGCTGGGAAATGAAAGAAAGAATAAAGTAGGAAGCGGAGATCGTTCTGAAAAGATCAGGACATATAATTATCCTCAAAATAGAGTGACTGATCATAGAATAGGACTTTCTATTCAGCAATTAGACAAAATTATGGATGGAAAACTAGATGATATTATTACAGCTTTAATCAATGAAGATCAGAGACTTAAGTTATTAGGTGAAGAGAATGACAATTAGAGAACTTATTCATTCATCTGAACTATTAATGGATGAGAAACAGAAAGATTCCAATGTTCCTAAAGTCTTATTCTATCATGTATCAAATATGGAACCTCATGAGCTTTATTTAAAGATGGATGAAGAAGTCGATAGAGATACATTGGAAATCTATAATAATTATCTTGATAGATATTTAAAAGGTGAACCTGTTCAATATATTAAAGGTAAAGAATACTTTTTTGCTTATGAATTTAAAGTCAATGAAGATGTTCTCATTCCTCGTTATGAAACAGAAGAATTAGTAGAAAATATCTTATATCATGTTGATGATTACTTTAAGGATTATAAGACAGTTAAATTATGTGATGTCGGAACAGGGAGCGGTGCAATTGCCATCACACTCGCATTAGAAGAAGAAAAATTAGATGTTTATGCTACTGATATTAGTGAAAAAGCCTTAGCTGTTGCTAAAGAGAATGCTAAAGACTTAAATGCTCATATTACTTTTTATCAGGGTGATATGCTTCAGCCACTTATTGATCATCATTTAAAATTTGATTTCTTTGTCTCTAATCCTCCTTATATACCGGTACATCAGGATATTGATCCGATAGTTAAAAATAATGAGCCTCATGTTGCATTATTTGGCGGGGAAGATGGACTTTATTTTTATAGAAAGATCTTTGAAAGAGTAAAAGAGGTTTTAAATGATAAAGCAATATTAGCTTTTGAAATGGGCTTTGATCAAAAAGAACTTATGGAAGAAGCACTGGATTATTATTTTAAAGATAGTCGGTATCAATTTATAAAGGATATTAATGGAAAGAATAGAATGCTTTTCATTTATTATAATATAGAACATGTACATACAGACAGATAGATTGATTGTAAGAGATATTGAAGAAGATGATGCATATGCTTTTGCATCTTATCGAGATAAGGAAGAAGTTGCAAAATATCAGTCATGGAAACATTTTACTTTAAAGGATGCACAAAAAAGAATTAAATACTGTATTGTTCATTCTTTTAAAGGAGAAGTTAAAGATAATACTCAATTATCTATTATTTATCATGATATGATGATAGGAGATTTAAGAATAGAAGTGTTATCGAAGACGACCATTACTATTGGTTATACTATTGATAGTGCTTATTGGCATCAGGGATTTGCCAGAGAAGCAGTTTTGGGATTACTTAAATATATTAAATCACATTATGAATATACTAAGGTTATTGCTTATATCTACAAGGCTAATAAAAGATCAAGAGATCTTTTATTATATTTAGGATTTAAAAAATTTGATGAATCGTTTTTTTATAAAGATGAAGGTTATATGCTTGAGTTAAAGGACTTATAAGGAGTCTGCTATGATAGAAAGATTAGATAAGAATAAAACTTATATTATTGGTGTATCAGGAGGCTGTGATTCAATGGCTCTTTTAGATATGTGCAGAAATAATAAGATGAATATTGTGATTGCACATATTAATTATAATCTACGAGAAGATACTTCTTTAGATTATCAAACTGTTTTAGGATATGCTTTAAAATATAATATTCCCTTTGAATATAAAGAATTTAATAAAAAAGATTATAATCAAGGTAATTTTCAGACTCAGGCAAGAATAATGAGATATAGTTTCTTTCAAGAGGTTTATTTAAAGTATCATGCAGCCGGACTTCTTCTAGCACATCATCAGGATGATGTGCTAGAAACTATTTATATGCATCTGGAAAGAAAATCACAATGTGATTATTTAGGTATTCAAGAAGAAACTGTTATTCAGGGCATGAAAGTTTATCGGCCTTTATTAAATAAAAATAAAAAAGATTTAAGAGAATATTGTTTATTTCATCAAATTATTTTTCATGATGATTATACAAACTTTCAGACATATTTTACGAGAGATCGTATTAGAAATACAATATTGAATACCTATACTGATAAACAAAAAGAAGAGCTGTTAAAGAAAGCCGAATCTATTAATGATAAGAAACAGAAAGATCTTAAAGACATACAGGAATATCTTTCTTTCTATCGTCAAAATGGTTTTATTACTTATACTTTTATTAAAAGAGAATTATTATCAGTTTTTCTTTATGAATTATTAGCAGAATATATAGGAAAGAAAAAAATCAGTAATCATTTAATTCATGAGATTATTCATCAGATAGATTCAAAACCTCAAATAGAAATGCATCTTCCTGTTAATTATCTGTTCATAAAAGAGTATGATAATATAACTGTTCGCTTGAATAGAATAATAGAGGATTATAGTTTTACTTTTAATAAGGATGAACGGTATGAATGTGAGTTTTTTAAACTATCTGAGCAGGGTCCATTGAATAATGGAGTATATCTAAAGGATGAAGATTATCCTATTACTGTTAGAAATATAAGAACAGGGGATAGAATTAAGACCAGTGGTGGAACAAAGAAGATTTCAAGACTCTTTATTAATAAAAAGATCCCTTATTATTTAAGGAAAACATGGCCTATCTTATTAAATAGTAAGAATGAGATTATTTTGGTACCCGGACTTGCAAAACAATTAGATTATTTGTATTTTAAACCTACATTATTTGTGATAAAATAGGAACATTACAGGAGGATTATCTATGCATAAGGATGTTAAGGAGATATTATTTACTGATAATCAGATTATTGAGAGATGCAAAGAGCTTGGTGCACAAATCAGTAAAGATTATAAAAGTAAAGATAAACTTGTACTTATTGGATTATTGAAAGGGTCTATTCCTTTTCTTGCCGAATTATCTAAATATATTGATTTAGAAGCAGAATTTGATTATATGGATGTTTCCAGTTATGAGGGAACTGAGTCTACGGGCAATGTTCTTGTAAAGAAAGATCTTGAAGGTGATATTAAAGGAAAGAATTTGCTTCTTATAGAAGATATTTTAGATACAGGAAAAACTCTTCATACTGTTAAGGCAATGCTTTTAGAAAAAGGAGCTGCCAGCGTGACGATTGTAACGATGTTAAATAAACAGGAGAGAAGAGAATATCCTATTAATGCAGAGTATATTGGTTTTGAAATTCCTAATGTGTTTGTGATTGGATATGGTTTAGATTATGATGAAAAATATAGAAATCTTCCCTATGTAGGAATATTAAAAGAAGAAGTATATATGTAAGGAGTGCTTATGAAAAATAAAAGTTTAATTAAAACAATACTTCCATGGCTGCTGATACTGGTATTGGTCGGGACATTAATTCCTTTGGTCGGTAATAGAGCAGGAGCGTCTACTTCATTGACTTACAATGAGTTTAAAAAAGTAGTGGAAGAGGGTCATGTGACTGAAATTGTAGTATCACCTGATAATTATGTTGTTGATGTGTCAGGAAGTTATACTAAGACTGTAAAAGGTGAGAAGAAAACTTATAATTTTAAGACTCTTGTTCCTAAGACTGATGAAGAGATTGATTCTTTGATGCAGTTATTAAAGGAAAAGAAGATTAAAACAACAGTAAAAAACAGCGCCGATAACAATATCATATTTAATATAGTGATTACATTATTGCCTTATGTATTCTTATTTGGCGGTATGTATGTCTTATTTAGATATATGAATGCTAGCGGTGCCGGTAATAATAAGGCTTTTGAGTTTGGTAATTCAAGAGCAAAATTAAATAAGAATGAAAATACTAAGTTTAATGATGTTGCCGGTGCAGATGAAGAAAAAGAGGAATTAACTGAATTAGTAGATTTCTTAAAGAATCCAAAGAAATTTGTTGATATGGGAGCTAAAATACCAAGAGGTGTTTTATTAGTAGGTCCTCCGGGTACAGGGAAGACTTTGCTTGCCAGAGCTGTTGCCGGTGAAGCTAAGGTTCCATTCTATTCTATTTCAGGTTCTGAATTTGTAGAGATGTTTGTTGGTGTAGGTGCCGGGCGTGTCAGAGATATGTTTAAGGAAGCAAAAAAGAATGCACCATGTATTATCTTTATTGATGAGATAGATGCAGTCGGTAGACAGAGAGGATCCGGTATTGGCGGCGGTCATGATGAACGTGAACAGACATTAAATCAGTTATTAGTAGAAATGGATGGTTTTGAAGGCAGTGAAGGAGTTATTATTCTGGCTGCTACAAATAGGGCTGATGTTCTGGATCCGGCACTTTTAAGACCCGGACGTTTTGATAGATCTATTCAGGTTACTAATCCTGATAGAAAAGCAAGAGCTGAAATTTTAGCTGTTCATGCCAGAAATAAGAAACTTGCAGCAGATGTTAATTTTGATAATGTTGCTCAAAGAACACCCGGCTTTTCCGGAGCAGAGCTTGCTAATGTCTTAAATGAAGCAGCTTTGCTGGCGGTAAGAGGGAATCATACAGCCATTACATTAGATGATGTGGATGAAGCTATTGACAGGGTTATTGGCGGACCTGCTAAACATTCTAGAAAATATACTGAGCATGAGAGAAAATTGGTAGCTTATCATGAATCAGGACATGCTATTATTGGCTTGACTTTAGAAGATGCCAATCAAGTACAGAAGGTAACAATTGTTCCTAGAGGACAGGCCGGCGGGTATAATCTCATGACACCTAAAGATGAAACATATTTCCAGACAAAAGCACAACTGTTAGCTACGATTGCCGGCTATATGGGTGGTCGTGTAGCTGAAGAAATCTTCTTTGGTGATATTTCTTCAGGTGCTGCTAATGATATTGAGCAGGCAACAAGAATTGCCAGATTAATGGTTACTGAATTAGGTATGTCTGATTTAGGACCTATTAAATATGATAGCGGACAGAATGCTGTATTCTTAGGGCGTGATTATTCACAGTTATCTAATACACATTCCGGTCAGATTGCTTTTGAAATTGATCAGCAGGTAAGAAAGATTATTGATGATGCACATAATCAGGCAACTGAGATTATTAAAGCCAATAAGGATAAGTTAGAAACTATTGCCCATGCATTATTAGATAATGAAACATTAAATGCTGAACAGATACAATCATTATATGAAACAGGTAAAATGCCTGAGCCGGCTGTAGAAGAGGATCATATTATTGAAACTGAACCTGTTCAGTCGGTCATAGATAGTGATGATGATTTATTAGATGAGATGAAATAAGGTTTTGCCTTATTTCATTTTCAATTGAGGCTATTATGAGAAATAGACGTTTAGTAATTAAAATTATAGTAACAATTATTATATTAAGTATGATTATTCCATTAATCAGCTATTTTGCATTCTAGGAGATTATATGAAAGATTATTTAGTAAGGGGACTTATTGATAAAAGAAATGCCAGAGTTTTTGCTTGCAGAACTACAAATTTAGTCAATGATGCCAGAACACATCATCATCTCTGGCCATGTGTAAGTGCAGCATTGGGACGTTTGATGTCTGTAACATTAATGATGGGAGCAATGAACAAGAACAATGAGAAAATGACCGTTACAATGAATGGTGGCGGTCCGATGGGAACGTTATTGGTAACTTCTAATAGTGATGGAAAGATTAAAGGATTTGTTTCTAATCCGGAAGTACATTATACCTACAACAAGACGAATAAACTTGCAGTAGGATTATGTGTGGGAACACAGGGAGATCTTCAGGTTATTAGAGATATGGGATTAAAACAGCCTATTACTTCATCAGTTCCTATACAGACAGGTGAAATAGGAGATGATTTTGCTTATTATTTTATGGTTAGTGAGCAGATACCATCAGTTGTATCATTAGGTGTATTAGTCAATGAAGACAGTATTGTAGAAGCAGCCGGAGGTTTTATTATTCAGCTTCTTCCGGAAGCATCAGAAGAAGATATTACATTTATAGAGAATAAAATAAAGGATTTTCCTCCGGTTTCAGCATTAATAAAAGAAGGTAAATCCCCGGAAGATATTATTGAAATGCTTTTTGGAAATGAAGCAGAAATTCTTGATCATCAAGATTTATCATTTTATTGTGGTTGCTCAAAAGAAAAAATGACAGAAGCATTGGCAACTGTTCCTAATGATGAATTAGAAGCTATGATAAAAGAAGACCATGGGGCAGAGATTACTTGTCAGTTTTGTAATACACATTATCATTTTGATGAACAGGAACTCATTGATATAAAGAATAAGCAACAGAGATAGAGTCAAGAATGAAACTCTTATAAAGGATTATTTTCTGTATTATACAGAGATTAATCTTTTTAATTTTAAAGGTATATTAGATATGAAAAGATTAAAAGACTTATATAGAAAGCGTTTACTTAGTATGTTATAATAAAAGAAAGGAGGCTATTATTATGTTTTTTAAGACAAATGATCATGTCAGTATTTATTATGAAGTAATTGGCGAAGGTAAGCCTTTATTTATGCTGCCGGGATGGACATGTACGACAAAATTCTGGAAAAATAATATCCAAGAATTATCTAAGCATTATAAACTGATTCTTATGGACATGAGGGGACATGGACAGTCTGAAGCAGTGAAGCATGGGCATCGTATTTCCAGATATGCGGCTGATGTTAAAGATTTATTAACTTATCTGGATGTTGAAAATGTAACAGTTATGGGCTGGTCTATGGGAGCTTCTATTTTATGGAGTTATCTGGAATTATTTGGTAATCATCGTATAGACAGTCTCATTTGCATTGATCAGTCGCCTGCACAGTATATCAAGTCAGATTGGCAATGGGGACAGAAAGCCTGTTATGACGTTGAGACATTTATAGAAACATGTGCGGCAGCAAAATATGATCCTCATGGAGCAGCACAGGGACTTATTGGAGCTTGCTTAAAGCATGAACCATCTGCTGAAGATAAGAATATGCTTGTGGGTGAGATAGATAAGTGTGATCCATATGTAAGAATTGAAATCATGAGAGATCATACAAATCTTGATTGGCGTGATTTTATTCCTCATATTACAGTTCCTACGCTTATTCTCTGTGCCAAAGAAAGCCGAGTATTTGACTATCAAAGCAGTTTATGGATAGGCGAACATATTAAAAATGCAAAGACAGTTGTTTTTGAAGATTGTAGTCATATGCTGTTCTTTGAAAAACCGGAACAGTTTAATAAAGAGGTTATTGAATTTATAGATACATTATAAAAGGCTCATAATGAGCCTTTTATAAACTTATAATTTTTGTTTGTTTTAATACTTCACTGACAAGACTGACCGGAATAATTGTTAATTTGTCTTTGACTTCTTTAGGGACATCCTTAAGATCATTTACATTGTCTTTAGGAATAAAGACAGTTTTAACACCGGATCTTTGTGCCGCCATCAGCTTTTCAGGAAGACCTCCTATAGGCATAACGACTCCTCTTAAAGAGACTTCACCGGTCATTGCGAATGATGAGTCAACCGCTTTTTCTGTGATTAATGAAGCAATAGCGGTAGTCAGTGTAATACCTGCTGATGGGCCATCTTTAGGAGTTGCTCCGGCCGGAACATGAATATGAATATCATGCTCTTTAAAGACTTCTGCTTCTTTAGGGAACATGCTTTTTACTAAAGATAAAGCAATGGATACAGATTCTTTCATAACATCACCCAACTGACCGGTTATAATAACTTTATTATTACCGGGAACTAATAATGTCTCAATAAACAATATTTCTCCTCCGGCAGTTGTCCATGCTAAACCGGAAACAATACCGGGTTTTTTATTTTCATTAATATGTTCATGTTTTAATGGTGACATATCCAGTATATCCGGAAGTTTTTTAGCAGTTACTTTAAAATCTTTTTTTCCTTTTACTAAATTAACAGCTGCTACTCTACAGATAGTATCAAGACGCTTTTTTAGTCCCCTAACCCCTGCTTCTATTGTATAATCAGCAATAATAGTTTTTAAAAGCTGATCGGGAAGTTTCATCTGAGAAGATGAAATACCCATCTTCTCCATAGACTGAGGAAGTAAATGCCTTTTAGCAATCTGCAGTTTCTCTTGTTGAGTATAACCATTAAAGCTGATTACTTCCATTCTGTTTAATAGAGGTTCAGGAATAGAGTCAAGACTATTAGCAGTACAGATAAATAAAATATCACTTAAATCATAAGAAACATTCATATAATGATCAGTAAAGGTATTATTTTGCTCAGGATCGAGAACTTCTAATAAGGCAGCTGCCGGATCACCGTTATAAGACTGTGAAAGCTTATCTATTTCATCTAATACCATTACGCTATTAGAAGACCCGCTTTTAGAAAGACCATCCATAATACGTCCCGGCATCGCACCAATATAAGTACGGCGATGACCTCTAATATCAGCTTCATCTCTTACTCCGCCTAAAGCAATGCGAACATACTTTCTTTTTAAGGCATCAGCAATAGATCTGGCAATACTTGTTTTACCTGTACCCGGTGCACCGACAAATAATAATATTGAACCGGACTGTTTTTTATTAAGTTCCATAACCGCAATCTGTTGTAGTATTCTTTTCTTTACTTTATCTAAACCATAATGATCACTATTCAAAACTTTTTCAGCTTCATTTAAATCAATCTTCTTATTACGTGCTTTTTTCCAAGGAAGAGAAGTCATAAAATCAAGATAATTATAAAGCATACCATATTCAGGAGAATTGCTTCCTTCCTGTTTCATACGATTTAAAGCCTTATCAGCTTCTTTTTGTGCTTCCTGACTCATTCCTGCTTTTTTAATCTTAATTTCTAAACTACGTACATCAGAGACTTCATCCGGATGCATCTGATCTAATTCATTCTGTAAATATTCAATCTGTTTTTTAATTGCCTGTTCACGATAAATTTTCTGATGATCTTCTTCCTGAGCACTCTCTGCTTCATTAGATACTTTAGAAAGTTCTAAGAATTCATAAAGGCCGGTTTCAATCATCTGAATTCTTTGAGCCATACTATCTGTTTCAAGCAAGGCATATTTCTCTTCGTGAGTCATATTAAGCCAGTAATTTACAGCACAAATAATCTCACTCATAGACTTCCACCCATTAATATACTGCCTTGCAATAATACCCCATCTAAATTGAGAAAAGTAAGAAATCATAGCTTTTTTCATCTGTTTTAATTTCTCAGTATTGTCTTCCTCGCTTAAATCATTCAGATCAGCTCTATCAGTATAAATAACTTCAATACGCTGATCTTCAAGAGTATTTAATTCCTTAATATTTACACGATCATGAGTCTTGATTAAAACATAGTTATTATTTGTTTCTTCAATAGTTCCAATAACACCTATCGGATAAAAGTCATTTAATGATAAATGCTCATTTTCCCTATTTTCTCTAAGAACCAGGAATATAACTTCTTCTTTTATTTCCGGTTCTTCATTAGATAGAGTCATTAAATTCTCTCTTTGAAAATAAATTTTACTATCAGGAAGAATAACCTGATTATAAACCGGTACAATTGTCATATCATTACCTCCTTAGCACTATATATAAAAGAGTGCTAACCTATGAGTATAAAATAAAGGCTTAAAAGCCTTTCACTCTATTACTATTATATAAGTATCAGAAAATAATGCAATAATTATGAAAAAAATATTATTCATAATATTTTCTGATCTTCTATAAATGCTCAATTATTAATGATTGAGTATTATGGTTAATTTTTAAAATAAATTTGGATTTATTGTATTCCTGTTTGCTAAATGCTAAAATCTAAGTACAAATACAATAAATGGGGAATGTTGTGGATTATGTAAATAAAGAGATATAGGAAAGTTTTGAGTTTTATTAAATCGGTTTATAGGAGAAAGATACAAAAGATATAATATATCTGTTTGTTCTGTTTACCTTATTGCTTATAGAGTTATTTTGTATTGTTAGTGGTCTGTGATATTTCATATTCCATACATGTCCTCATTAATATCGGAGGGAGGATGCGTATGTTTATAGGTAATAGGAAAACAAAGGAACTTCATACACTTGCTTGTACTCAGGGAAAACGAATGTATGAAAAGAACAAGAGAATATTTCATTCGATTTCAGATGCTTTAAATTGCGGATATAATGGCTGTGCATATTGCTTGCCTGATTATGATGAATCTCGTCTGAAGAAAGGGGATACCGTTACTCAGAATGAAATATCTGAAATGGAACATATACCGGGGGTAACAAGTACTTATCAAATTAAGTATAAGAAATTTAAAAAGAAGCAAAAACTTGAGATTGTACCTAAAAAACTTTATTTTTCAGAGAAAAAAATGCAGGAGCAAATAGAACGAGGAATTTTTTTTGCGGATGCTGTTGAATGTGTAGATAAATTGGGAGAAGCAAAGAATCTTCTTGCATTAAAAGATCCGAATGCGAAGCTTGACATTCCACTTTCAGATAATATCTATCCGGAATTTACGGCAACTATAAGATTTAAAATATCATCAGCTAATAATCAGAATAGGCAGATGTCTTTAATGCAGGGAGCTGCCGGAATTCCAATAGATCTCTTTTTGTCAATCGAAAGAACTCGAATCTTTCCGGTAATTCAGTTTGATTTATGTGCAGGAAGCATTGTACGTGAGTTGGAAGAAGTATCACTAAAAACTGATGTCTGGTATACTCTTTCCGTGGTTTATACAGGCAGTGAGCTGGATGTTATCATGAATAACTCTACACACATAATGCGATATATTTTGCCAAAAAACGATGCAATGCATATGCGAAAAACAAGGAATGTGATAATTGGAAATGGAGGAAAAGAACAAATTGCTCCATTTGAAGGATATTTAGAAGATGTTGAATTTAATAGTACGATTTCAAAGGAGCATATAAATATTATTAAGTCTGCTATTGATAATGGAACTGATGAAATAGAAAAGAAATATAGAGATATTTATGATAGAAGTTTCTCAAAAGAATTAATATCATCTGGAGAAATAAAACCCAATGGACGATATTCTCATTATAAAGAAGTATCTATATACTGGACAAGGAGAATTGGAGCGTTTGCTGTTGTCAGTAAGCCTATTTTGAAGAGATATCAAGAGCTTGGTGGACCGGCAGGAAAACTCGGGTATCCTATTAAAGATGGCTCACTTAATAAACAGATTTTTGAGTATGGTGCAATTTACTATGACGAACAAACTGGTGCTCATGAATTATCAGGCGATGTTCTCAGGAAATATATATCTGTTGAAGAAACAGCTATTGGATACCCTTTGTACGATAAAGAGGAATTAAATAATGGTTTCTATCGTGCTCGTTTTCTTACGCATTCTCAAAATGGATCAGAATATTCAGATATGTATTATTCCGAAGAAACGAATGTAGTTTTGATTAGAGGTGGTACATTTAAAGATAATATTGATAGGAATCTTAGTATATATGGATATCCGGTATCTGAGCTAAGATTTCTTGGAAAAGAGAATTGTACGGATTCATCCCAATCTATAGATTATTGTATTCACTATGTAATGTCCTTTCAAAACGGAGACCTATATTGTACATTTTCCTGTGAACAGAATACTAACATTGTTACTTATACACCTCTTTCAGCACTTGATAAAGCTATTTTCCTGCCAGCAGAATTTGCACGGGAATACAATGTAAAAGGCGGATATAAAAAATGTGGCATGCCAACAAACTTTTCAGCAGATAAACAGTATTGTGACTGCAAGAATGGAACATTATTAAAATATAATGGAATATATTATTTTTTAAGCAGAATATCACTTCATTTAGTTGATGCAATATCATATAAAATTGATGATGGCTGGGAATTTTTCCCTTTCAAAAAAGATTACAATGCAGAATTATCATTTAGGCTGACACTTTCAACTAGCGGATATCGTCAAAGGTTTGGAAGTGAGGACTGTGAAAATAA
>ENA-OWLX01000632-OWLX01000632.1-metagenome-genome-assembly--contig:-NODE-632-length-13003-cov-13.905468_pt1 | contig 13003 bp, 16 predicted proteins | sample MGYA00245351_ERZ651106 | MGnify/ENA primary metagenome ERZ651106 (study PRJEB26857, sample SAMEA4031768) | metagenome | biome: human; feature: oral; material: saliva | place: Philippines | collected 2014... | reverse complement strand
TCCTCAAAAAAACTTACTATTATTTACTAAAGTCTCAATTTTTAGTACAATACTACTATGAAAATTTTGATTACATCGGGTGGTACCACTGAAAAGATTGATGCTGTGCGTGGAATCACAAACCATTCAACAGGTCATCTAGGTAAGGAAATCGCTGAACTTTTCTTGGCCAAGGGTCACCAAGTGACCTTAGTAACAACAAAGACTGCCGTCAAGCCTGAACCAAAAGAAAATCTAAAGATTACTGAAATTACGAACGTAGATAGTCTCCTAAAAAGTATGGAGCCACTCGTCAAAGAGCACGATGTTCTCATCCATAGTATGGCTGTCTCAGACTACACTCCAATTTATATGACAGATTTCGCCGAGTTGGAAGATACGGAAAACCTTAGCCAACTCTTACGCAAGTCTAACACTGAGAGCAAGATATCTTCTGCTTCGGATTATCAGGTTCTTTTCCTTAAAAAGACACCAAAAATTATTAGCTTAGTTAAACAATGGAATCCTGATATTCAATTAATTGGCTTCAAACTTTTAGTAAATGTTAGTAAAAACGAGCTTTTCGAGGTTGCTCGTACTAGTCTTAAACGCAATCAAGCAAACATTATTGTGGCAAATGATTTGAGTGAGATTACTCCAAATCAACATATTGCTTATCTAGTTGACGAAAAGAGTGAAGAGAAGGTTACAACTAAATCTGCAATTGCTCAAGCTTTATTTGAAAGGATATGCCATGACTAAACGTATCATCCTTGCTGTTTCCGGCTCAATTTCCGCCTATAAATCAGCAGACCTGACAAGCCAACTAAAGAAAAAGGGGTATGACATCCACGTCATTATGACTGAAGCTGCTCAAGCCTTTATTACACCTCTGACTCTTCAAGTGCTTTCTAAGAATCCAGTTCACTCCGATGTTATGGAAGAAAAATTGGCTGAACGTATTAATCATATTGATTTAGCTAAGGAGACTGATCTCTTTATTGTTGCCCCAGCTTCAGCAAATACTATTGCTAAATTAGCACACGGCATGGCTGATAACATGCTAACTGCTACAGCTCTAGCTTTACCTAGCATCACTCCAAAATTAATTGCACCAGCAATGAATACGAAAATGTATGAAAATCCATTGACTAAGAAGAACTTAGAGACCTTGCAAGAGGTTGGCTACCAAGAAATTCTTCCAAAATCTGGCTTACTTGCATGCGGAGACACAGGTCGTGGCGCTCTAGCTGATATTGCTGTCATTATTGAATCAATCGATAATACTTTAACAAGATAGCCTTGTTGACAAGAAAAGGAGTTTATGATGAATAAAAAAAATAAAGCTAACCAAACGGCACAATTGTCTCTATTAATAGCCACAATGGTCGTTATCGAAGTACTCAGTCAAACCATCTTTGCTGCTTTTGTACTTCCAATCAAACCAACCCTAACTCATATCCCAGTCATTATTGCTAGTATCGTCTATGGTCCTAAAATTGGGGCATATTTAGGCGGTTTTATGGGAATTATGAGTATTGTACGTAACACTATCATCTATACAGTAAGTAGTTATCTTTTTAGTCCTTTTGTTGAAGGGGGAACTTGGGCATCTGCTGTCATTGCGATTGTGCCTCGTATTTTAATCGGTATTTTCCCTTACTTTGTCTACAAGTTTCTTCAAAATCGTCTAGGTTTGACGCTGTCTGGTGTTTTAGGCGCTTTTACAAATACATTCTTTGTACTTCTCGGTATCTACTTCCTAATCCCTAATTTCTACTCAGCAGGTGGAAAAACTCTAATGGCAACTATTTTCACTACAAACTCTGTTGCTGAAATGGTTATTGCTGGCCTATTAACGCTTAGTATCACACCTGTACTACTGCGATTGAAAAAATAAAGAAAAAACATGGTAATTAGCATGTTTTTTTTCTTTAATTGTGGTATAATGTAAGCGTTTAAAAATATAAAGGAGATTGCTATGTCTTACACTGAAAATTATCAAAAATGGCTCGATTTCGCTGAATTGCCTGCTTATCTTCGTGATGAGTTGGTTTCTATGGATGAAAAGACCAAAGAAGATGCCTTCTATACTAACCTTGAATTTGGTACAGCCGGTATGCGTGGTTTGATCGGCGCTGGTACCAACCGTATTAACATTTATGTTGTTCGTCAAGCAACTGAAGGTTTGGCGCAATTGATCGACTCAAAAGGGGAGGAAGCTAAAAAACGTGGTGTTGCTATCGCTTATGACAGCCGTCACTTCTCTCCTGAGTTTGCTTTTGAATCTGCTCAAGTTTTGGCCGCTCATGGGATCAAATCTTATGTATTTGAGAGTCTTCGTCCAACACCTGAATTATCATTCGCAGTTCGTCACCTTCACACATTTGCAGGGATCATGGTGACTGCCAGCCACAACCCAGCTCCATTTAACGGATACAAAGTTTATGGCGAAGACGGTGGTCAAATGCCACCAGCTGATGCCGACGCATTGACAGATTACATCCGTGCAATTGAAAATCCTTTCACTGTCAAATTAGCTGATCTCGAAGAAAGCAAAGCCAGTGGTTTAATTGAAGTGATTGGTGAAAATGTAGACGCTGAATACTTGAAAGAAGTTAAAGACGTTAACATCAACCAAGACTTGATCAATGAATACGGTCGTGACATGAAAATTGTCTACACACCACTTCATGGTACTGGTGAAATGTTAGCTCGTCGTGCCCTTGCTCAAGCTGGATTTGATGCCGTTCAAGTGGTTGAAGCTCAAGCGGTTCCTGATGCTGACTTCTCTACTGTCAAATCACCAAACCCAGAAAGCCAAGCTACCTTTGCTCTTGCTGAAGAACTAGGTCGCAAAGTAGACGCTGACGTATTGGTTGCAACAGACCCTGATGCAGACCGTCTTGGTGTTGAAATTCGCCAACCAGATGGTTCTTACCTCAACCTGTCTGGTAACCAAATTGGTGCTATCATTGCCAAATACATTCTTGAAGCCCACAAAACAGCAGGCACACTTCCTGCAAATGCTGCCCTTTGTAAATCAATTGTATCAACTGAATTGGTTACTAAGATTGCTGAAAGCTACGGCGCAACTATGTTCAACCTCTTGACTGGTTTCAAATTTATCGCTGAAAAAATTCAAGAATTTGAAGAAAAACACAATCACACTTACATGATGGGATTTGAAGAAAGCTTCGGTTACCTCATCAAGCCATTTGTACGTGATAAAGACGCTATCCAAGCTGTATTGATCGTTGCTGAAATTGCTGCTTACTACCGTTCACGTGGTATGACATTGGCAGATGGTATCGAAGAAATCTACAAACAATATGGTTACTTCGCAGAAAAGACCATTTCTGTTACACTTTCAGGTGTCGATGGGGCTGCAGAAATCAAGAAAATCATGGATAAATTCCGTGGCAATGCTCCTAAGCAATTCAATAACACAGACATTGCTAAGACAGAAGACTTCTTGGAACAAACAGCTACTACTGCTGACGGCGTTGAAAAATTAACAACTCCTCCAAGTAACGTATTGAAATACATCTTGGCTGACGATTCATGGTTTGCTGTTCGTCCTTCAGGTACCGAACCAAAAATCAAATTCTACATTGCTACAGTTGGTGAATCCGAAGCAGATGCTAAAGAAAAAATTGCGAATATCGAAGCAGAAATCAATGCTTTTGTAGGCTAAAACATGAAAAGCTCCTCAACGGAGCTTTTCTCTTTCTTCCGTATCAAATACCAGCGATTTTTTAGAAAATATGGCATACTAGATTTAGAAGAAAGCGAGGTAATCTCATGGAACAATTTTTAGAAGATATTAAAGATCTTGAAGTCACCACTGTTGCGCGTGCGCAAGAAGCCATCGACAAAAAAGAAACGGCAACCTTCTTTATTGGACGCAAGACTTGCCCATATTGCCGTAAGTTCGCTGCTAAATTAGCAACTGTCGTAGCTGAAACAAAAGCTCATATCTACTTCATCAATAGTGAAGAGCCAAGTCAACTCGATGCTTTGCAGGTCTTCCGCTCAACTTATGGAATTCCGACTGTCCCTGGATTTTTACATGTCGAAGCTGGTAAAGCCACCGTTCGTTGTAACTCTTCTATGTCAGAAGAAGAAATTAAAGCATTCGCTCATCTATAAGAAAAATTGAGAGTGGGACAGAAGTCCCACTCTCATTTTTCATTTTCCGTAAAAGTCATCCAGATCTTTTGCTGGGGTTTGGCAAAAGGATAGGACGAAAATTCTTCTGGTCTTAACCAAAGAGTTGATTCACTTGTTGACTGCTCTCCTTCTTTTACTAAGCCGTAACGAAGTTGAACCTGCCACTTGCGATGTGAAAAGACATGCTGGACGATGGGATAAGATCTGTCCTGCCAATCAATGACCAAGTCATAGTCTTGTTCAAAAGAAAGGATTTCAGGATTGTCCTCAGCTTCCCTTTTTCCATCCAGTAGAGACAACTGCCCCAAGTTCTCCGATAGGCTATCCACTTCAATCAAGGGAAAATGCCAGAAGCCTGACAAGAGCCCTTCTCGCTCATTTTTCTCCAGCAAGTAGCGCCCTTGACTATCCTTCACGATAAAGGCTGTTAAATAAACTGGCACTGGTTTCTTCTTAGGAGCCTTGATGGGATAGCGATCCATGGTTCCATGCTGAAAAGCTGCACTAAATTCCTTAACAGGACTCTCTTCAGGGCGTGGATTGACTGGTGACTCAATATCTGCCCCTAAATCCATCAGAGCTTGATTGAAGTCACCAGGACGATCCGGATCAATTAAAACTTCCATCATCGCTTGAAAAATTTTGCGATTGGTCGGGACTCCGATGTCATAATCCACCTCAAACAAGCGGGCTAGAACCCGCATGACATTGCCATCCACTGCTGGCTCTGGCAAGCCAAAAGCAATACTGGCTATGGCACCGGCTGTATAAGGTCCAATTCCCTTAAGTTTCGAGATACCCTCATAGCTTGATGGAAACACACCTCCGTGGTCGTCCATCATCTGCTGTGCGGCTTTCTGCATGTTACGAACCCGTGAGTAATAGCCCAAACCTTCCCAAGCTTTTAGAAGCTTTTCTTCTGGTGCATTGGCCAGATCCTTAATCGTCGGAAACCAGTCAAGAAAGCGCTCATAATAGGGAATCACCGTATCGACACGTGTCTGCTGGAGCATAATCTCTGAGATCCAAATGTTATAAGGATCCTGGGTCCTTCTCCAGGGGAGATCCCGTTTATTGGCATCATACCAGTCTAATAACTTTTCTCGGAAAGAAGCAATTTTTTCCTTCTCCCACATGGTAATACCGTAATCTTTTAAATCCATCATATTCCTAGTATACCACAGAATGGAGTAGAGGTAAGAAATTCTGATTTGCACATAAAAAACTCAGGAAATTCCTGAGTCAAGTCGTTTTTTACTGTTCTACTGCTTGAGCTGCTGTGATCAAGGTCAAATTATAAACGTCCTCTGCATTACAGCCGCGAGAAAGGTCATTTACTGGCTTATTCAACCCTTGCAAAACTGGACCTACCGCTGCAAAACCACCAAGACGTTCTGCCATCTTGTAACCGATGTTCCCAGCTTCGATACCAGGGAAGATAAAGACATTGGCTTGACCTGCTACCTTGCTTCCTGGAGCTTTCAAGGCTGCTGTTTCAGGTACAAAGGCTGCGTCAAATTGCAATTCCCCATCAATTTCAAGATCTGGACGAAGCACATGAGCGATTTTGGTTGCTTCAACTACTTTATCAACACTTTCACCAAAACCTGAACCTTTTGTTGAATAGCTCAACATGGCAATTTTAGGATCAATCCCAAACATCTTCGCTGTGATAGCAGAGTTGATGGCAATTTCAGCCAAGCCTTCAGCATCTGGATTGATGTTAATCGCACAGTCTCCAAACAAGTAGCGTTCAGATCCACGAACCATGAGGAAGGCGCCAGAAGTCCGTTTAACATTTGGACGAGTTTTGATAATTTGAAGAGCTGGACGAACAGTTGCAGCAGTCGAATGAATAGCCCCTGATACCATCCCATCAACGATTCCCATGTGTACTAACATGACACCAAAATAGTTAACGTCGTCTTTCAAGATTTGACGTGCTTCTTCTTCTGTCATTTTTCCCTTACGACGTTCAACCAATGAAGCTACCATCTCATCAAAGCCTGAGTAGGAATGTGGGTCAATAACTTCGTATCCTTCCAAAATTCCTTCAATTTCAAGATAAATGCCAATCTTATGTGGGTCCCCAAGCAATACAGGGGTTACATCTGTCTCTTTTACAATCTGTTTTGCTGCTTGGAGAATACGAGGCTCTTCACCTTCTGGTAATACAATACGTGCATTCTTACCAACGAGGTTGGCTTTGAGATTTTCAAAAACTTCCATGAGTTGAACTCCTTTTAATTATTAATAACTTGTTTGAAGCTGTGTTAATACAGCTTGAAAATCTGGAGGTAATGGACTTTCTATGACCAATTCTTCCTCTAGAAATGGATGATAATAGGATAGACGATGACAATGAAGGGCTTGTCGAAGAATCCCATCTTCTAAGGAACCACCATAAAGATCATCTCCCAAAAGTGGAAACCCAATATGGGAAAAATGAACGCGAATCTGATGGGTCCGGCCTGTATGCAATTGGATATCCACCAGATGAATATCACCGAAAGACTGGACAACTTGGTAGCTAGTATGAGCATACTTGCCACCTGTTGCTACTTTTCGGGTAATGATCGAGTCTTCATCACGCGCAATGGGGGCAATGATCTCTCCAACAGGATCTAACTGCCCTTCTCCCTTAATCAGGGCATAGTACCGTTTCTGAATGGTCTTGGCCTGTAATTGCTTATCTAAACGGGCATGAGCATAGCCGTGTTTGGCAAAGAGCATAACGCCACTTGTGTCCTTATCCAAGCGGGTAACGATATGTACCTGCTGATTCTCATATCCCTGTTTTACATAATAGCCCTTAACAATGTTGGCCAAGGTATTGGAGTGAATCGCACTTGGAATCGAGGCGATGCCAAAGGGTTTGTTTAAAACCAAAAAATGATCATCTTCAAACAAAATATCCAAAGGGCGATCCAGTGGTTTTAAAGTATCAAAACCTTCTTCTGCTGGAATATCAATCAGCAATCGATCCCCAATATCCAACAAATAAACAGCATTTTCTGGCCGACCATTGACAAGGATCTGACCACCGCGAAACTTGATCTTGGCTAGTAATCCTTTTGATACCTCATGCTTTTTCAGGAATGTCTTGACCTTAACGTGTTCGTCTGCAATAAATTCGAACTTCATTCGTCAATATCTCCAATAAAAGCATCCTTGACCCGATTCCAGAAGCTGGTATGACTAGAACTAGCTACAAAATTGATCTTATGGTTGTCGATCTGGTACTCCACCTTTGCAATGTTACGATAGGAATAAGTTGAATTGTCAACAGAGATAATGTGGAAGCCAGGTCTCGTCGGTGTAATCTCAATTTTATCCTTTTTAGGGACAATGACAGAAGAACCCAAGGTGCGGTAGACACGGTTGTTGAGGCTGGCAATTTCAGCAATCTGTAATGCCTCAATGGTCGGGTGAAGGACTGCTCCTCCCAAGGATTTATTATAAGCTGTACTACCTGTCGGAGTCGAAACAGTAATCCCGTCTCCTCTGAAGCGCTCAAAATCAACTCCATTGATAGTGAGATCCGCTACCATAGTCCGGTCACTTCTCTTGATCGTTGCTTCGTTCAAAGCTCTCATGGTACGGGTTTCCCCATTGTCAAAAGTTATCTTGACATTCAATATAGGGTATGAAACTTTAGCCCCTGTATCATATCTTAAATTTTCAACCAGCTTATCGATTTCACTGTCTAAGTAATCTGTATAGAATCCAAGGTGTCCAGTATGGACACCAATGAATCTCACCCGATCCAACTGATGTTCATACTTGTGAAAGGCAGACAGCAACATCCCATCTCCACCAATGGAAATCACAATATCCGGATGCTTCTCCGTCAAAATAAAATTATTTTTCCGAAGCTTGTAGCGCAACTGCTGAAAAACCTCTTCACTTTGACGCTTGCGATTGCGAATAATGGATACTTTTTTACCTGTAGTCTTCATCTGTGTCATCACTATTTCCAACGCCATCATTTAACTTACGATGAAGTGGATCAAACAGGGCTTGAGCCTCCTGAATCGCATCCCGAATCGCTCCCATCTCTTCATCCAAGAGATAGGCCAGGTTTGCAGTCGTCTCTAAGCGTTTTTTGATCTCGTCTGGAAAGTCTCCTTTATATTTATAATTGAGCGAGTGTTCAATCGTTGCCCAAAAATTCATGGACAAGGTCCGAATTTGAATCTCCGCTAAGATTGTCTCATTTCCATCAATGGTATCGACCGGATACTCTACTACGACGTGGTAACTCCGGTAGCCACTTGATTTCTTGTGGCGGATGTAATCTCTCTCTTGGACCACGCGCATGTCCTGCCGTTGTCTCAAAACCTCTAGGATCTCGTCCACATCGTCTACGAACTGGACCATGATGCGAAGACCTGCAATATCTTGCATATCCTGTGCCAGATTTTCTTCAGAAATATTTCTTCGGATCATCTTTTCTCGGATGCTCTCAATCGGTTTGACACGGCCAGTGACAAACTCAATTGGAGAATGCTTTTGTTGCTTCCGATATTGCTTACGAATCCCACGCAGTTTGATTTTTAATTCCCCAACTGCTTGGATATACGGGTCTAAGAAGTTTTCCCAATCAATTGCCATCCTACCACCTTGTAATCTGAACCATTTTTGTATACAATAAACACATCTCTTATTATATCATGAATCGCTTTTGAAAAAAAGCAAAGGACTATAAAATGAATCATTTAGAAATTGAATACAAAACCTTGCTAGACAAGGAGGAATACCATTCCCTCCTTCCACTTTTTACAGATACAGAATTGGTTGTCCAAACCAACCACTATATCGACACACCAGACCAGCTCATTCGTAAAGAAAAAATGGCCTTGCGGGTTCGTACCTTCACCAATCAGGCTGAATTAACTCTCAAAGTTCCAGAAACAGTTGGCCACTTTGAATACAATCAAACACTAAGCCAAAAAGAAACCCAAGCTATCCTTCAGCATAAACAGTTTCCTGACGGAGAAATCAAAGACTTCTTAGACTCAAAAGGAATTTCTATTGAGCAACTTTCTGTCTGGGGAAGTCTGACAACAGAACGATTAGAAAAAGAAACCGAGGCTGGGTTAGTAGCGCTCGATCATAGCCTCTACCTTGAAACTGAAGATTATGAATTGGAAATCGAGGTAAAAACTGCTGAGGAGGAAGCCAATTTCCATCAGTTCATCAAAGAGCACGGAATTGTCTACAAGGCTGCAAAAAATAAAATCGCAAGATTGGCAGAAAGATTGTAAAATAGCTGAAATTATCGCTATTTTTTGCTAAAATAGTGCTAAGATCAAAAATCTAAATGAGGTTAGAATCACATGTCGGATAAAAAAAATATGAAACTCTTCTCTCTCAATTCGAACCCAGAAATCGCACAGAAGATTGCTGATTATGCTGGGATCCCACTTGGGAAAATTTCGTCCCGTCAGTTCTCTGATGGGGAAATCCAAGTCAATATTGAAGAGAGTGTTCGTGGATATGATATTTATATCATCCAATCAACCAGTTTCCCTGTTAACAATCACTTAATGGAACTGTTAATCATGGTCGATGCTTGCCAGCGGGCTAGCGCTAATACTGTCAATGTGGTCATGCCTTATTTTGGTTATGCCCGTCAAGACCGAACTGCTGCTCCTCGCGAACCAATTACAGCTAAACTTGTCGCAAACATGCTGGTCAAAGCCGGGGTAAATCGCGTCGTAACACTTGATCTCCATGCAGTTCAAGTTCAAGGTTTCTTTGATATCGCTGTGGATAACCTTTTTACTATTCCACTTTTTGCAGAGCACTACATCAACAAAGGCCTGACTGGTCCAGATGTCGTAGTCGTGAGTCCTAAAAACTCTGGAGTCAAACGTGCTCGTAGTTTGGCTGAATATCTTGATGCTCCAATCGCGATTATTGATTATGAACAAGATGATGCTAATCGTGATTATGGCTATATCATCGGAGATGTCAAAGATAAAAAAGCTATCTTGATTGACGATATCCTTAATACTGGGAAGACTTTCTCAGAAGCTGCGAAAATCGTTGAACGCGAAGGCGCTACTGAGATTTATGCGGTCTCAAGCCATGGCTTATTTGTAAAAGGAGCTGTTGAATTACTAGACCAAGCTCCAATCAAGGAAATCCTGGTAACGGATTCTGTTGCTCCAAATGGACCAACTCCTAAAAACGTTAACTATCTGACAGCTAGCGAACTAATCGCTGAAGCTATTGTTCGCATTCAAGAAAGAAAACCTGTTAGTCCTCTATTTGCCTACCACAAGAAATAAGGTCTGAATGTGATATATTTTGATAATGCCGCAACAACCCCCCTTCTTCCAGAAGTGATCACCAAGATGACGGAAACGATGACTTCCACATTTGGAAATCCATCGAGTCTTCATGCTCATGGACGAATGGCTAGTAAGCTCCTCCGAGAATCTCGCGAGCAGATTGCTCAGTCGCTCCATACCCTTCCAAATCGTATTTTCTTCACTTCAGGTGGATCAGAAAGTAATAATACTGTTATAAAAGGCTACTGCTTGAAACACCAAGCAGCAGGCAAACACATTATTTCCACTGCTATTGAACACCATGCTGTTTTAGAACCCATTGAATACCTTGTGGAACATTTCGGATTTGAAGTCACGATCGTTCAACCAAGAGAAGGGCGTATCCAAGTAAGTGATATCAAAGCAGCTCTTAGATCAGATACCATTCTCGTCTCTACCATGTTTGCCAATAACGAAACAGGTGATCTCTTGCCAATTAAGGAAATTGGAGACCTGTTAAAAGATCATCCTGCTGCCTTTCATGTCGATGCGGTCCAAGCCATCGGAAAACTTCCTGTCTATCCTGAAGAGTTGGGAATTGATTTTCTCAGTGCTTCTGCTCATAAATTCCATGGTCCTAAGGGAGTCGGCTTCCTTTATGCGGCTATCGCCGATTTTGATAACCTCTTGCATGGAGGTGATCAGGAAAATAAAATGAGAGCTAGTACGGAAAATCTTATTTCCATTGCTGGAATGGCGACAGCTCTCCAACAAGCCACACTTCATCAAGAAGAGAATTTCCACCAGGTTCAAAAACTCGGTCAGGAATTGCTCAATGGGCTAGACGGTTCCAACTACTACTTAAACGCCAGCGAGGATCATCTTCCCTTCGTATGGAACCTTGGTTTTCCAGGAGTGCAAAATGATGTCCTGCTGATGAGACTGGATTTAGCTGGTATTTCCGTATCCACTGGTTCTGCTTGCACCGCCGGTACTGTGCAACCAAGCCATGTTCTTGAAGCTCTTTACGGAAAAGAAAGTCCACGCTTAAAAGAATCCCTTCGCATTAGTTTTTCAGAACTCAATACTTCAGAGGAGGTCCAAGACTTCCTCGCAAAACTTAAAGAAATTTTATCATAGGAGAATGATATGGCATTTGAAACAAGTGTCTCATTGAAAGATTGCAAATATAGCTATAGTCTACATCCCAACGTTAAGAAATATACCCTTCGTGACAATACCTTTGCGGTTACAAAAGTTGGTAATTTCGAGTTAAATCGTTTGCTTGAAGCTGTTCCCAACAGTGGAGATGGTTTCTTGTTAAAAATCATCTTTAACAAAGATCTGTCTGGTTTTAAAATCAATATTACAGACAAATCTGGACTTCGCCTGGTCAATATCTTTAAAAATCCAGAGAACGATATTATTCAACAAAAATTTTATTTCTTAATGGATAGTCTCGTAGAGAGAGAAATTTTTAACAAAACTGAGGTCTAATATGGTAACCTTAACTTATATCGACGCCTATCAGGTGGAACGAACCACTACCTACTCTAACCTTGCAGCCTGCATTCTAGCTTTTTCGGGCTGTGTGACCTTGCCAGACAATTATAAGATCGTATCGATTACATACAAGGGAGATACTCTCCCCTATACTGGACGTGTCGATGGAGTCTATGCTTTTTTGAAAAAGATAGAACAAGCTGAAAACTAAGCTTATGAAGGTGGACCTTTCCCATCCTCATAAGCTTTTTCTTTCCATAAAAATATTTTTGAAAAATCATTGTAGATAGTTGATTTTTTCACAATCTTCCTATACAATAAGAGGGAAAGGTTGTGATATTGTGAAACATGATAAAAATACTCCAATTCCACGTGCAACAGCAAGACGTTTATCGCTCTACTACCGCATTTTTAAACGGTTTAATTCCGAAAAAATTGAGCGCGCCAATTCCAAACAAATTGCTGATGCGATAGGGATTGACTCTGCTACTGTCCGACGAGATTTTTCCTATTTTGGGGAATTGGGCAGACGGGGATTTGGTTACGATGTAAAAAAACTAATGAACTTCTTTGCAGATCTTTTAAATGACAATGCGATTACCAATGTCGCTATCATTGGGATCGGTAACATGGGAAGTGCCCTTCTCAATTATCGTTTCCACGAACGCAATAAAATGAAAATTGTCATGGCTTTTGATTTGGATGATCATGAATTGGTTAATACTAAGAGTAAAGACGGTATTCCTATTTTTGGTATTTCAACCATTAAAGAAAAACTGAAACAAGAAGGGATTAAAACAGCTATCCTAACGGTTCCTAGTGTCAAGGCTCAAGAAGTTGCCAGCCTCTTGGTAGATGCTGGTGTCAAAGGGATCCTTAGCTTTTCACCAGTACATCTGACAGTTCCTAAAGACGTTGTTGTTCAATATGTCGACCTGACCAGTGAATTACAGACTCTTCTTTATTTCATGCGTAAAAAAGAGGAATAAAGATTAGCACTAGACCGATAACAACTAAGAGAGTGGGACAGAAATCGGTCATTCGTTAGAATTCGATTTCGTCGTCCCACC
>ENA-OWLX01000630-OWLX01000630.1-metagenome-genome-assembly--contig:-NODE-630-length-13021-cov-6.113219_pt1 | contig 13021 bp, 17 predicted proteins | sample MGYA00245351_ERZ651106 | MGnify/ENA primary metagenome ERZ651106 (study PRJEB26857, sample SAMEA4031768) | metagenome | biome: human; feature: oral; material: saliva | place: Philippines | collected 2014... | reverse complement strand
TCCGATCTAAAGAAAGATCCAAAACCTATTGAAAAGAAAAAAGAAACTTATCGAATGAGTCAGGTTATTTCCCCGATGTTTGGAATAACTTCTAAAGGAGAAGAAACTAAAACAGAGGAAAAGAATATACCTGTCAAACGAAAGGTTTATAAAAGAAAACCTGATGGATTCACACAGATCTTATCACCTTTCTATGGACCGGAAGAGGAAGAAGAGATTGTAGCTGTTAAAGAAAAAGAATCTGCTAAATCTAAACTGGCAAAGAAATTAAGAGCTTTTAATGAAGATGCTGAAGAGACTTATAAGAACCGTAAAAATCCTGAATTGGATGATATTAATGGGGATGGAAAAGTTATTGATTCAGTTGAAAATAGATTGAGAAATATCGCTTCTTTAACTGATGAGTCACAGGATGATCTGAAGATTATTGAAGAGCGTACCGGCAAGTTTAAGCTTGATTTTAAGAAGGATAATTCTCTTATTGATGAAATTGATGATAACATGAGTCTTGACGAGCTGATGAATCTTTATGAAAAGAAGTTTAAAGATTGATGAAGGGAATAGGCGTTGATATGGTCGATTTGCGTCGGCTGGATATTTCTAATCAAACATTTATTAAGCATATTCTTTCTGATGAAGAATACGCTTATTTTTTAAAGCTCAGTTCAGATAAAAGAAAGCTTGAATTTGTTGGTGGCAGGTTTGCCGGAAAGGAAGCTTATCTTAAAGCTTATCATTTAGGTCTTGGTGGTAAGAAATTTAAAGATATCAGTATTTTGAATAATTCTGATGGCAGTCCTTATTTAAATGATCCTCATGCTTTGATATCAATTAGTCATGAACATAATTATGCGATTGCCTTTGTCCTTATAAAATAAAAAAACTTATTAATATAAAAATAAGGAGGAGTTAATGATATGTATAATCATGTATTTGTAGTAGGGAGAATTGAGAGTCTCCCTGATGAAACAGTATTTGAAAACAATCCTAATAAGGATGCACTTATGATTCTTAGACTGGAACAGCCTTTTCAGGTTGGTGAAGATGAAATTGAATTTGATCTTATTCCTGCTGTGTTGTGGAATGGGATGGCGGAAATGGTTAATGGAGCTTGTAAAATTGGCAGTCTTGTTGCTGTTACAGGACGTTTAATTAACTTAAGAGAACAGCCATATTTTAAACAGTTTCCAGTTATTGTATTAAGAGGGGAAAAAGTGGAAATACTTGATAGATTATTAGAAGAGAAAGGATAGTTATGATTGATCAGTCACATATTAGAAATTTTTCTATTATTGCTCATATTGATCATGGAAAAAGTACTTTGGCAGATCGCATTTTGCAGCTGACAGGGACTGTAAGTAATCGTGATTTAAAAGAACAGATGCTTGATGATATGGAGCTAGAAAGAGAACGAGGAATTACTATTAAACTGAATGCGGTTCAGCTTACTTATCAAGCGAAGAATGGAGAGCTGTATCTTTTTCATTTAATAGATACACCGGGTCATGTTGACTTTTCTTATGAAGTTTCTCGTTCACTGGCTGCCTGCGATGGAGCTGTCTTGGTGGTCGATGCATCACAAGGTGTTGAAGCTCAGACATTAGGAAATGTTTATCTGGCACTTGATAATGATTTGGAGATTCTTCCGGTTATCAATAAAGTAGATTTACCTAGTGCACAGCCACAGAGAGTGATTCAGGAAATTGAAGACGATATTGGATTATCTGCTCATGATGTACCGCTAATATCTGCTAAAACAGGTTTAAATGTTGAAGATGTACTGGAGCAGATTGTCTTAAGACTCCCAGCTCCGAAAGGAAATATTAATAATCCTACTCAGGCTTTAATTTTTGATTCTTTTTATGATTCTTATCGTGGTGTTATTATTCTTGTCTGTGTAAAAGAAGGCAGTATAAAAATCGGTGATCATATTCACTTTATGGCTACTGATAGTTCTTATGAAGTTACTGAATTAGGAGTCAGAACACCCACAGAAATAAAAAAAGAGCAGCTTGTAACCGGAGAAGTCGGCTGGATAGCTGCCAGTATTAAAGATATTAAGGATATTCATGTCGGTGATACTGTAACGACACTAGAAAATCCTTCTCATCAGGCTTTGCCAGGATATAGGCATATGAATCCGATGGTTTTTTGTGGGCTTTATCCGGTTGATAATGCTAAGTTTAAAGAACTTCGTGAAGCTTTAGAAAAGATATCTCTTTCTGATTCATCTTTGGTTTTTGAGCCTGAAACATCTCAGGCATTAGGTTTTGGCTTTAGATGTGGATTTTTAGGGTTGCTTCATATGGATGTTATTGAGGAAAGACTGGAAAGAGAATTTAATCTTGATTTGATTGCTACTGCTCCCAGTGTTATCTATCATTGCTATTTAACTGACGGAACAATGATAAAAATAGATAATCCGGCAGCTCTTCCTGAACCTAATTATATTAAGACAATAGAGGAGCCGTATGTTAAGGTTTCGATATTGACCCCTGAAGATTATATTGGCAGTATTATGGAATTATGTCAGGGTAAAAGAGGAGAATATATAAATATTGAATATTTAGATGATACTAGGCGTGAAGTTATTTATAGTATGCCTTTATCTGAAATTATATTTGATTTTTTTGATAAGCTGAAGTCTTATACTAAAGGGTATGCCAGCTATGATTATGAATTATCCGGATATCGCAAATCAGCTTTAATGAAAATGGATATTCTGTTAAATGGTGAGCAGGTTGATGCACTGTGTTCTATTGTACATAAAGATTTTGCTAGGGAAAGAGGGCATGCCCTTTGTGTGAAACTTAAAGAGCTAATCCCTTCTCAGCAGTTTGAAGTTCCGGTTCAGGCAGCTTTGCAGGGAAAAATTATTGCTCGTACCAACATCAAGGCCTTGCGAAAGAATGTTTTGGCAAAGTGTTATGGTGGTGATATTTCACGTAAGAAAAAATTGCTTGAAAAACAAAAAGAAGGAAAGAAGCGTATGAAGGCAGTAGGTAGTGTTGAGATTCCACAAGAAGCTTTTATGGCTATTTTGTCTGTGGATGAATAATGTGAGGTGATAAAAGTGTTTAACAAGCAGCACATTCGTTTTAAAGGAACTAAAGAGGTTAATCAAGCAATCAGGAATACTTCTGAGAATACTCTTAGTAGACGTTTTTGGATTGTTATAGGTTTTGTGATTGCTATCTTTTCTATTTATGCCTTACGTTTGTTTGTAATACAGATTTCTAATAATGATTATTATACGACTAAGCTTGAACAGTACAGTACAAATACCTTTACTGTAGATGCTCTGCGCGGAGAAATATCTGACCGTAACTATGAAAAACTTGTATATAATGAGAATGTTATTTGTGCTACTTATTATTCGGTTAGAGATATTAAAGAAGAAGAGATAAAAGCAATGGTTAACTTTCTGATAAAGAACTGTAATGTTGATATTTCTTCCGTAACTACAAGAGAATTAAAAGATTATCTTATCATGAAAGATAAGAACTATGTTGAATCATTAATTACTAATGAAGAAAAGAAACAGCTAAGAGGTCAGGATGATTTTAATACAAAGTTTTATAATCTGGAGATTGAACGTATTACTGATAAAATATTAAAAGAAAAAATGTCTGAAGATGATATTAAATACTATAAGCTTTTTTATGCTATTAAGTCATGTACATCAGGAAGTGCTGTTTTATTGGAAGGAATTTCAGTAAAAGAGGCTAGTCTGATTGGTGAAAATACTGAACTTTTAAGAGGAGTAAAGGTAACTAGTGACTGGAAGAGAGCTTATACTCATAAGACTGCACTGAAAAGCATTTTAGGTAAGGTTACTACTAAAAAACAGGGGCTTCCAGCTACATTGAAGGATCAGCTTTTAGCACTTAATTACAGTAATGATTCACGTGTTGGCACATCTGGTATAGAGAAACAGTATGAAGATGTTTTAAGCGGAAGTAAAAGTGCGTATCAGCTTCAGTATTCTTCTAATGGCAATCCGATTGTTAAAAAGAAAAGTAATGGAAATAATGGACGTAATATTCAACTGACTATCGATTATGAGATTCAAAAAAAGCTTTCTGACTATCTTCATAGTGAATTAAAAAGTCATTCCGGAGAGCCTTATAATAAGCATATTTATTGTGTCCTTATTGAACCGGCAACCGGTGATATTATTGCTATGGCCGGCAAGCGAAGAATGAATAATGGTGAAATTGTTGATTGGGAATCAGGAAATTATTTAGAAGCATATGAAATTGGTTCTACTATGAAGGCAGCTACTTTATATACATGCTTTAAAAATAACATTATTAAAGCAAATCATTATGAGGCAGATACTGCTGAAGGTATTCAAATTGCGGGAACACCGGCAAAGCATTCATGGAATTTGCGCGGTCTGGGAAATTTAAATGAGGTAACAGCTATGGCTTATTCATCTAACATTTATATGATGAAAATTATTATTAAGCTTGGCGGCGGTGTTTATCGCAAAAATCAGCCTTTAAGAATTAATAATAATGCTTTTACTAAATTAAGAAATGCTGCAGGTGAATTAGGTTTAGGTGTTAAGACCGGTCTTGATGTACCTGCTGAAACACTAGGATATCGAGGAACTAGTAAATTACCTGGTAATTTGCTTGATTTCTCTATTGGTCAGTATGATACCTATTCTCCTATGCAACTAGCAACTTATGCTGCTACTCTTGCTAATGGAGGTGTAAAGGTAAAACCGCATCTTTATAAAAGCTCTTATGTCACTAATGATGAGGGAGAGAGAGTGACATTGCATCAATTTAAAAAGACCGTTGTTGATGATGTTAGTCAGTATAAAACTGCATTTACTCAAATTCAGAAAGGGATGCGAGCGGTTGTAGAGTTTGGAACACCTAGTGGCGGGTTTGCTGGATACCCTTATAAAGTTGCTGGAAAAACAGGTACTGCTCAGGTTGGAAGCAATCAGACAGCTTTTAACCATATATTTATTGGTTACGGACCTTATAATGGTAAGTCCGGACCACAAGTTGCTTGTATTGTTATGGTGGAAATGCAGATCAACAATAACTCTGCTCCAAGAACTTTTAGATATGCTATGGATCTTTATTTTAAAAAATATGGCTATACAGGATAGTTTTAAAAAAAAAAGATAGATTTTTATAAATCCGTATGATATGATATGTAAGCAAGCTTATTGGAGGTGTAGAACGTGAGAGAAAATATCATCTATAAATGTACTGAATGTGGTGAAGAAAACTATATCGGTACTAAGAATAAAAAAACTCATCCTAGTAGAATGGAAGTTAAAAAATATTGTCCAAGATGTAATAAAAAGACTGTTCATAGAGAAAAAAAATAAGCTTTAGGGCTTATTTTTTTATAGGAGAAAAGATATGATAAAAAAATTTATTTTAGAGTTTCTTCAGGAAAATTGTTATCTGGTTATTAATAATCACAAAGCTATCTGCATTGACCCGGGATACCCTATTAAACCGGTTATTAAATATCTCAGTGATCATAATATTTTATTAGAAGCTATTTTGCTTACTCATGCTCATTATGATCATATTGCCGGTATTCCTGAATTGATGAATTTTAATAAAGATATAAAAATATATGCTTCATTGGATTCTTCTAAAATTTTAAGAGATCCTATTTATAATCTTTCTAATCAATTTGGCAAAGAATTCAGATATTATGGACATATAGAGCTTTTTAGTGAAAAGATGACTTTTTTGGATCAGTCAGTGCAGATTATTCCTTCTCCCGGTCATCTTTGCGGCAGTGTACTGATTTATTTTGAGAAAGAGAATGCATTGTTTACAGGAGATTCATTATTTAAAGGAAATATTGGACGATATGATTTTCCGGGTTCTTCAATAACTGATATGTCTGATACTTGCTTTATGCTCAGTCAGTTGAAATTTGATGCTACTGTATATAGTGGTCACGGTCCGGAAACAACCCTAAAAATCGAACAGATTGATAATCCATATCTACAAAACAAATAATTGTTTTGTAGATTTTTTCTTTTTTCTTGAGAAAATTTCTTTTTTTATGGGAATAGTTATATTAGAAGGGATTACAGATTGGAGGAATATGATTGGAAAGTATATGTAGAATAAATGTATCAAATAATGGATATTACGAGGTTATTTGTTTAGATAAAGTAAAGATCTCACTATTGAATGAACTGCTTGCAAAAATTGCTTTTGAAATGATTAGAATAACAAAAACAGATGGAAACAAAAACCATATTTGTCTTTCAAAGGAGCGATTTGATTTAGCTAATAAATTAGCTAAAGATGAGACAGAGCTTTCTGGCTTTTTCAGGAATCTTTCTTATTCTCCATTTAGTATTGAAATATATGATCAAAGAGAATTAAAAACATCAGTAAGTTTAGAAACTCTAGGAAAAGAAGAATTATTGATTGTCTATATTCTTCTTTGCCGCAAATTCCTAACTCCTCATCAAAGAATAGAATTTATTCATTATTTTATGATCAGTATTGACAGACTTATTAAAAACCTAGGGTGCTGAATATGGATGAATTATTTGAAATGATATTTTATCATGCTGTCTGTAAAAAAGTTACGGACATTCACTTGAAGCTGGATAAGAAACTTTCCATTGAATTTAGAATATTCGGACAGCTTATACATTATGATGATTTAAATAATGAAGAAGGAAGCAAGCTTATGAATTATTTAAAATATAGATCATTTATTAATGTTAATTATCGTCTTGTACCTCAGACAGGTGCTTTTCATTATTTTATTAATGATCATATTTATTACTTAAGATTATCTTACTTACCGGGGTTGCATTTTGAAAGTATGGTTATTAGAATTCTGAATAATCATAATAAGATTACTTTAAATGAATTATCTCAGATTAAAGAATTTACTGATTTCTTAAAGAATATCTGCATAATTAAATCAGGTCTGTTTCTTGTTTCAGGTGCTACAGGGAGTGGTAAATCAACTACATTATACGCAATGCTGGATAGACTTATTGATATGGGTGGCAGAAATATTGTGACATTGGAAGATCCGATAGAAATGGAAAAGGAACACTGTTTACAGATTGAAATGAATGAACTTATAGGAATTGATTATGTCGGCAGTTTAAGACAGATTTTACGGCATGATCCTGATGTTATTATGATTGGTGAAATAAGGGATGAAAAAACAGCAAAACTGGCTATTACAGCGGCATTAACAGGACATTTAGTATTGTCTACAATTCACGCTTCTAATGCATTGCTGGTTATAAAAAGACTCATAAATCTTGGTATTGATAAAGACGATTTGGAAGATGTCTTAATAGGCATTGTTTCTCAAAAAATGAAATATGACTTGGAGTTAAAAAAGGCTTTAATTCTTCCTGAAATGCTTAATCGCAAAGAAATAAAAGATTATTTCAATCGTCGAAAAATAAATTATTTAACTTTTAGAAAAAGCGCTTTGTATCTTATTAAAGAAGAATATTGCAGCAGTTATCTTTTTGAGGAAGAACTTAATGAATAATGATTATCTTTTTCTAGAAAATCTGTATCATCTTTTAGAACAGGGATACAGTATTCAGGATACATTACTTATTTGTAAAGATATTTCATCTCATAAGGCTATTTCTTCAATGCTGAAGAATATTGATAAAGGTGCGGATTTGAAGCAGGTAATTGCTGATAAGCATCTGTCTAAAGAGTTTATTGAATATTATGAGTTTTTCAGCAAAAAATTAATTTTATCAGATGCTATTAGGAATGCTTTAGATATTTGCAAAAATATTAATAACACAAAGAAAAAGCTGGTGAGTCAGTTAACTTATCCATTAATTCTTCTGCTTTTCTTATTAATGTTTTCGTTATTTTCTATATTTATTCTGTTTCCTAAGGTTAATGAATTATTTGTTTCCTTTTCAATATCTTACTCTATTTATTTTCTTATTCTTTTTAATATGATCAGAATAGTTCCGATATTGATCATTCTTGTCTTTACTTCAGTTTTTCTTTTTTTCTTTAGCTTTCTTATATCCTTAAGAAATAAGGATTATATGAAAATAGAAAAATTTCTGCGTATGCCATACTTAAAAAAGTATATACAGAAGTATTTTACTTTAAAGTTTAGTATTTATTTTAATGAACTTCTAAAAGATCAGATTGATACTAATATGATTATTAAATTATTAAATGAGAGAATGACCGGAAGTGATATTAAAATTGTGATCTATGAGATATATTCGTATATTAGTAAAGGTGATTTATTTGAAAATATTATTGAAAATCTTGAATATTTTGATCCACTTTTTATAACTATGTATAAAATGTATCTAAAATCACCAAAGAAAATATGTTCAATGCAAAATTATATTGATATTTCAATAAATCAGATAGAAGAAAAAATTAACCGATTTATAAAATATTTTATTCCTGCTGTCTATACCTTTGTAGCATTTTTTGTCATAATGACTTACCTAGCTATTATACTGCCAATGATGAATATTATTGGCAGTATCTAAAGATATTATGGAATTAGTCGGTTTACTAAAGCTTTCAGAGCATGACAGTCAGTTAATATGGAATGAAGAATTCGATATAGAAAATATTTTTGATAGTCTTATAGAACATACTGAATATATTTTAAAACTAAGAAAAATTGCTTATTATAGGTTGATTAATCATATTTATTATTTATCAGAATATTTTAAGTATAAAATGAAAGATTATAATGGCTGTTTACCGGGATTTTCTCATGAGCTTTATATAGTTATATTCATTGAAAACGGAGTATATTTTATTGGTATAGAAAAGAATACTTTCTATTGGCAGAAATATATGATAATTGCAATTGCTTTTTTGTTAGCACAATTATCTAATAAATCTTCTTATGAGTTTTTATCTACTATGTATAATTTTATTGAAAGTGAGGTTTTATATGTTTAATAAAAAAGGTTTTACTTTAATTGAAATGGTGTTTTGCGTATCAGTAATTCTTATTATTCTGCTTCTTGTGATTCCTAATGTTACAAGTAAAAATAAGGTTGTGAAGAATAAAAGTTGTGATGCCCAGATAGAAGTTGTCAATAGTCAGATTATCCTATATGAAATAGAGCATGAACATCTACCTACAAGCATTTCTGATTTAACATCCGGATCACATCCCTATCTGACCACTAAACAGACAAAGTGTCCTAATGGAAAATCAATCTATATCAGTAATGGACAGGCATATGCTAAATAATAGAGGCTTTACTTTGATAGAGATGCTGTTTGTGGTTTCTATTATGATTATTATTTCTTCTTTTAGCTTTGTTTATCATAAAAAAACTATTAACACAAAAGAACAGGTGAGTCTGATTTCCGGAATTTTTTATGAAGCGAAAATGAGAGCATTGGTGAATAAAAGAAAAGTAATATGTGAAGTTTATCAGGATAAAATTGTCATGAATGATAATGATTATAAGAAAACTGTTATTTTAAATAAGGGTTATTTTTTCAGGAACAGACATATGTTTTCTTACAATGAGAAAGGTCATATTAAAATTGCAAAAACATTAGTTTTAAGAACACCTTATAACGAAGTACGCTTTGTTTTTCAGGTAGGAAGCGGTGTCTTTTATGTTAAATAATAAAGGATCATCTTTGGTAGAATCATTGTTTGCCTTTATGATTTACACGACTGTATTAGTATTATTTATTAGTCTGATTACGGTTTTAAATCACTCTGTCACTAAGATCAATAGACATCATTTAAAAGGACAACAAAAAGAATTAGAAATTATTGAAAATGGGAGGGATGAAGAATTAAAGATCAAAGAGGTTTTACGCTAATAGAGGTATTATTTTCTTTATCTATTACAATTATTATCATATTCAATGCTTTTACCTTAATAAAAAACACTTATACAGTTCAACTGACATATAATGAAGACTTATCTTTAGGTGCAAAGCAGCTTTCAGATTATCTGCTTGTTTCATCAGTTATTTCCTATCATAAGGAGCTTACTTGCCAAACTCATGATAATCTGAAGTATACAATTAAGATAGATAATCATAGATTAGTTAAGCAGCCCGGATATGAAATAATTATTGATAATATAGATGATGTCCAGTTTATAAATAGAGATAACTATTTAATAATGAAAATTAAAAGAAATAGTCAGGAGATATCATATCTGATTGGTGATATGTATAAAGCAAAATGAGAATTGTGATAGCTAAAAGTGATAAAGGGAATGTCTTACAAATTACCTTGATTATTTATTGTATTCTTCTGTCCTTTGTTGTGATTTATAGTTCCTTTATAATTCAGAAAAATACACTGTATAAATATGAAGATAAGCTTAATCAGCAAAGACAAATAGAAGTTTATTTGAAACGCTATTTTATTAAGAAAATTGCTAATAATGATTATTCAGGCGGTCAGATTGCTGATGTTAGTTATAGAATAAAGGAATCTGAAAATAATAAGGAAATTGAATGTATTTTTCCTAAGATAAGTAAGCACTTAATAATTACGATTGATCAAACAAACTTATCAGTATTAAACTGGCAATGGTGCTAATTAAAAATCTATTTTACAAGAGATTAGTTATTTGTTATAATCTATGAGACTATGAGGAGGAAAATAAAAAATGATTAATGTTGGCGATTTAAGACCGGGAATAACTTTTCAGTATGATGGTAACTTATATATAGTGCTTGAATATTCACACAATAAAACAGCTAGAGCAGCTGCAAATATCAAGGTTAAGATGAAGAATATGAGAACTGGATCAACGACTGAAATCACGTTTGGAAACAGTGAAAAGGTTGCAAGAGCTCATATTGAAAAACGTAAAATGCAGTATTTATATGATAATGGCGGTATGCTGGTATTTATGGACAATGAGACATATGATCAAATTGAAATCCCTGCAGACCGTTTAGTATGGGAACAAAATTTTATGAAAGCAAGTGATGAAGTTGAAGTAACAAGCTTTGAAGGAGAAATCTTAGGTGTTTCTTTACCTGTTAATGTTCCATTTACTGTTACTGAAACTGAACCGGCAATCAAAGGTGATACTGCTCAGGGTGCCACTAAATTAGCTAAAATTGAAACGGGATATGAAATTAGAGTACCATTATTTATTTCTGAAGGAGAAATTGTATTAGTAAATACTACAGATGGAAAATATGTAGGACGTGCATAATATAATATAAAGAAGAATCATTCATAGAATCATTGAATGATTCCTTTTTATTTCTTGTAATATTTATCAAATTCTTATACAATAGACATTAAGAGAGGTGTACATTTATGGCAAAGAATGAATATTATACATATAAGGAAAGTCCAATTAATGGAGATATCATGATGAGTATTCAGGTATTTGATATTATCGCAAAACAGGTTATAGCTGAAGATAAAGATGTTAGTCTTGATGCTTCAAAAGGATTTGCAATGCCGGGTACAAAAAAATTAGTCAATTGTCAGATTGAGAATAATGAGGTGAGCATTACTTTACATATTAAGGTAAAATATGGTATTAAAGTCACTAAAAAAACAAAAGAACTTCAAAGAATGATTGCTAATACAGTTAAAGACATGGCTAATGTAGCTGTAAAATCAGTTGATATCTGTGTTGAAAGCGTTGATTTTTAAGCGTAATATCATATGAGACATTTATCTGTTAGGATAGATGTCTTTTTCATTACTCTTTTAATGCAGTAATTCCAATTTATAGGATTTTATGATAAAATGAATGAGGTTATAATTGGAGGATTTTTATGGCTAAAACAATACGTCAAGTTGCAAGACAGAAAGCAATCATTTGCGTTTATCAGAATTTGATTGTGGATGCTTCTTGGACTGATATGAAAAATTATATAAAAGCTGATCATCAGCTAATAGAAGGGGCGAGGGCTTATGAATTCTGTATTCAGTTAATAGAAAATGTTCTCAAAAACAAGGATAACTATATTCAGGTTATTGAAAAACAGCTGAAAAAAGGATGGAGTTTTAATCGTCTTAATAAAATGGAGGCAGCTATTTTACTTGTATCTACCAGTGAATTACTTGATTCTGATCTTGATAAAAGCATTATTATTAATGAAGCTGTTATTAATGCTAAAGAATACTGTGATGAAGATTCTTATAAATTTATTAATGGTGTTCTTAACGATATTGTTTAAATGGAAAGAAAATATTTAAGTGTACATGCTCTTAATAAATATATTAAGGCAGTATTAGATAATGATTATCAGTTGCAGAATCTTTTTATTGAAGGTGAAATATCAAACTATCGTCCTCATGCCAGTGGTCATATGTACTTTACCTTGAAAGATAAATACGCAAGCATTAATGCTATTATGTTTTCTTCATATGCAAAAAAAGTTCCTTTTAAGGTGACTAATGGACTTAAAGTACAAGTAAGATGTCATGTTTCAGTATATGAAAAAACAGGTACATATCAGATTTATATTGAAGATATGAGAGAAGCCGGTATTGGGGATTTGGCTTATCGTTTTGAAATCCTAAAAAAGAGACTGGAGAAGGAAGGATTGTTTGATCAGAATCATAAAAAGAAAATCCCTTCTTTTCCAAGCAGAATTGCTGTTTTATCTGCCAAACAAGGTGCTGCTTTACAGGATGTTTTAAGAACTATAAAACTCAGATTTCCTTTTGTTAATATTATTATTTTTCCTATTCCTGTACAGGGAGTGGAAGCTTATAAGAAAATTATTGATACTTTAAATTTTGTTGATAAATTACATTGCTCAACAATCATTCTTGCCAGAGGAGGAGGTTCTTTAGAAGACTTGTGGAACTTTAATGAGGAGGATCTTGTTAAATGTATCTATAAGCTGGAAACACCTCTTATTAGCGGTATCGGACATGAAACTGATTTTACTCTTACTGATTTTGTAAGTGATTATAGAGCAGCAACACCAACCGCAGCTGCGGTATATGCAACTCCGGATCAAAAAGAGCTAAAAAAACATCTGTACACAACATATAATAAACTTAGATCGGAAGAGCA
>ENA-OWLX01000628-OWLX01000628.1-metagenome-genome-assembly--contig:-NODE-628-length-13057-cov-13.636594_pt1 | contig 13057 bp, 15 predicted proteins | sample MGYA00245351_ERZ651106 | MGnify/ENA primary metagenome ERZ651106 (study PRJEB26857, sample SAMEA4031768) | metagenome | biome: human; feature: oral; material: saliva | place: Philippines | collected 2014... | reverse complement strand
CTCTGTTATATCAGGCATAGTTATATTATTTATACTTCCCCCTATATTATATGTGTGTGAAAGTTGGATAGATAAATTATCAATAAAATGGAGAGTAAATTAGATAGGAGTGTTTTTTATGAAATATACAAATGCTAAGAGAAAATTATCATTGATTTTATCAGTATTTTTATGTACAGGTACAGTATATAGTACTTATGCACAAGAAATTACAAAATATGAGACAGTTTTCGTTAATTTGCAAAGTGATGGTCAAAAGAAAGATACAATAGTATCTAATTGGCTAAAAGATAGTAGATTAAATAAACAGATAATAGATAAGGCTAATTTAAAAGATATAGATAATGTTAGTAGTGGAATATCGCCTATAATGAAAAATGATGGTATGATATGGAAAAGTGATGGAGAAGATGTAGTATATCAGGGGAAAAGTACAAAAAATATTCCTGTAACAACAAAGATAACATATTATCTTGACGAAAAAGAAATATCTGCTAAAGAACTAGCAGGAAAAAGTGGCAAAGTAAAAATAAATATAAAATTTACTCGTGGTGCTAGTTGATTTTCAGCGACAATAAAAAGCCCAAAAGGACTATACTGTAAGTGACAAAACAAACAGGAGGTAGTCCTAATGAGCCACTTACAGTATACCGCTAAATTCCATCATTTACAATGGAATATCAAACAATTATCTCAAATCAGTTCCCAATTTTATCGCTATTACTGTCCCGATTCGTTGAAACATCGTCGTAATATCAGTTTAGCCAAAGTTTCAGATGAGTCTCTTCTTGTGTTATTGCTACTTCAAGCTGAGTTAGGCATTACCTCTCAACGCCGTTTTTACAGGATTTGTCACCTTTTCTTTGGTCATAACTTACTAGAAAGAAGCCGCTTTAATAGACGAACAAAACAATTGATTTGGTTGATTCAGCTCATTCGACAAGCTTTGAGTGAGGTAATCTCGCCAGATACTATTGTTATTATGGACAGTTTTCCGTTGCCGCTTTGCCAGCCTATTCGCAATCATAGAGCCAAGATTTTCAATGATGTTGCTGATATTGGGTATAATGCCACTAAAAACCTTTGGTTCTATGGTTTTAAAGTCCATATGCTGGTCACTTTGTCGGGGTTTATTCTCAACTATGTTGTGACACCAGCCTCTGTTCACGACATTAAAGTCGTTGATGAACTCCTAGAAGACTGTAGGCAATCTGTAGTTCTTGCCGATTTAGGCTATCTCAGTCAAGAGCTAAAAGATAGGTTAGAACAGAAAGGCTATCACATATGGACACCTTTACGTCAAAACATGGTCGGTGCAGAACAACATAATCACTGGCAGTTACTTGTCATGAGAAGAACGATCGAAACCCGCTTTTCTGAACTTTGTGCGCTATTTGATATTGAGCACACGTTAACGAGAAGCATTAGGGGACTACAATTGAGAATCGAACAAATCATACTGGCTTATCATTTGAGATATTTTGAAACTAACTAGCACCACGGGTAATAATATATCTCGTGACGTATAACTCATTAAATTTGAAAAAGAGAGGAAAATGAAATATAATCGGAGCTAAGTACGGTGAAGATTAATGTTTGTTTAAAAACTAGATAGGAGAAGGCTATGGGGTTGCAGAATAAATTCGATAAGAAGTTAAGTCGGGATAAAATGGATCATTTAAAGGAACAGATACACTCGGTTATCTATGGTTTAGCTATTGGTGATGCGCTAGGGGTTCCTGTAGAGTTCAATGAAAGAGATAGCTATCATATTACAAAGATGGAGGGCTATGGAACCTATAATCAGCCACCTGGGACTTGGTCAGATGATACCTCTTTAACTCTTGCTCTCGTTGAACATTTGAGTGAAAAATCAGATTTATCTGGATTAATGGATAAGTTCGTTGCTTATCGTCAAGGTTATTTGACGCCCTTTGGGACTTGCTTTGATATCGGAATTGCTACCAATCAAGCGATTGAGCGGTACTTGTCTGGTGTCTCTCCAGAGGAATGTGGAGGAAGAGGAGAACGAGACAATGGGAATGGGGCTCTTATGCGGATCGCACCCTTGGCTTTCGTTTTAAAAGATAGAGCTGATTTCACAGAAAATTGTGAAAAAATTGAGATATATACTCAGGTGACACATGCTCACCCAAGGTCTCTTGTTGCCTCTATTATTTATGTTCAGATTTTAATCGCTTTACTATTCAATAAGTCATTGGAAAAGACGATAGAAGATCTTCAACCTCTGTTAGAGGATTATTTCAGAGCAAATTCAGAATACTGGAAAGAATACCAAGATCAGTACAGAGAGCTATTTGACAAGGAATTTTATCAAAAACAACGAGAAGAAATAATGTCTACAGGCTATGTAGTTGATAGTCTGAAAGCTAGTCTCTGGTGTCTAGGAACAACAGACAATTTTGAAGAAGCAGTTCTAAAAGCGGTCAATCTGGGAAATGATACTGATACGATTGGCGCAATCACAGGAAGTTTTGCTGGAGCTCTCTACAAACTGGAAGGTATTCCAGAGAGATGGTTACAGCAATTGGTGAATAGAGAATTGATCGATGAAAAATGCCAAAAGTTATTAGAGAGCTTAGATCAGTAAGTTCTATTTACGAATGTGAAATGCTAGATAAAAGGCTGGATGCTGTCTTTTTATCTAGCAGAGAAAGATTTATTAGATATGATATCAGTCGGCTAAGTCATATTAGCTGGCTTTTTTCTGCTTTTTACTCGGGAAGTAACTTGCTTGTCATAGTATAATTCGGTATCATAGATATGTAATGCTTGGTCAGTATGCCCTTTTGTCAGTTCGGAACAAGTAAGTAGGAGAAGAGGAAAAAACTTGTGGATAAAGATCAATTGATAGAGAAACCAGAAATAAATATTGTTGGGGTTATTGCGAATCATCAGTTTAACTGGTATATTTGTTCAAACGATATGTGGACAATGGATATCGATAAATATATTCAGGCATAAAAAGAAGCCGGTCTGGATGTTGATTTCTCCTATTTACCTGAGATTCAACACAATCTTCATGTGATTACAAAAAGCAATCTTGAGAGCTACTTAGAAATGTATAAAGATGATTGGCTGAAGGTGACAGTTGAAGAATTGATCGAAATGATCAAACGCTCAAAGTATTGCGAGGACTTACATTCAGAGATTATTTTTGAAGGAAAAGGTTTACTCCCGGATCTTTTAATCGATTTTGATAAAGAGGAGTTTTATTCCAATCATCTGGGAATGAAAAACTACGAACGATATGTGCCGAACGGATGGAAGATTTTTTCAGGGAAATTCGATCATTTGATCCCCAAAGAGGAGCAATATTGGATTGAAAAGACTAGCGCGAACCAATTAAGGAATTAATTATAAAATAAAAAGGAAGAGACAAAACACATGAAGTATTATTTTATTGGCGGCTTAGGTGGCAATTGCTACCATCTGGCGCCACTTATTGATGAGCTTGGCTTTCAGTTAACCTTTCTAGATCCCTACAGGGAAATGATTCAGACAGAAAAAGAGCTTTGTGCTTGGTTTCAAGGTCAGATTGGGCAAGCTGAAGAGATCTGTTTATTGGGGCATTCCTTGGGTGGAGATTTGGCTCGTTATCTGGCTGCTGAGTTCCCTCAGATCCATGCTCTGATTCTCTTAGATGGGGGCTACCTGGATATGGAAAAGATCCTTCCTTTGGAGGAAGAACTAGAGGGCACATCGTCCTTCATGCAGCAGCAAGTCTTTGCGACTTTAGAGGAGGCTGTGTTAGCAGAACTCGGTGATGAAGTAGTTCCAAGCCCTATGACACGTAAAGCACTAGAGGCTAGCTATCGCTGGAATCCAGCGAGTGAACAATATGAATTAAATCTGGATCTAGAAAAGGTCTTGGCCTTATTGCGCTTGAGACGTAGCATCAAGGCTGACCAGATTACTGTTGCGGACAAGCCTGTTCTCTTTATCGGACCTCGCTACCAAGAAGAGCCTGAATGGAGAAAAGAAGCTCTGGCGAAACTTGATCCCCCTATCAAGAAAGTCTTGCTGGAAGGTTTGGGGCACGAATTGTATACGGAAGCTCCACAAACTGTCGCTAGGGAAATTAACAATTGGCTCCAAAATGTTCATAAATAAAACCTGTTTCTCTTTTTGAAACAGGTTTTATTTTGTAATTTCCGAACGTTATTTCCTATAAAATCATTCCCGTTGCATTAAGTCCGTATCTTTGGTATAATCAATCAAGGAAACGTCAAGAGACGTAGCGATGCGCTTGCGCATAGGTAGGTCAATTTTTAGAAAAGAGATTTTTCAATCGATGTTAAATGAATTTCCTATTTTCGACTATGAAGATATCCAGTTGATTCCCAACAAATGTATCATCAATAGCCGGTCTGAAGCAGACACAACCGTTCAATTCGGGAAACATACCTTCAAGCTTCCAGTCGTTCCCGCTAATATGCAGACGATCTTGGATGAGAATGTAGCAGAGCAGTTGGCGCGTGGTGGTTATTTCTACATCATGCACCGATTTGATGAAGCAGGTCGGATTCCTTTTGTCAAACGCATGCACGAGCAAGGTTTGATCGCTTCTATTTCGGTCGGTGTTAAGGAATACGAATACGATTTTGTGAGTCAATTGAAGGCAGATGCGCCTGAGTACATCACCATTGATATCGCACATGGTCATGCGGATAGCGTCATTCGAATGATTCAACACATTAAGAAAGAATTACCCGATACCTTTGTCATTGCTGGAAATGTCGGAACACCTGAGGCTGTTCGTGAATTGGAAAATGCGGGAGCTGATGCGACTAAGGTTGGGATCGGTCCTGGTAAGGTTTGTATCACGAAAGTGAAGACTGGATTTGGTACAGGTGGTTGGCAGTTAGCGGCCCTTCGCTGGTGCTCAAAAGCGGCGCGCAAGCCAATCATTGCGGATGGTGGGATTCGGACCCATGGCGATATTGCCAAATCGATTCGTTTTGGGGCGTCTATGGTCATGATCGGTTCCCTCTTTGCAGGTCATATCGAAAGTCCTGGTAAAACAGTCGAAATCGACGGAGAGTCTTTCAAAGAGTACTATGGATCTGCTTCAGAGTACCAAAAAGGCGCTTATAAGAATGTCGAAGGCAAGAAGATTTTATTGCCTGCCAAGGGTCATCTACAAGACACTTTGACAGAAATGGAACAAGATTTGCAAAGTTCGATCTCGTATGCAGGAGGACGGAAATTAGCAGATTTGAAACATGTTGACTATGTGATCGTTAAGAATTCCATCTGGAATGGCGATGCACACTAATTGAATTACTTATTTATTTCACGAATGGGCGTGATGTTTCTACAAGGTGCCGGAACACCTAACAATAAGTAAGTCGAGATAAATCCTTTTGTGAGAGGATGTTCAAGGCTTGCTTTGCAGGCCTTTTTGTGTTTTGTGAATAAGTAAGGGATTTTTTAGAAAGTAGGAGGAAGTATGAAATTACTGGAAGAGCGCATCTTAAAAGATGGCAACGTATTAGGTGAAAATATCCTCAAGGTGGACTCCTTTTTGACCCACCAAGTCGATTTTAAACTCATGAAAGAAATTGGCCAGGCATTTGCGGATCGGTTCAAAGATGCTGGTATTACCAAAGTCGTGACCATTGAAGCATCTGGCATTGCACCAGCCCTTTATGTAGCAGAAGCACTAGATGTTCCCATGATCTTTGCTAAGAAGGCAAAAAACATCACCATGAACGAAGGGATCTTGACGGCTGAGGTTTATTCCTTTACCAAGCAAGTAACCAGCACGGTTTCCATTGCTGGTAAATTCTTAGATCCAGCAGATAAGGTTTTGATCATTGATGATTTCCTTGCCAATGGTCAAGCAGCCAAGGGCTTGATTCAGATCATCGAACAAGCTGGTGCTAAAGTGGAAGCTATTGGAATTGTGATTGAGAAATCTTTCCAAGATGGTCGGGGATTGTTAGAAGAGTTGGGATATCCTGTGGTATCTCTTGCGCGTTTGGATCGTTTTGAAAACGGTCAGGTTGTATTTAAGGAGGCAGACATCTAATGCAAAAACAAGAAAGCCATTCACAAGCAGCCGTTTTAGGCTTACAACATTTATTGGCCATGTATTCGGGATCTATTTTGGTGCCGATCATGATCGCGGGGGCTTTGGGCTATAACGCTCATCAGCTGACCTACCTCATCTCTACAGATATCTTCATGTGTGGGGTAGCCACCTTCCTTCAAGTGCAGCTCAATAAGTACTTTGGGATTGGTCTTCCAGTGGTCCTTGGTGTTGCTTTCCAGTCGGTAGCACCTCTTAGCATGATCGGAGCTAGCCATGGTAGTGGTGCGATGTTTGGCGCCTTGATTGTTTCAGGGATTTATGTCATCCTAGTCTCAGGTTTCTTCTCTAAAATCGCCAATCTCTTCCCATCCATCGTAACGGGATCTGTTATTACGACGATCGGTTTGACCTTGATTCCCGTAGCGATTGGGAACATGGGGAATAACGCAGCCAAACCAACGGTGCAAAGTTTGATCTTGGCCTTGATTACGATTCTCATTATCTTGGTTGTCAATATCTATACGACTGGCTTTATCAAGTCCATCTCTATCTTAATTGGCTTGATCGCAGGGACCGCCATTGCAGCATCTATGGGCTTGGTGGATTTCACACCTGTATCGCAAGCACCAGTGGTTCACGTTCCAACGCCATTCTTCTTTGGAGCACCTAAGTTTGAAATCACCTCAATTGTCATGATGTGTATTATCGCGACGGTTTCCATGGTCGAATCAACTGGAGTTTATCTTGCACTTTCAGATATTACCAAAGATCCGATTGACAGCACGCGCCTCCGTAATGGATACCGCGCTGAAGGTTTGGCTGTTCTTCTCGGTGGTATCTTCAATACCTTCCCTTACACTGGATTCTCACAAAACGTAGGCTTGGTAAAATTGTCTGGTATCAAGACTCGCCTTCCAATCTACTACGCGGCTGGTTTCCTTGTTCTTCTCGGTCTCCTTCCTAAGTTTGGAGCTTTGGCACAAATCATCCCAAGCCCAGTCCTTGGTGGAGCCATGCTGGTCATGTTTGGTTTTGTATCCATTCAAGGAATGCAGATCCTGGCACGTGTTGATTTCGAACACAATGAGCACAATTTCCTCATCGCAGCTGTATCGATTGCAGCAGGGGTTGGCTTGAATAACAGTACCCTCTTTAATGGCCTTCCAACAGGATTCCAAATGTTCTTTGCTAACGGAATTGTCGTTGCCAGTGTCTTGGCGATCGTTCTCAATGCGATTTTGAACCGCAATAAATAATTATTTCAAATTTACCGGAGGTCCTTGGATCTTCGGTTTTTTGACTTTTAAGGAAACATATAGTAGAGTGGAAGAGGAGAAAATCTTATTTGATGAGAAGAGAGTTAGAATCATGTATTTAACCTATCACTTTAAAGAACGCTTGCGCTTGTTTTTGAGTCTGTTTTTGCCGATTTTGATCTACCAATTGGCCAATTATTCAGCTAGCTTTGTCGATACAGCCATGACCGGTCAGTACCGGACCCTTGATTTGGCTGGGGTTTCTACAGCTACCAGTCTGTGGAATCCATTTTTTACTTTCCTGACCGGGATTGTCTCTGCTCTGACACCGATTGTCGGGCATCACTTAGGCAAGGGAAATAAAGAACGGATTGCTGGCGATTTTTACCAATTCCTCTATATGTCATTTGGTATGGCCATACTCTTAATAGGCTTTGTCTGGGGGATTGCGCCAATGATTCTCAAGCAGATCGGCTTAGAAAATGTTGTTGCTCAAATAGCCATTCGCTACTTATATTTCCTTTCTCTAGGAATCTTACCCTTGTTGCTCTTTAGTATCGTGCGGACCTTCCTTGATACGTTGGGAATGACGCGCTTATCGATGTACTTGATGCTCTTGCTCTTGCCTTTGAATGCTTCTTTTAACTACATCCTGATCTATGGGGCATTTGGTTTTCCTGAGATGGGAGGAGCAGGAGCAGGTCTTGGAACCTCTCTGGCCTACTGGGTCTTGCTGTCTATTGCAGTTTTGATCTTGTGCAAGCACCCTAAGGTAGCACCTTTCCAATTGTGGAAGCCACAACCTTATGATTTTAAAGGGATGAAAGAAATATTGCGCCTTGGGCTTCCAATCGGTGGAATTGTTTTTGCAGAAGTCATCATCTTCTCGCTGGTTGGCCTGTTAATGGCAAAATTCCCATCTCTAACCATCGCTAGTCACCAATCGGCCATGAATTTTTCTACTCTGATGTATGCTTTTCCGGTTAGTATCTCAAGTACCATGGCTATTATCGTATCTTACGAACTAGGAGCAGGAAGACCAGAAGTGGTCAAACAATATTGCCGTTTGGGACGACTGACAGCCTTTGGCTTTGCGATTATCACCCTCGTCTTTCTCTATACATTCCGCTTCCAATTGGCAGGGTTATACGGCAAGGATCCAGTCTTTGTGCAGCAAACAGCTATTTTCATGACCTATAGTCTCTTTTTCCAAGTAGCTGATACCTTTGCAGCACCCCTTCAAGGGATTTTGCGGGGCTATAAGGATACAACCGTTCCTTTCTTATTAGGAGTCTTTAGCTATTGGTGTATCTCTATTCCTTTAGGGATTTTTCTTGATCATGTGACCAACCTCGGTCCCTATGCCTATTGGATCGGCCTCATTTCTAGCCTTGTCGTGAGTGGTATTTGTTACCAGATGCGTTTATGGCAGATTCAAAAAAAATACCAAGTATCCTAAAAAAATCTACCAGAAAGTTTATCTGGTAGATTTTATTTATTTCGTACGCATTTCACCTTGAGGGAAGTAGGTTCCTTCTGGCATATCATTAATGATGACGTGGACAGCAGATTGAGGAGCGCCAGTATTTCGGACAACGGCTTCGGTCACTTCCTTTGCCAAAGCTTTCTTTTGTTCCAAGGTGCGTCCTTCAAATAAGTCAATTCGTACAAATGGCATATGGCCACCTCCTAATTTTTTTATAGGACTATTTTATCACATTTTGGGATACAAAGCTCAGCAAAATTATGGTAGAATTATAATGAAACACATTTTAGAGAGAACAGAAGGAAAATGGCACAATTATATTATAAATATGGGACGATGAATTCAGGTAAGACCATCGAAATTTTGAAGGTAGCCCATAATTATGAAGAGCAAGGAAAAAGCGTCGTCATCATGACCTCAGCAATCGACACCAGAGATGGAGTAGGAGTGGTTTCTAGCCGGATCGGTATGAAACGGGAAGCCATTGCGATCGAAGACGATACAGATATCTTTGGCTTTATTAAAAACCAAGCAATTAAACCTTATTGTGTCTTGATCGATGAAGCTCAGTTTTTGAAACGACACCATGTCTATGATTTGGCTAGAGTTGTAGATGAACTAGATGTGCCGGTTATGGCTTTTGGCCTCAAAAATGATTTCCGAAATGAACTCTTTGAAGGTTCCAAACACCTCCTCTTGTTGGCAGACAAGATCGAGGAGATTAAGACCATCTGCCAATACTGTTCCCGCAAGGCGACCATGGTCTTGCGCACCCAAGCGGGTAAACCCGTCTACGATGGAGAGCAGATCCAGATCGGTGGACACGAGACCTATATCTCCGTTTGCCGTAAACATTATTTTGCACCACTGATAGCATCTAATAAGGATCAAGACTATGGCCGTTGAGCTAAGAGATATTACAAAGAAAAATTATTTTGATGTTTTAAATCTAGAAGTTCAGCCAAACCAAAGAGATTTTATTGCATCCAATTCCATTAGTTTAGCTGAAGCCTATGTATATGATAAAAATGGTGATTTTATAGCTCCCTTAGCAGTTTATGATAAGGAAGTATTAGTTGGTTTTGTTATGATTGCCTATGACCGGAAAATTGGGATCAGTAAGGGTAACTACTTGTTATTTCGTTTTATGATAGATAAACGATTTCAAGGTTTAGGCTATTTTAAACAGACTATGGATGCAGTTATTGACTTTGTTTCCACAGAGCCAGCTGGAAAAGCTACAAGTCTTTGGTTATCTTATGAACCGGAAAATAATCAAGCGAGATCTTGCTATCTCCATTATGGATTTAAAGAAACTGGCCAAGTCATAGAAGACGAAATTGTAGCAATCTATGATCTAACAACCAAGAATTAAGGAGCAAACATGAATATCTATGATCAACTACAAGCTGTAGAAGACCGATACGAAGAGTTAGGAGAGTTATTGAGTGACCCTGATGTGGTCTCTGATACCAAACGCTTTATGGAGCTTTCAAAAGAAGAGGCTTCTACTCGTGACACGGTAACAGCTTACCGAGAATACAAACAAGTCCTCCAAAATATCGTTGATGCTGAAGAAATGATTAAGGAAGCAGGTGGCGATGCAGATTTGGAAGAAATGGCCAAGCAAGAGCTAAAAGATGCTAAGGCTGAAAAGGAAGCATACGAGGAAAAACTAAAGATTTTGCTTCTTCCAAAAGATCCAAACGATGACAAGAACATTATCTTGGAAATCCGTGGAGCAGCAGGAGGGGACGAAGCCCAGTTGTTTGCAGGTGACCTCTTACAGATGTACCAAAAATATGCGGAAAGCCAAGGCTGGCGCTTTGAAGTCATGGAAGCATCCTACAATGGTGTTGGTGGGATCAAAGAAGTAGTAGCTATGGTCTCTGGGCAATCGGTCTACTCAAAACTCAAGTATGAATCTGGTGCCCACCGGGTACAACGTGTTCCTGTGACGGAAAGCCAAGGTCGTGTCCATACCTCTACAGCAACCGTTCTGGTCATGCCAGAAATTGAAGAAGTTGAATACGATATCGATCCAAAAGACCTTCGGATCGATATCTACCACGCATCTGGTGCTGGTGGACAGAACGTCAACAAGGTTGCGACAGCTGTCCGTATCGTCCACTTGCCTACCAACATCAAAGTAGAGATGCAGGAAGAACGGACCCAACAGAAGAACCGTGAGAAGGCCATGAAGATCATCCGTGCGCGTGTGGCTGACCACTTTGCTCAGATCGCCCAAGACGAGCAGGATGCTGAGCGGAAGTCTACTATTGGTACTGGGGACCGCTCAGAGCGGATCCGGACTTACAACTTCCCTCAAAACCGTGTGACGGATCACCGGATTGGCTTGACCCTTCAAAAATTGGATACCATCTTATCTGGCAAACTAGACGAAGTGGTCGATGCCTTGGTCTTGTATGATCAAACGCAAAAACTAGAAGAGTTGAACAAATAATGTTGTTGGGACAATTATTAGCCCAGTATGAAGAAGCCTTAATAGCCGTTGGAGAGGAAGCAGAAAGCCTCTCCTTCGCATATCGAGCTTTAAAAAACTGGACCTTTACAGACTTTGTCCTTGCCTTGCAAAAAGAAGTGGAAGCAGAGGATCAAGCCTTGCTTCAATCCATCTTTGAGCAGTTGAAACATCACGTACCTGCCCAGTATATTATTGGGAGCGCAGAATTCTGTGGCCATGTTTTTACAGTTGATGAGCGCGTGCTGATTCCTCGACCTGAAACAGAAGAACTCGTTACTCTCATTCTTGAGGAAAACGATGAGGAAGTCTTACGCGTACTCGATATTGGAACGGGAAGTGGCGCCATTGCCATTAGCTTAGCCCTGGCTAGACCTTCTTGGCAGGTTCAAGCTAGTGATGTGTCAGAGGAGGCCTTAGCCCTGGCTCAAGAAAATGCCCAGCAGTTAGAAGCAGTCGTTTCCTTCAACTCTTCAGACGTACTGGATGAACTAGAAGGTTCCTACGACCTGATTGTTTCCAACCCACCCTATATCTCTCGAAAAGATGTAGAAGAAGTTGGAGCCAACGTTTTAGCCTCTGAACCACACTTGGCTCTCTTTGCTGATAGAGATGGGTATGCTATCTATGAAAAGATTGCTCTGCAGGCACCAAGTGTTTTAACACCAGATGGAAAGATCTATCTAGAAATCGGCTATAAGCAAGGTAAGAAAGTAAAAGAGCTCTTTCAAAAGGCATTTCCTAACAAACGAGTTCGAGTGCTGAAAGACCAATTTGGACAGGATAGAATGGTAGTGGTAGACAATGGATCTATTTGAGAAAGAATTAGAAGCTGGCCGTGCAGTCATTCTGCCAACGGAGACAGTCTATGGAATTTTTGCCAAAGCTTTAAATCAAGAGGCAGTTGATTATATATACGAATTAAAGCGTAGACCTAGAGATAAGGCTTTAAACTTGAATGTAGCTGACGAAGAGACTGTTCGATTTTACTCGAAAAACCAACCATCTTATCTATCAAAACTAATCGCAGCCTTTTTACCAGGACCATTAACCATTATTCTCCAAGCTAACGAAAAGGTACCAGCTTGGATAAATTCCGGGATGGCTACAGTTGGCTTTCGGATGCCAGCCCATCCAAAGACGTTGGAATTAATTCGTACACACGGCCCTTTAGTCGGTCCTTCTGCAAATCTCTCTGGACATGCTAGTGGAACAAAGTATGAGGCTATTGTAAAAGAATTTGATCAGCTAGTTCCTGGCTTTGAGGACGATGCATTCCTAACTGGCCAAGATTCGACTATCTTAGATATTTCAGGGATCAAAGCAAAGATTTTACGACAAGGTTTTATTACAAAAGCTGATTTACTTGAACAAGTTCCAGAACTTTCTTTTGAGGAAGATCAACTTCCTCTGTTATAATGTATATAAAAAATTTTTAATAAGGAGTAGACCTATGATTTTTGATAAAGAAGATTACAAAGCCTATGATGCAGACCTATGGAATGCTATTTTCAAAGAAGAGGAGCGCCAACAAAATAACATTGAGTTGATCGCTTCTGAAAATGTCGTCTCTAAAGCAGTAATGGCAGCGCAAGGGTCTATCCTGACCAATAAATACGCAGAAGGCTACCCTGGTCGTCGCTACTACGGTGGGACAGATGTGGTTGATGTGGTCGAAAGCCTGGCGATTGAACGCGCTAAGAAAATTTTCGGAGCAAAATTTGCCAATGTTCAACCCCACTCAGGTAGTCAGGCTAACTGTGCTGCCTATATGG
>ENA-OWLX01000627-OWLX01000627.1-metagenome-genome-assembly--contig:-NODE-627-length-13076-cov-10.842178_pt1 | contig 13076 bp, 7 predicted proteins | sample MGYA00245351_ERZ651106 | MGnify/ENA primary metagenome ERZ651106 (study PRJEB26857, sample SAMEA4031768) | metagenome | biome: human; feature: oral; material: saliva | place: Philippines | collected 2014... | reverse complement strand
GTTGAGGCGTGGGGCTTCATGCAGCTGGGTGCTCGCCAGTACTCCAACCGCACCAAGCCTTTCCCGCACCGTTGGGCTGTCATGTTCCTGATTGCTGTGGGCTTCTGGAACTTCCTCGGCGCTGGTGTGTTCGGCTTCCTGATCAACCTGCCGATCGTGTCCTACTTCGAGATTGGTACCGCGCTGACCGCAAACCACGCACACGCCTCCATGATGGGTGTGTACGGTATGCTCGCGATTGCGTTCGCGGTGTTTGGTCTGCGCTACCTGCTCCCGGAGAACAAGTGGCCTGAGAAGGGTCTGAAGTTCTCCTTCTGGACCCTGAACATTGGTCTGCTGTGGATGTCCTTCATCTCGCTGCTGCCGCTGGGTATTGCTCAGCTGTACAAGTCCGTGGGTGAGGGCTACTACGAGGCTCGTTCCTTCGCGTTCATTCACGACGGTGCTTCCGCCGTGATGGGTTGGATGCGTATGCCCGGCGACGTGATCTTCCTGGTCGGCATCATCCCGCTGATCAAGCTGGCGCTGCTGGGTATCAAGGAAATCTTCTCCAAGAACGCTAAGGAGACCGTCCTGGAGCTGCCCGAACCTCCGCTGTATGAAGAGGTTGAGGACGCTCGCATCGCAGAGTTCGCCGGCGCTAAGGCTGCCGAGGAGCTGCCCGAGCAGACCAGCCCCTACCGTAGCGATCGTCGAGGCTAACCATGCCTGAGCAGATTGCTGGAGTTTCTTTCCTCGTGTGGCTGGCCTGCGCGTACGCGCTCGGCCTGGTCGCCGTGGGTTGGGGCTTCGATATTCTCGCCAAGCGCACCAGCCAGCGCATGGTGGCGGCGCGAACCTTCGGGTTCACCTACCACGAAGAGAGCGACGCGTGGCTCTGCCCCGAAGACCAGTGGCTGTGGGCGACCGCATTCGACTCGGATAACCGAGTGATGCGTTACCGCGCCAAGCCCAGCGTGTGCAACACCTGCCCGATTAAGGACAGCTGCACCGTCTCGGCGAACGGCCGCGAGCTCACCCGTGAAGTGGACGAATGGCCCTACTCCGAGTCGGGTCGTTTCCACCGCGGGCTGGCGGTTGCCGTGTCGCTGCTGGGTGTGGTCATCCTGATTGGTGCCGCTATCGTCTGGCACTCCCCGCTGGAGCTTCTGGTGGAGGGTGCCACCGCGGTGGTCTGCCTGTCGCTGACCTACCCGCTGGCTGTGAAGCTCATGCGTTCCCCCGCGAACTTCGAGAACGATCCGAAGCATATTCACGCATCCACCGCCGATGAGTCGGTGAACGTGAAGATGGATCGTTTCGCGGCGAAGTGGGGTGGCGTTTCGAATGAGCGTAAGCGCCGTACCGATCAGGCACGCAAGCAGATGATTGCGGAGGCAACCCTGCCGGTTCGCACCTCTGCCCTCGACCCGGACCGCCCCGCATGGAGCGGTACCGGCACCTCGGTTAAGCGACTGCACAAGACCACGAACGAGGTCTTGCAGGAGCAGAACCTGGCTGAGGTTGAGGCGGCTGAGGAAATGGCGAAGAAATAGCGCTGCATAGGTTTTTCCGTTCCGGCGGCTGACCGGCTGGCCGGTCCCGTCTGTTAGCTTCGGTGGCTACCCCGTGTGGATTTCTCTTTTCTTCCTCTTTTGAGCTTCCATGCGGGGTGCCTCCGGGGCACCGGCCCACCGCGACGTCGCCGGGACGGAAAATTCCCCTCCCTAAACCCCCACACACAGCCCGGTACCGGGCAACCCCTACTACACACCCCTACTACCTGCACCGTATGAGGCGCGGGCAGGTGGGCACACATACCGTCCTCCCCCAATACTTGTGAAGGAAAACCATGGATCCCGTCACTTTGGCAACTATCCTCATCCCAGTTGCCGTCATTGTTCTTTTTATTCTGATTCGTATGTTCCGCGTCATCCCCGAATACGAGCGTGGCATCTCGTTCCGCTTCGGTCACCTGCGTTCGGAGCTGAAGCCCGGCCTGAACATCGTGTTCCCCCTCGTTGACTCCCTGCAGCGCGTTGATATGCGTGTTATCACCCTGACCATTCCCCCGCAGGAAGTCATCACCAAGGACAACGTCCCCGCCCGCGTGAACGCCGTGGTGCTCTTCCGCGTGACCAACGCCAAGAACGCTGTGCTTGAGGTTGAGAACTACCCGATTGCCACCAGCCAGATTGCGCAGACCACCCTGCGTTCCCTGCTCGGTCGCGTTGACCTGGACACCCTGCTCGCACACCGCGAGGACCTGAACGAGGACCTGCGTTCCATCATCGGTTCGCGCACCGAGCCGTGGGGTATTCAGGTGGAGCTCGTCGAAATTAAGGACGTTGAGATTCCCGAGGCTATGCAGCGCGCCATGGCCCGCGAGGCTGAGGCTGAGCGTGAGCGCCGCGCAAAGATCATTTCGGCACGCGGTGAGCTGGAGGCTTCGAGCGAGCTGAAGGAAGCATCCGACATTCTGAGCCAGTCCCCCGCCTCCCTGCAGCTGCGTTACCTGCAGACCCTGCTGGAGCTGGGTGCTGACCAGAACTCGACCGTGGTCTTCCCGCTGCCCATGGACGTGATCGGCCCCCTCGTGGGCGCACTCAAGGGCGAGAGCAAGTAGGCTGCTCCCCTTCCCTGATGTACCAGCCCGAAGTACTAGCCGCGGCGGCTGATCCGCAGCGGTGAGAAATAGAAATATCCCGTGCAGATGAGAGTATCTGCACGGGATATTTCTATGCGGGATTCATACGTCGATGCTTTCAGAAGGAAGGCGTTTGGCCCGCCGCGGGGGTTGGATGAGGTGGTTGCGGCGGGCCAAACTTTCCTAGGTCGGTTACACGCCGTAGAGGTGCGGGCGCGGCAGGTACATCAGCCAGTTGGGTGAGGGCCGGAATCCTACCGCAAACGGTTTTCACCGACGCCTTAAGCATAACCGGCACAACCCCCGAACCGGCGGCAGTTTGAGTGAAGCATCAATCACCCATCTCACGCCATGCCGGGGCGGTATTCAGCCCAGAATCGGCGCCTAAAACATCGGTACCTCAAGCACCGGCGAGCGGGCTACAGCGCAACCCCTAGCGCCGGCACCCGTCAGCTAACGTAGCGCCCGGTGCGCCTGGTCAAAGAACTCACGCTCGTACACGCACGCCGACAGGTACGCCTGCGCCGCACGCACACGCTGAGCCGGTGAAGCCGCCTCAACGCACGCTCCACCTCCGCGAGGCTACGCGCCACATCCGCGGCGAACTCTTCGCCACCGTACATGCTCAGCCACTCCGCGTACGGGTGGTCCGCGTGATTCTGCGAGGAGAGCACAGCGCCCACCTCTTCGTACAGCCAGTAGCAGGGCAAAACCGCGGCGGCACCGACCACGTAATCCTCACCGGCGGCGGAAGCACGCAGGAAATTCGTATACCCCATCGTAATCGGCGAGGGACCACCCAGACGCGCACGGTTCGCCAACCAGCCCTCGTGCAGCTGCGATTCGGCGGCAATCGCCTCGTGCGCACCGGCTGCCCAGTGCACCTGCGGCGATGGATTCGTGGAGCCAGTGGGTGCTCCACTGCAGGGCGCGGTGGGCATCTTCGCTGGTCAGGGCTTTCTTCTGCTCTTCAAGAGAATCCGCGGCATCGGTGTGCTGGAGCAGTTCCACGCCCAGGCGGGTTGCCAGAGAGGAGGTCACGCACATGCCGTAACCGCCGGATGCGGTAATGGACTTGAGGTCCGCCTGAATGCCCGCACCGCCGGAGGGGTCGGTTCCCGCAATAGAGAGAACCCTCGGCACCCTCAACATCTAAGGTGCCCCGGATGCCCCGTATGCCCTGTATGCCCTTCGTTGGGCTGGGCGGGGCCGCGGGTCAGCGGGTTGCGGGCGTCTCAAGGCACCCCATATCGCTCTGCCAGATTATCACAATGATTCTCAGTAGCCGAAGGTTTTTCGGGTGACCGGTGAATCTCTCCGAAATTTTCCTTTGAGTCTTGCGTTCTTGCGGCAGCTCCCTGCCGCCGTTTTCAGTGCCCCCTGTTCGGAAACCACCCGTTAAACAGGCAGTGCCCGGCACCGCTTTACGCAGTGCCGGGCACTATCAGCCGGGCTTATCTACAGGGCTTATCCGCCGGGCTTAGGTCAGGGCGAAAATCTCTGCCGGGGAGCCCTCCGCAATAATCCTGCCCTCGTGCAGCAAGACCGCACGGTCAGCCAGGGAGGCGATACGAGCATCGTGCGAAATGATGAGCACCGCGCGGTTCTCCAGCACGGCACGCAGGGACTCGGTGGCGTCCGCGAGTTCCAGCTGGGTGGTGGACTCGTCCAGAATCACGGCGTGCGGGTCGGCAAGCACGATACGTGCCAGCGCCAGCTGCTGAATCTGGTCGCGGGTCAGGGGCGAATCCGCGCCGCTGACGACGGTATCCATGCCCTGCGGCAGGTCGCGCCACCAGCGGGCACCGACAGCGTCCAGCGCCTCGCCCATCTGCTCGACGGTTGCATCCGGCACGACCACCGTAAAGTTATCGGCGAGAGTACCGAAGAAGACGTGCGCTTCCTGGGTGCAGACCAGCAGGCGCGGGCGGCCGTCGGCGGCGGCATCGGTCGGGAAGTCGCCGTGACCGACGGGGCGACCCATCACAGTAATGGTGCCGTCCAGGGCGGTCAGCGAACCACCGATCAGGCGCGCCAGGGTGGTCTTACCCGAACCGGAACGACCCACCAGAGCGAGCGCCTCACCGCGGCGAATCTTCAGGTTGATGTCTTCAAGCACCAGGGCATCCGGCGAGTAGCCGTACGAAACCTGGGAGCAGTCAATGGCGTACTCCGGGTTCTTCACGGCTTCATCAGACACGGCGGCGAAGGCTTCGGCACGGTGCTGTGCACGCGCCTCACGCTGTTTCTTCGCCAGGGACACCACGCCGAACACGCGGCCCATGTTCACGAGCATGATGCGCAGGTTACTGACGTGGTGATTCAGCATGTCGGTGAGGACTCGCAGGCTGAACACCATGACCGAGGCGGTCGCCACGGCACCCCAGCTTGCCCAGCCGAGAGCCACGCAGGCGGCACCCCAGAGCATGCACAGAATCGTGGGCATCCAGGCGTTGATAGCGTCCACGGTGAAGTACAGCTGGCGGATGCGCACCATGCCCAGCTGCGCGCCAAACAAACGTTCCTTGTTCTCAGCGGAGAAAACCTCTTCACGGGCGGCGTGAACACCCAGCTCACGAATCGTGGAGGTGCCGCGAATGTTCTCGGTCAGCACGCTGTTGAGGTCACTCACACACTCCTGGGCGGTCTGGTTGCGTGCCGCCATGAGCGGCAGCATCTTCGACATGATGAGGGCAAGACCGGCAATCATGGGCAACATAATCAGACCCATAGCCGGGCTCACAAACGCCAGGGAAATGGTGGAGATAATGAAGTACAGCACCACGTAGACTGCACCGAGAAGGTCTGTACTGACAGAGCTTGCTGCCGAGGACAGGTCGTCGGTCACGCGGGTGAGCAGGTCGCCGCTGCCTGCTTCTTCCACGGTGCGTGCATCCAGGTCGAGGGTACCGTCAAGGGTGTCCTGGTTGGTGTCGCGGGTAACGAGCGCGCCCAGTCGAGCCGCACTGTACGAGGAGACCATGAGGGTCACCGCCTGCACAATGAACGCCGCCAGGATAATCAGAATCGGCTCCCACGGGTAGCTGGCGAACTTGCCCGCCACCACGTCATCCACGGTGGCACCAATCTGTAGAGGCACCACCGCACCCATGAGGGTGCTGACCATGTAGATGACGAAGGTGTAGAGGGCTCGCCCCTTATGCGCCGCGAGGTAGTGCCACATGTGGCGTGCCACGTAGGCGGGGGTTTCGATGGGGAGCTGCTTTGCCATGCTAGTTCACCTCCTGATTCTGAGTGGTTGAGGGAGTTTCCGAGTCGGTGACGGGGTATCCGTCACGTTCCATGCGGCGGGTTGTCTCCGCGGTCGTGGAGACAACGTAGACCTGCTCCAGATTCTGTAGCAGGCCGGGGTAGCCGACGGGCAGGCGGTCGCTACCAATCTGGGTTTCCAGCGCGTCGTAGATGTAGCGCTGGCTGGGTTCGTCCACGGAGTTCAGCGGCTCGGTCAGGATGAGCACCTGCGCATCCTGTGCAAGTGCGCGGGCGAGTGCCAGACGCTGACGCTGACCACCGGAGAGGTTCGCACCTTCGCTGGTGATGCGGGCGGCGAAGTAGTCTTCGGGGTTGCGTCCACCCAGGCGGTAGGCGATTTCGCGGGAGTCGGTAATCTTCAGCAGCTCCTGGTCCTTTGCCTGTGCCAGCTCCGCATCGGGGTTCGGCACGGTGCCCAGGCGCAGGTGCTCCTGCAGGGTTCCCGCAAAAATCATGGGGTTCGGTTCGCTCAGCAGCACGCGGCGGCCGGAGGCGTCCTTGAGGTCCTCTCCCCCGCGTCGCAGGGTGCGGGCGAGCGCCTCGGCGTAGTCCTGCGCGGTGAGGTCGTAGTCGCGCGGGTTGACGTACACGATGCGCTGGTTGCTGGCACCGGCGGGGGCGACGGGTACGGGCACCTCAAGGGTGCTCGCCTCAACTGCCTGTTCGGCGAGTGCCAGCTGCGCCATTTCTTCGTCGGTACGCGGCTTCTTCAGCACGCCCTGGCGTACGCCAGCGTGACCTTCGAGGCGGGCGATTTTGGCGAGCGCAATCTTGGCGTAGCGCCATTCCGTCAGGAAGTTCTGGGTAATCCAGACGGGGCCACCCATCATCGCAATAATGGAGGCGACGGTCACCAGGGACGCGGCGGGGGTATCGGAGACCCAGTGGCCGTTTTCGACGTGGCCGGTGAGGGCGAAGCCGATGCCGAGCAGGGTCACGGCACCACCGAGGAAGGCGCGGATGAGGAACATCCAGCGGTGCGTCTTTTCGTAGCCCATGTAGCTGTCGAAAACTTCGTCGGTGCCGCGGTGGTAGCGTTCACGCATCTGCTCTTCGGCGCCGAGGCCAGCGATGGTGCGCAGGCCGGTGGCGATGTCGGAGGCGCGTGAGGAGGCTTCGCCGTCCTTCTCACGGTAGTCGCCAATCTTCGATTCGAGGAAGGACGAGTACCAGGCGATCACACCGACCACGATGAGCGTACCGATGAGGGTCACGACCGCGGTGACAGGGTTGATGAGCCAGAGCTGCACGGCACCGAGGGTCGCGATAATCATGGCATTGACGAACAGTGGCAGTGAGAAGTAGACGTTGGTAACACGTCGTACGTCTTTGTTCATGACGGTGACTGCTTCACCCGCGTCAACGGTTGTGCGGGTGCGTCCCATGAGCCGGTTGATGTAGGCGCGCCAGTCGCGGCCGAGTTCGGCGCTGAGCGTCATGGAGGTACCCCAGCCGAAGAACTCGTTAATCACGATGAAGGTGATAGCGGCGACGACGACCCAGAACATGGGCCAGGCGTCGGGGGCTTTTCCGGCGATGTGCTGGCTGATGAATTGACCCACCATGACGGGGATCAGGATCGCGCCGATACCTGCGGTGGTTTCTCCGAGGATGGGGATTACCCAGCGGTGCCAGGGGTATTTGTGTCCTGGCGCGGTGACGCGCAGGGCGAGGCGCTTTTTGAGGGCTTCTTCTTCAGCCTTGCGCAGTTCGCTGCCGGTTATTTCCGGTGCAGCTTTTTTCTGTGCGGCTTTTTCCTGCGTGGTTTTGTTATGCAGGGTTTCTTCGTGCGCAGCTTCTTCACGCGCAGCGTTTTCTTGTGCCTTGTCAGCGTTGTATTCAGTCATTCAACGTCTCTCCTTTCTCTTACCCTATTCCTTTATCAATGTGGCACGCAACACTATGAGTGTTTCAGGTGGGGCGTGTCGTCATTTTTGTGCAACGTATCTGGGGCGTGTATCAGCGGGTATCAGCCGCACACTATGCGCCGTCACCCATCGGCGGATTTGCGGCATCAATCGGCGGAATTGAACCTACGCGGTGATTAATGTGGCATGGAGCCTATGGCATAAAGTCCTGCGCCTTCACTTTCCGAGTACAGACCTTCTGAACGGCAGACCTTCTGAGCGTAGGGTCGTGCATCACTGCACTTAAGGCGCTTTGTCCTACCTTACCTGAACTTTATGGTTTTCCCTCGTAACGATAACGCCCCCGCGCCCGCCCTATTCCCGATAGACTGGAATTCTCATGAGTATTTTGAATTTTCTTTCTCCCTCGCTGGGCGAGAACCCCGGCGACTACAATCGACGCGATTTTAAGGGCAACCCCCTCACCGCCGAAGAAATCTATGAGGCATTCACCGAGTGGATTTCGACCCGCGGCATGACCCTGTACCCCGCCCAGGACGAGGCTGTTCTGAGCATTGCCGCCGGGCATAACGTGGTGCTGGCAACCCCGACCGGTTCGGGTAAGTCCACTGTGGCTGTTGCCGCGCATTTTACGGGCCTGGCGACCGGTCAGCGTTCCTACTACACCGCCCCCATTAAGGCGCTGGTGTCTGAGAAGTTCTTTGACCTGATCAATATTTTTGGTGCCGAGAACGTGGGCATGATTACCGGCGACTCCGCCATTAATACGGAGGCGCCCATTATCTGCTGCACCGCGGAAATTCTCGCCAATATTGCCCTGCGCGAGGGTAAGGATGCGGACCTCTGCCAGGTCATTATGGACGAGTTCCATTTCTACTCTGACCCGCAGCGCGGCTGGGCGTGGCAGCTTCCCCTGCTGGAGCTTCCGCAGGCGCAGTTCCTGCTGATGAGCGCAACCCTGGGCGATACGACTCGCTTCCAGGAGGAGATGACGGCGCTGACCGGTCGCGAGAGCGACCTGGTGGCTCATTCTGAGCGTCCCATTCCGCTGCATTTCTACTACTCCACCACCCCGGTTCAGGAGACGGTGCAGGAGCTCGTGCAGACCAAGCAGACTCCGGTCTACATTGTGCATTTCTCGCAGAAGGCGGCGCTGGAGCAGGCGAATGCGCTGCTGTCGGTGGCTATTGCCTCGAAGGAAGATAAGGAACGCATTGCCGAGCTGATTGCGAAGTTCCGTTTTGGTCCGGGCTTCGGTAAGGCGCTGAATAAGCTGGTGCGTGCCGGTATCGGTATTCACCACGCGGGCATGCTGCCCAAGTACCGCCGCCTCGTGGAGCAGCTGGCTCAGGAGGGTTTGCTCAAGGTGATTTGCGGTACCGACACCCTGGGTGTGGGCATTAACGTGCCCATCCGTACCGTGCTGATTACGGCGCTGTCGAAGTTTGATGGTGCCCGCAGCCGCCGCCTGCGTGCCCGCGAGTTCCACCAGATCGCTGGACGCGCAGGCCGCGCCGGTTTTGATACCGCCGGCACCGTGGTGGTTCAGGCACCCGAGCACGATATTGAGAATGCTCGCCTGCTGGCGAAGGCGCAGGCGAAGTTCGGCGACGACACCAAGCGCATTAACCAGTCGCTGTCCTCCAAGCGTAAGAAGGCACCGGAAGGCTTCGTTGGCTGGTCCAAGAAGACCTTCGAGCAGCTGGTAGAAGCCGCCCCGGAGCCGCTGACCTCCTCCTTCGACATCACCCATTCGATGCTGCTGAACCTGATGCACCGCCCGGAGAACCCGGTCATTGCCGCGTACCGCATCATCCAGGAGAACCACGAGAGCCCCGCGCGCCGCCGCGAGCTGCTGCGCAAGGCAATCGGCATCTACAAGGAGCTGCTGACCGGCGGCGTGATTGAGCGAACCAACACCCCGGACGAGCACGGCTCCTACCTGCGCCTGACCGAGGACCTGCAGGATAACTTTGCCCTGAACCAGCCGCTGTCCGCTTTTGCGGTCGCCGCGCTGGAACTGCTCGACCCCGAATCCCCCAGCTACGCGCTGGATGCGCTCTCCCTCATTGAGGCGACCCTGGAATCGCCGAACCAGGTGCTGTACGCGCAGGAACGCAAGGCGAAGAACGAGCTGTCGGCACAGTTGAAGGCGGACGGTGTGGACTACACCGAACGCATGAACGAGCTGGACAAGGTCACTTACCCGCAGCCTCTGGCGGAGCTCATTGATCAGGCGTACACGACCTACAAACAGTCCGCACCGTGGGTTGCGCGTTTTGAGCCGCGCCCCAAGTCGATTGTGCGTGACATGTACGAACGCGCGATGGGCTTCAACGACTTCGTGCAGTACTACTCGCTGGAACGCGCCGAGGGTGTGCTTCTGCGTTACCTCTCTGACGCGTACAAGGCGCTGCGCCACACCATCCCCGATTCTGCCGTGACCGACGAGCTCGACGACATCATCGAGTGGCTGGGCGAGCTGGTACGCCAGACCGACTCCTCCCTGGTGGATGAGTGGGAGAAGCTGGCTGCCGGCGAAGACACCGCGACCATTGCCGCCGAGCACGCCTCCATCGAGGAGGAAGAGCCGCCCGCCGTGACGAAGAACCTGCGCGCCTTCCGCGTGATGGTGCGCAACGCTCTCTTCCGCCGTGTGGAGCTCTTCGCTGATGAGCGTGACCGCGCCCTGGGCGCCCTGGACGAGTGGTGCGGCTGGGACGCCGACCGCTGGGCGGACGCCATGGACGACTACTTCGACGCCTACGACGACATCTACACGGACGCCGATGCGCGCTCGCCTCGCCTGGTCAGCATGGATGAGGACACCGCCGCGCATCCGGGCGTGTGGAAGGTTCAGCAGAGCTTCGCCGACCCCGAAGATAACTTTGACTTCGGTATTCGTGCCGAGGTTGATTTGGCGGCCTCCAATGAGGCGGGGTACCCGGTGCTGAAGATTCTGAGTGTGGGCGAGTTCTAAGGCTCCGCCTGAGGCTTCGTCCGAGGCTCCACTTGAGACTCCATCTAAGGCTCCGCCCAGATGTTGCCCATAGTGGGCTAGAATACAGAGTATCTATCTATTTGAATGAAAGAAGGTTCACCGTTGACCGTTTCTTCGCTTCCCAAGGTTGAGTACCGCAAGGGTTCGGTCGTCAAGCACGACGGCTACGAGATTACCGACCACTGGTTCCAGGTCCCCCTGACCCACGGTCTGATTTTCTCCAAGGGCAAGGATGCCGCTCTCTCCTCCCGTTTCGCGGACCAGACCATCACCGTGTTCGCCCGCGAGGTCGTGAACACCAACGAGACCCTGACCGTTTCGGCTGATAAGCGTCCTTACATTGTGTACCTGCAGGGCGGCCCCGGTTTCGGTTCGCCGAAGACCGGCTCCATTGGCGGCTGGATTGCTGAGCTGGCGAAGACCCACCGCGTGATTCTTCTGGATCAGCGCGGTACCGGCATGTCTTCCCCGCTGTCTGCTCGCAACATCACCGCTGTGGGTGACCCGCAGGTTCAGGCTGAGTACACTGAGCTGTTCCGTGCGGACTCCATCATCGCTGACGCGGAGGCAATCCGCGAGGTGCTGCTGGCTGACCGTGCCGACAAGCGCTGGTCCACCATTGGTCAGTCCTTCGGCGGCTTCCTGACCCTGTCCTACCTGTCGTTCGCACCTCAGTCGCTGCGTGACTGCCGCATCACCGCGGGCCTGGCGCCGATTCGTACCTCCGTGGACAACGTCTACCAGCACACCTTCGACCGCATGAAGGAACGTGTTGAGGAGTACTACAGCTGGTTCCCCGAGGACGCTGAGCTCGCTACCCGCATTGCTGAGCACCTGCGCACCCACAAGGAGTACCTGCCCACCGGTGAGCGTCTGACCGATCACCGCTTCCAGATGGCTGGTCACTTCCTGGGTGGCCGCTGGCGCGAGCGCGGTCTGCACTACTTCCTGGAGACCGCTTTCGCTGAGGGTAACGACCACCTCTCCGATCAGTTCCTGACCGCTATGGGTGCCGAGGTGACCTTCCAGGCGAACCCGCTGTACGCCCTGATGCACGAGACCATTTACGCTGACGGCCCCGCTGACGGCGTTCTGCTCGGCATCCCCGGATACGAGCTGTCCCCCTCCCCCGCGCCGACCAACTGGTCTGCTGCTCGCGTGGCGGCGTCCCGCCCCGAGTTCGCGCCGGATGCGGATCGTCTGCTCTTCACCGGCGAGCACATCTTCCCCTGGTACTACGAGGAGGATCCCTCGCTGCGTCCGCTGGCTGAGGTTGCTAACCTGCTGGCTGAGAAGAAGGACTGGGGTCGCCTGTACGACCACGCACAGTTGCACAAGAACGAGGTTCCCGTGGTGGCTGCGGCGTACAACCCGGACGTGTACGTGGACTTTGAGCACTCCATGGAGACCGCTCGCTGGGTCGGCAACACCCACGTGTGGACTTCGAAGACTCACCACCACGACGGTTTCGGTTCTGACTCGCTGACCATTCTGGGTCACCTGAAGAACATGCTGGCTGAGGTTCACAACCAGTAAAACTTTCAATAGAGCGAAGCCCCTCACCCCGGTTAATCCGGTGTGAGGGGCCTTCGTGTAAGCGCTTAGCCTTCGTGAGACTACGAGCGCAGTAGCTCAAACTACTTGGAGGAAGAGTGCGTATCCTGTGCGGTGCGGGCACGCATCACGAGGGCGTGGTATTCTTCTTCCTTCTCAATCAGCTCTTCACGCAGCTTGGCGGGAATGGCGTTGAGCTTCTCGGTTTCCTGCTGCCAGCGGGCGGTGATGTCCGCGCGTTCGGCGGCGGGTGCATCATCGGGCAGTGCCAGGTACTTCTCGGAGAGCGCCTGAACACGCTGGATGGTCTGCAGTGCGCGGCCCTTGGGGCTGAACAGCGAGACAAGCACGGTAATAATCAGGATGCCCACGATGACCATGAGCGACGTTTCGGTGCTGATTTCGATGACGTGCACGGGCTCGCCATGGTTGATAAACGGCAGGTTGTTCTCGTGCATTGCGTGCAGGATGAGCTTCACACCAATGAACGCGAGGATAGCCGCCAGGCCGTAGGAGAGGTAGACGAGGCGGTCCAGCAGGCCGTCAATGAGGAAGTACAGCTGGCGCAGACCCATGAGAGAGAACGCGGTCGCGGTGAACACAATGTAGACGGACTGGGTGAGGCCGAAGATCGCGGGGATCGAGTCGAGTGCGAAGAGCAGGTCGGAACCGGCGATAGCGACCATGACGAGCATCATGGGGGTCATGACGCGCTTGCCGTTTTCGATGGTGAAGAGCTTGTCGCCGTCGAAGT
>ENA-OWLX01000624-OWLX01000624.1-metagenome-genome-assembly--contig:-NODE-624-length-13103-cov-16.774525_pt1 | contig 13103 bp, 8 predicted proteins | sample MGYA00245351_ERZ651106 | MGnify/ENA primary metagenome ERZ651106 (study PRJEB26857, sample SAMEA4031768) | metagenome | biome: human; feature: oral; material: saliva | place: Philippines | collected 2014... | reverse complement strand
CCCACTTTTTGCCCTCTGAGCGCCCGGATGCTGTGGGCGGGCTCTCGGGTGTGATCCCTCTTCGAGAGCCCGCCAACAAGATGCACCGCAGGGAACGGGGTGAACGCCACTCAAAAACCGGTTAGGCGGCGGCAGTCAGCGAACGCCCGCTGTACAGGTCCACCCGCTCGCCGGTGATGGGGTGCTCAAAGTGCAGGCTGTACGCCAGCAGCTGTAGCGGGTACTCCGGGCGGTCTGGGGCGTCAGGCAGCACCCGCGGGTAGAGTACATCGCCCAGAATGGGGGAGCCCAAAAGGTTCAGGTGCGCCCGCAGCTGGTGCGTCTTGCCGGTGTGAGGCGCCAAATCATAGAGCGCCCATTCTCGTTTTTCGTTCAGTGTAGGCTCGGTGCGCCATCCCTCAACCGCCCGCGCACTCGGGGTGAAAGTCCGCAGAATCTTCACGGTCGTCAGCGTATTCGGCTCCACACCGGCCGCCGCGCACTCTGCCTCAGACAGCTGCTGAACCTGCAGCTGATCACGAATCTTCTGAATATGCGAACGCACCTGCAGACCCTTAGCACTCAACGCCTGCTCGGAGGCGGCAACATCGGCGGGAACCGGCGCCACGGCACGGTAGGTCTTCGACACCTGACGGTGCTGAAACATCATCTGGAAGGGGCGGCGCGCCTGAACCGTCTTCGCAAAAAGCAGCACGCCCGCGGTCGGGCGATCCAGGCGGTGAATCGGGATCAGCAGCGGGTTCTGCTCACGCACCCGCAGCTTGGTCAGCGCGGTCTGCGCAATATAGGAGCCGCGCGGGGTGGTCGGCAGAAAATGCGGCTTATCAATCGCCAGCACGTGCTCATCCTCGTAGAGCACCGGCATATCGGAGGGCAGCTGCGGCTCATCGGCAAGCTCACGGAAGTACCAGATGCGCTCGCCCGGCATGTAGGGGCTATCGCTGGTCAGAATCGTGCCGTCATCCAGGCGCACCTCGCCGGTGTCGAAGCGGGCGTGAATAATCTGCGGGTCGTTCGGGTAGAAACGCGCAATCAGATAATCCGCAATGGTTGCCGGGGCGGCGCTGTTCGGGGTGAGCTCGGCGGGCAGCTCCTCCAGTAGCGGCAGGATCAGCTGAATCGGGTCGATACCGTTCTTCTGAGCCAGCGGAGGGGTCAGCAGGCGGCGATGCGTGCGGCGTGCCGGCTTCGCCTGGTGTGTAGCGGCAGGCTGCGTAGGGGCTGTGTTGTGAGTGTAGGCGGTGTTTTGCGCGGGAGTGTTCTGTGCGGGCATGGCTCTACTCTACCTTTTGGGAGGGACTGACTCGGCGACGACCCGGGCGCGCCAGACTAAGCTGCACGCGGGTGGAAATATTACCGTGGGTTTGGGTGTGGGGTTGCGAAATGCAGTTTTGTCTGACACTCATGAATGTTTGTGTGAATACGTGGAACAAAAAACGAAAACTTCACAAATTTTTGAAATTATTGGACATTTAATTTAAAAAAACTGCATTAATTTTACAAAAAACAGCGTTTGAGTGCGGTATTTTCGAAAATTCTGTCAAACCAGAAACTAATAACCCTCAATTTAGCTCCTGTGGTTTTTCTAAGTATAAAAGATGTAAAGCAATTAAAGACCTGCTAACCTGGGCATCTTACGTCATAAACACCTTAATAAAGGCTGGAAACCGCCTTAAAGCGGTACGATTAAGACACAGAAGTTCGAAATGCCGGACGAAGGGGTCGAAATGGGACAGAAACAGCGCAAGGATGCAGAGATTAAAGGAACAGCCCCGATGACAGCGATGCAATCGGACAATTCTAAAACACCGGAAAATAAAGCAGGAGAGGTTATGGAACATTCACCAAAGAATGCAGAGCCTCGCACCGGTGCCCTGCGCATGGAACCGCACGAACGCGAAGAGCAAATTCTGAAAATTGCTGCAGAACATTTCGCTCGACGCGGCGTACTCGGCGCCTCCATGAGCGCTATCGCCCGCGATGCAGGCATCACCCGCGCCCTGCTCTACCACTACTTCCCCGGCAAGGACTCCCTGGCGGCAGCCGTCACCCGGCGCGAAGCCAACGCAGTCCTCGAAGCGCTCGGCGAGCATCACGAAAACCCCGAGGAGGCACTCCGCAGGGCGTTGCGCACCTACTTCCTCGTCGTAGCCGGTGTCCCCACCCCCGGTGGGGAAGACTTCCCGAATAACCCCACCGACTACCTCGAATGGATGCTTCAACGCACCGGCATGCCGATTAATGACCGCACCCGCGTCATCCTCGGAGGCTGGTTGCAGCTCGTCGACTACTTCGCCCTGCACGTCGTGCAGCTCAACCCCCGCGATCAGCGCACCGTTCGCTCCCGCGGGCTCGGGCTCGAAGAAGCCATCGACCTGTGCCTCGGTGCCGTGGACACCCTCACCGGCGGCTACTAGCCGCCCTCAGAGGTGACAGGTCAACGTAGGACTTCCCGCTCCGATGTTTGGTTACATGCTCCACGGCAAAGGCGACGTGGACATCCGGGCGGTTATTCCTCCGCCGCGCCGCTTGCGACGTGGCGGACTCCGGGAATACCACCCGGTTCGTGAGTAGGGAAACATAATGCCCCGTACCCCCTTCCGTGAGGGTGCGGGGCATTATGATGCTCAGGTTGAGGTTGAAGAAAATGATCTAAGCTGAGGCTAAGCTTGAGGCTCTGCCTGCTCTAAGAGGTTCTGTCTGCTCTAAGAGGTTCTACTCTGCCTAAATGGAACGGCGCAACGACAGACCACGAACCGTCGCGTAGAAACCCTGCGCCTGCAGTGCGGCACGCAGCGCCTCCACCGGATGCTCCACAGCCTCGCCGCCGAAGGTGTCCAGCGTGGATGCGCCCAGCGTGTGAGCGCCCAAAAGCTCCACGTCGTTGACCTTCTCCACCGAAATCTTCTCCGCACCACCGGCAGACACCAGGCGCGCCAGGGCGGGGGCAGCCGCCTCCAGAAGTACCGGGTCGGTGGTGAAAGCCAGCAGGGTCTTCGCACCGCGCTCCACATAGAGCACCGGGGCACCGTCCACCAGCACCACGCAGGCACCCGCCTTGCGCGCCGGGCGGTGCTTGACCACTCCCGCACCCTCGCCCGCAAAGGAGGGAATCGCGGGCCAGCTCAGCGCCGCGCCGTACGGATTCGCCGGGTCGGTTGCAGCCAATAGGGTCACCATGAACGTGCCGTAGACCTGTTCCGTATCGGTACGCTGCGGGGCGTAGGCGCTCGCACCAAAACTCTGTGTCGCACCAAAACTCTGTGGACCTGCGGGAATACTGAGGTTATCAGCGGTAGAACGCAACAGGTCCACCGTTGCGGGGGCGGCGAACTGCGCCGCACCCAAACCCTCAATAAAGTAGCCGCGACGCACCAGCGCACGATCCTCAGCCGCCGAATAAATCCGGTACAGCTGAGAGAACCCGCCGGCATAATCCTCCACCTGCAGGCACCCGCGAGTCAGCACACCGTAGCGGTCCAGCAGCAGGTCGGCGTGTGCGAGAGCCGCAACCGTCGCCTCCACCGGCTCCTGTAGCAGCGTGTCCACGCGCGAGAAGCGGCCGCTATCCTGCGGCGCAACGGTGGCGGCGGGGAGCCCGCCACGGAGGGAATTGCCACGCAGGGAACGCAGACCGCGTCCGGCGGCAGGCGCAGAGTAGCCGCTGGAACTATAACCGTCAGCACTGTAGCTGTCAGCACTGTAACCACCCGCCATGCCGGCCCCCATGGAGGCGCGCGCCGCCGCAATACGGCCCGCCCCGCGGCGACCCACCCGCGACAGGCGCGCAGGGGCGGTCGGGGTCGGATGCGCACTGCGGACACCGGCAAGCATCGCCCGGACAGGTGCGAAACTATCGTTCGTCACCGCACCAGCCCACACCAGGCGCCACAGCGCCGCCGAAACGTGCGACGCATCCGGGAAAGTCACCACCTGACCGGAAGGCGCCGACTCGCTCATCAGCTGCGCCACTCGCTCACGCAGCGCCGGCACGAACAGGCCGCCGTGAGCCAGCGCCTCATAGATGGCGTGCTCGAGTGTACCCGGATTCTGTAGCGCCTCCCAGAGCTCCGGGTTCTCCGCGCGCACCAGCTGCTCCGGGTAGTCCTCACCCAGAGTCAGCGAAGAACTCTCGCTCAAATGCAGGCGAATCCAGCCGTCAGACTTCTGCGCGCTACCGCCGCCGAGCTGACCGGCGCCGGTGAAGAATACCCTGCCGCTCGCCATGAGCTCGTCCAGCATGTGAGGCTGGTAGCCGGGCACGCGCGCCGGAAGAATCAGCGTCTCCAGCGCGGAAGCCGGTACGCGCACACCCGCCAGCTGGTCGATGGCGGTAAGCAGATCCTCCGTGGCGGAGGCGGAGTCTTGGCCCGTACTGTCGGTACCGTTTGCGGCGCCGTTCTCAGTCATTGGGTTGGGTGTAGCCGTGCCGAGGGGTGCCACCCGCTCGCCCACCACCGTGGCGGCGCGGCGGGAGGGTATGAACGCACCGTAGGCGCTCGCCTCCGGCAGGGTCTGCGCAACCCGCACAGATAAAGAACGAACGTTCTGCCACGAAGGCAGGAAAACACCGTAGGCCTGCGCCGATACCGGCTCAATCTCCTCCCGCAACGCCGCCAGAGAGCGGGCGCGAATTGTGCGCAAAACCTGCGCATCCACCCACTCAACACCGACCGTGCCGGAGGCGCGCAGCACCTCGGGTAGGAACTCGCCGGAGCTCAAGCGGCGCTGCTGCTGAAGACGCTGCAACACCGGAGTCAGCACGCCCACACCCACCGGGGTCAGACGCGAAAAATGCTCCGCCGCCTGCTGCGCCGTAAAGGGAATATGGGTGCGCGCATAGCGAGAAACCAGGTCCTCTAGGGGCTCCGCGACCGGCTCCAGAAGGGCAGCCGGAAGCGCCGCGGCGGGCATAATGCCCAGCCCATCGCGCAGGCGCGCGGCATCCTCAACCGCCGCATAGTACAGCTGCGGCTCGGCGGAATCATCGGCAGCTCCCAGGAATGAGAACGCGCGGCGCGAACGCACCAGCTCCTCCGCCAGGGCGTGTGCCTCAGCCGTGCTGGCGTGCGTGCCGTACTCCTCGCCGTGGTTGTCAGAGTCCTCGTTGTCAGAGTTTTCGGCGCTGCTAAAATCTCCCGCGCCGAAATCTTGAGAACCGTGCGCCGCAGCCTGCAGGCTGTCAGCCCGCAAACGCAGACTCAACTCCCGCGCGCTCAACGGGCCCAGCTGGCGCAACAGATCCGCCACGCCCTCCACGCCGGAGGCACGGTACCGCTCACCCGTGCGCTGCAGACGCTGCTGAGTCTGCACCAGAACCGCCGGATCCAGCAGCTCGCGCAGACCGCTCGAACCCAGCAACTCGGCCAGTAGCGCCGGATCCAGCGACAGCGCGGCGGCACGGCGTTCGGCGGCGGGCGCATCTCCGTCGTAGAGGTGCTCGGCAACGTACTCAAAGAGCAGAGTGCTCGCAAAAGGCGAAGGTTCGTTCGTCTCAACCTCCAGCAGGGACACCGTGCGAGACTGCAACGAACGGTGCACCTGAACCAGCGCCGGAACATCGTATACGTCCTGCAGGCACTCGCGCGCCGTCTCCAAAAGCACCGGAAAATCAGGGTACTTACGCGCCACATCCAGCAGCTGCGCCGCACGCTGACGCTGCTGCCACAGTGGGGTGCGCTTACCCGGATCACGGCGCGGCAACAGCAGGGCACGCGCCGCGTTCTCACGGAACCGAGACGCAAAAAGCGCCGAATCGCCCACGCGTTCGGTGACAATCGCCTCCAGCTCGTCCGGGTCGAAAAGGAACAGGTCAGCGCCGGGCGGCACATCCTCCATGGCGGGCAGACGCAGAATCAGGCCGTCATCACTCGCCATGACGGAGGCGTCCACCCCGTACCGCTCCTCGATGCGGGCGCGCACTGCCAGCGCCCAGGGTGCGTGCACCCCGTAGCCCAGCGGCGAGTGCAGGACCACGCGCCAATCGCCCAGCTCGTCGCGGTGCCGCTCCACAATCATGCGGGTGTCGGAGGGGACCGCCCCGGTGGATTCGCGCTGCTCACGCAGGTAGGCGAGCAGGTTATCGACCGCCCAGGTGTCCAGCCCGAGCTGTTCGAGCTGCTGGCGGGCGGCGGTGCTATCGGTGGCGTCCAGGCTGGAGAGGGCGCGCGTGAATGCGCCCGTCTGCACGCCCAGGGCGTAGGGACGGCCCATGCGGTCGCCGTGCCAGAAGGGCAGGCGCGCGGGCTGACCGGGGGCGGGGGAGACCCGCACTGCGTCGTGGGTGATTTCTTCAATGCGCCAGCTGCTCGCGCCGAGGGTAATGACCTCGCCGGCGCGGGATTCGTACACCATTTCCTCATCAAGCTCACCCACGCGCTTGGGTCCGCGCTCCTCATCGCCGCTGACCAGGTAGACGGGGAAGAGCCCGCGGTCGGGAATCGTGCCGCCGCTGGTGACGGCGAGGCGCTGCGCACCGGGGCGGCCCTCAATACTGCCGGAGGGCGCCTCCTCGGTGGGGGTGCGATCCCAGATGATGCGCGGGCGCAGTTCGGCGAACTCGTCGGAGGGGTAGCGTCCGGCGAGCATTTCGAGCACGGAGTCGAAGAGGGCGCGCGGCAGCTCGGCGTAGGGTGCGCTGCGGCGTAGCGCCTCGTACCAGGAGTCCACGCTGATGGGGCCCAATGCGCAGGCGGCGACGGTCTGCTGCGCGAGCACGTCTAGCGGGTTGGTGGGGATGGCAAGCGGTTCGAGGGTTCCGCTGCGCATTCCGGCGAGGGTGACGGTCGCACCGAGCAGGTCACCGCGGTGCTTGGGGTAGAAGAATCCGCGCGAAATTTCGCCCACGCGGTGTCCTGCACGACCCACGCGCTGCAGCGCGGAGGCGACCGAGGGAGGGGCAGCCACCTGGATCACGAGGTCCACGTGGCCCATGTCGATGCCCAGCTCCAGGGAACTGGTGGCGACCACGCAGCGCAGGGTTCCGCCCTTGAGCGCCTCCTCGATGAGGGTGCGCTGTTCCTTGGACACGGAGCCGTGGTGTGCGCGGGCGAGCGGCGGCACCTCGGCGATGTCGCTGATGCCTGCCGCGTAGTCTTCGGGGTCGATTCCCTGCTTTGCGAGGACGCGGCGCAGGTGAATATCGTTGAGCGCCGCGGTGAGCTTTTCCGCTAGTCCGCGCGAGTTCACGAAAACAATCGTAGAACGATTGTTCTCAATATGGTCGACGATGCGCTCCTGCACGCGCGGCCAGATGGAGGTCTCGGGGCGCTCGCTATCAGGGGTTTCTCGCAACGCCTTTTCGTGCAGTGCCCCTTCGCGTAGCGTTCCTTCTCGCAAGACCTCTTCCGGGATGGTGAGCGTATTTTTGGGTGCGGCGCTATTGCCCTGTCGCGCCGGGTCTACCTGCCCGGTTTCCTGTCCGTCTTCCTGCCCGGGGAATACGCCAATGGCATCTTCGAGGGTGTAGGGTGCGCTCGCCGGGGTATTTACGGCACTGGGGGCAGGCTGTGTCGCGCCCCGCGGTGAGCCGGCAGAAACCGAGCCCCCGCTGCCCGGCACCTCCGAGGACACATATTCCGAGGGTGCGTAAAGCCCTTGCCCGTAGTCGTTGGTACCTCCGAGTGCCGCCATATCGGGTACGGGAACGCTCAGGCGCAGGTCCCATTCTTTGGCGACCGGGCGGCTCATGATGGTCACCGGCTGAATGCCGCCGAGGAACCGGGCGACCGCCTCCGGGTTTTCGACGGTTGCCGAGAGGCCAATGCGCTGTGCGGGCTTTTCGAGGAGCGCGTCGAGGCGTTCGAGGGAGACCGCCAGATGTGCGCCGCGTTTGGTGGCGGCGAGGTTGTGGATCTCGTCCACGATCACGGTGGTCACGCCCGCGAGGGTGTTGCGGGCGGCGCTGGTGAGCATGAGGTAGAGGGATTCGGGGGTGGTGATGAGAATGTCGGGCGGGTTGCTGATGAGTTGGCGGCGTTCGCGTGCGGGGGTGTCGCCGCTGCGCACTCCCACGCTGATGCTCGGTTTGCCCGTGGTGTTTCCGCTCAGGCGCGTGATTCCGGTTAGCGGCGCGCGCAGGTTGCGTTCGACGTCGGCGCCGAGCGCTTTGAGGGGCGAGATGTAGAGGATGCGCGTGCCACCTGCGGTTCCGGCTTCGTGTTCGCGGTGTAGGGCGTCGAGTGCCCAGAGGAAGGCGGCGAGGGTTTTGCCGGAGCCGGTGGGGGCGATGATGAGGGTGTTGTTGCCGTTGCGGATGCTCTCCCAGGCGCCTTCTTGGGCGGCGGTGGGTGCGCTGAAGGTGGCGCGGAACCAGTCGCGTACGGGGGTGGAGAAGTGGGAGAGTGCGTCGATCATGTATCTATTATGGCGAGGTTTATGGTGTGCGTCTCTTGAATTATTGGGGATTGGGGAGGAAGATGTGCTTGACAAAGCTTCTACAGAGCATGTAATATTTTACTTGTAAAGTAATTGACTGAGAGAACAACCCAAAGGAGCCTCACCATGACCCGCCTGACCGAAGAACAGCTCATCAACCTCTTCCACGAGCCGCGCACCGTCTCCTCCTTCACCGAGGAGCCCGTCACTGACGAGCAGCTGCGTCGCATCCAGGAACTGACCTTCTACGGCCCCACCGCCTTCAACAGCCAGCCCCTGCGCATCACCTGGGTCAAGAGCCCGGAGGCACGCGAGCGCCTCGTCGCACACATGGCAGACGGTAACAAGGAAAAGACCCAGGCGGCACCGGTGACCGCGGTTCTCTCCGCAGACGCGAACTGGGCAGAGCACGTTGACACCTTCAACCCCTACGCTGCCGACTTCATCAAGGGCTTCTTCACCACCGAGGAGCTTGCCACCCCCGCAGGTGAGCTGAGCGCTCACCTGCAGGCAGGCTACTTCATCACCGCAATCCGTGCCCTCGGCCTGGACGCTGGCCCCATGACCGGCGCAGACTTCGCCGGCATCAAGAAGGAATTCTTCGCGGACAACGCAGAGATCCCCTTCCTGGTCGTCAACCTCGGCCACGGCGAGGCTCCCGAGTACCCGCGCGGTGCACGCTTCAGCTACGAGGACATCACCCGCTCCCTCTAAGGGCATGCGGATACGGTATAGCTAAACCCTAGGTTTAAAAATAGTTCAAGGGCGGTTCCCCATCGCGGGGAACCGCCCTTGAACTATTTGTGCACAAGTGAACTATATGTGCACAAGAGGCGCCAGAGTATTCATATCTGCGTATTCACATCTGCAACGCCGCTTTAGCGGGCACCAAACTGACCCACCGACAGCTGCGGAACAGACGAGGAACAAGCGGTCGTATCCAGTGGAACAATCACGCCACCGGAACCTGAGGGAAGACCCACCAGGAAGCCCTGAACCGGGCGGCTACCGCAATCATCGCCGAAGCGTGCCGGATACACCGAACGCAGTACCGCGGTGGTGCTATCGCCGGGGTTAAGGGTCACGCCCGCAGAGTTCATGTACTCGGCAGAGGCGGAAGCCTCACGACCAACCCAGGTTCCCGAAGGACCCGCATGCACCACGCGAGGGTAGCCGCGCAGGGTGCAGGAAGAGTCCGAGGAGTTCTGGAAGTACAGGGTGTAGTTTCGGGCGCCGGGGGATCCTTCTCCCACGGCAACCGAAATGTTTAGGTCATCCAGATCGCACTGGGTCGGGCCCTCAGCAACAGTGCTGCTGGAGGAGCTAGAGGAGTTTTCTGAGGAGTTCGAGGAATTGGAAGAATTCGACGAGCCCGAAGAACCGGAGGAGTTCGAGGAGCTACCCGAAGAGTTGGAACCCGACTGCGAAGACGAGTTTGAGTTCTTCTGGGAATCCTGCTGAGAATCTGCAGAGTCGTCTGACTTGTTCTGATCTGAACCCTCGCGGGAGGACTCAGAAGAATGAGAGTCAGAGTTCTGCTTCGACTCGTGAGTCTCGGTGTGGGAAGAAGACTCGGAGTGCTCAGAGGAAGAGTCGTGGTGCTCCGCATCGGGGGAGTTCACCACGGTAATGGAGCCCGGGCTCACCGAAGGGGTAGCCCCGTCGGAGGCTACTCGAATCGTACCGGGCTTGACCGAAGCTGAAGCACTCGGCTGTGCCGAGGTGCCTTCAGCTTCCTGACCGGCCTGGGACGCGCCGCATCCACTGAGCGCGAGCACGCAACAGAGGAGGGTGGTTGATGCGAGTACCTGAGCCGATTTAAACATGATTACATCGCCGCCTGCATTTGGATTTCTGCTCCGTCCATACCGGGGGCGTACTCGACCTGGCAGCACAGGCGGGAGTACTCGTTAGCAACATCGTCAACCATGTCGAGCAGATCCTGCTCAGCTTCGGTGCGTTCACCGGAAGCTGCGAAGTGCTCGGGGTCGATGAAGCCGTGGCAGGTAGCGCAGGATGCGTTACCGCCGCAGGTTGCGAGGACCGGCACGCCGTTAGCCTGGAGGGCTTCCAGGAGGGTGTGGTGGTCTTCCCACTGAATGTCGTAGTTTTCGCCTGCTTCGTCAGTGACCTTAATCGTTACGCCCATGCGTTCTCCTTCTTCTGTAGTGATGCGTTTCTATTGTAGAGGTAGGGGCTGTTATTCACCGTACTTTGTGGTGCATCCCTAACCCTACCGTCACGCATATCACGGGAACGCATATTAATTTTTATGCTGAATAGCATGTCTGTATTGCCCCCAGTCTACCCCGTATTGCCCTGACAATGCGGGATATCAGCGCCAATGAATACTGCCCCCAGATGCAAAGACATGCTGGGGGCAGTATAAAGAACCGGCGCGCGGGTGCGCTTTAACGGTGACGAAGACCTACTCTGATTCCTTCTCTGCAGTCTTCTCGGCGTCCTGCTTTTCTGCGCTGTGGTTATCGGCATTCTGGACGCTTCCTCCGGGGCCGCGCACAATACCGCGCACGCTATCACGCGGATCGGCGTAGCGCAGGTCGATACCGAAAGTATTGCGGATCTGGCGTGCCGAGTTCAGGTGCCAGCGCTGCGAATCCGAGGGGGTCACGGAGGTGACCGCCTTCTGACCCGGAGCCAGCTTCTCGTGGCGAATATCGTAGTGCTTACCGCCCATGGTGATGGTGAAGCCGTGCTCCTGCAACAGCTGCACGAACGCGTCCACATCGTGCGGGATCTTACGGCCGCGCTGCCTCTTCGTGCCGCTCATCCTCGGCTGCGACTCGAAGGGGTTACGGCTGGGCGCGGTGCCGCGACTAATACGAATCACCTGCTGGTCGGAGTGCGAGAACTCCACCTGGTAGCCGTTGAGCGAGTACACGGTGCGGCTACTGCCGGGAATCGGGCGGCGGTCCTCGGCCTCATCGAGGATGCGGGCGATGTACTCGCCGGTCAGTCCGAGCGACTTGAGCTGTGCCTGAGCCTCGGGGGAGAGCTGGTAGCCTCCGGCGAGAGCCTGCAGCGGGCGTAGCGCGAGCACTTCGGCGGTCAGGGGGTTGAGCACCACCTGGTAGCCTTCCTCTTCGTGCGTGTAGAGGGTGACTTCGCGGCCGTAGCGGTTCTCTTGCGCGCTTTCTTGAACCACCGTGCTTGCGGGGGATTCGATGATGTCCAGAAGCAGCTCGTAGGTGAGCCCGTGGCGCATCATGTAATCCATCACGCCGGGGAGCACACCGTAGATGCGGCGGCGCGGCGGCACGTCACCGTAGAATTCCTTCTCGATGCGCGCGGCAATACGCTGGTTCTCCAGCGGCACCTCGGTCAGCGGAATGAGGCGCTGGTTGGAGGGGCGGATTTTGGCGCGTGCGGCGGCGGGCTTGGGCGCCTGACGGTATGCGTCCACGAGTGCCTGCTGCTGCTCCACGAATTCCTGGGCAATGAGCGGTAGGAGGGTGAAGTAGAGCTCTGCCGCTTCGGGCTTGAGCGCGCCGTTCTCATCGAGCAGGGAGGCGCCGTCCTTGGAAAGCAAATCCCACGGCTTATCGTGAGCTGTGCTCTCTTCGGAGCCCTGCTCATCGCGGTAGCTATAGGCGGCGAGGGAGGCAAGCTCCTGCAGGCGAACGTACACCTCAAGAGGAACGGTAATCTGCTTAGCGGACATTATTTCTCCTCCTCGGTGGTGTTTTCTGCCGGGGCTACCTTATTTTCTGCCTGCTTCGCCAGGGTATTACTGAGCTCTTCCAACTGCGCCTTGCGCAGGTTCTCCGCGTGCAAAACATGGAAATCCGGGGTCTTCGCCAGCGCCTGAACGGTCCGCTCATCGGGCGAGATTGCGATCTCCAGACCCTGCGCCGCGTAGATGCGGGTCCAACCTTCAGCCATACGCACGCTCTCGGGGCTGCTCAGCGCCTGAAGCATCAGATCGAAAACGAACGGCGGGTTCTTCTTCAAGAAGGTGCGGGCGCGCTCGCTGAATTCGAGTTCCAGGGCGTTGAGCGAGGTGTATTCGCCCTGAGCCAGGGAGGCCTGTGCCGCTTCGTTGTAGTCGGCGTCGTATTCGTCAATGACGGTGATGACTTCCGCGGAGGCGGTGTTCACGTCAACGCGGTAGTCGTCGTGCGTGAAGCGAATGGTCCAGTCGTTGATGCGTTCCGCGTCGCCTTCGCGCAGAATGGTGAGCACGAGTTCTTCGCTGATGTTTTCGCGTTCGAGGCGGGCGCGCAGGCTCGGGCGCAGGCGGTAGCTGCGTTCGCGGTCCTCGGCGGTAATGGCGCGAGGTGCGGCGGCTACCGGTTCTGCTGCGGGCGCGCTCGGGGTGGACGCGGCAGGCATCGGTGCACCGGGTTTCGGCGCGGCAGGCTTTGGAGCGGTCGGCTTGACTGCGGTCGCGCTCGGCAACGACTGGCTGAGCACGGGCAACTCGTCAACAGGTGCCTGCTCGGTAGCCGCTACCGACTGCGCGGCTTCCGCGGCTTCTTCGGCTGCCTGCTGGCGGGCACGCAGACCCTCCAGGTACTCTTCGATGCGCGGCGGACGGTAGGTCAGCGTGGACTTGCGGAACATACCGGGGGAGGGTGCACCGGGAGTCGGCACTGCGGGCTTGGGTGCAGTGGGCTTGGAGGCGGTGGGCTTGGGCGCAACAGGTTTCGGCGCAGCAGGCTTGGGCACCGCAGGGGTAACCGTGGCGGGGGTCGGTACAGGAACCG
>ENA-OWLX01000623-OWLX01000623.1-metagenome-genome-assembly--contig:-NODE-623-length-13109-cov-5.156121_pt1 | contig 13109 bp, 18 predicted proteins | sample MGYA00245351_ERZ651106 | MGnify/ENA primary metagenome ERZ651106 (study PRJEB26857, sample SAMEA4031768) | metagenome | biome: human; feature: oral; material: saliva | place: Philippines | collected 2014... | reverse complement strand
AACCAGTTCGTACATATTTTTTCTTAGCCTTTAATCCAGGCAAGATTTCTTCAAATGTCATGATGTTCTCCTTTGTTATCTATAAACGTTGATTTAATAGGCTTTTTAACTCATTTTTCACGAAATGACTAATAGGGGGGTAGAAGATGTGCGTAGAAGCATAAAGCCTTGATAATACTGGATTTTTGGCTTCAAAAAATGCAACACTATTGAAAAGTAAGGAGAAATATGGAATTTGAGAATCTAAACAAGGTACAAAAGATGTACGCTTTTTCAGATCAAGAAATGTCTAGCTATTTAGAAATAGATAGAGCGACATTCTATAGGTGGAAAGAAGCTGGTGAGATTCCTGAGTCTTATGACTCAAAAGTGAATGCGTTGATAGCTTTTAAGGAAGGTGTGCGAGATAGTGGATTTTCGTTGGAAGGAAAAGTTGACTATGTGAAGGTTACATTTAAAACGCAAGATTATATAGATGTGATAGCTAAAGTGTTGTGTCTCCAAAATAAACCTTTTCTTGAAGAGGAAAAAGGTGGTTCAGGATATGATACAAAATTTACATTTCAGAATATCAATGTTTTTATTTCAAAGAAAAGGGAAGATATGGGCTGTATGATTGAGTTAAAAGGTCAAGCATGTAGACAATATGAATGGTATTTTGAGAATGAGCAGAATTCAAGCTGGAGAGATTTCTTTATTCGTTGTTTCGAGTATGAACGTACCATTTCACAAGGTGAAGGGAAATTCATGAATATACCTCGTCTTGATATAGCGCTGGACGAAAAATATAACGAAGATGGAAATTTTGAACTTGGAAAACTGGTTGACCTTTGGAATAGAGGTTTGGTTGAAAGTCGATTGACCATGAAGCAAATTGAAGATAATGGTCAATATGGAAAAGCAAAAACGATTTACTTTGGTTCTCGTCAGTCTGCTTATCATTTCTGTTTTTATCAAAAAGATATTGAGCAGGCGAAGAAGTTGGGTCTTGATGTAGATTTGATTCATTCATCATTGAAATTCAAAAATCGTTATGAGGTGAGAATGTGTGATGATGTCGCTTTGGATTTTGTTAGAAAGTCATTGAATGAAAAAATTGATATGGCTAGACTTGCTGTATGGGTGATTAACAGTAAGATAAAAATCTTTGAAAGAATGAATGGAGAGAAGGTTCTGAATCGTGAGTGGTATTCACTTTTAGGTGAAGTTGATAGAATTGGTTTTTCAACCTCACCTGTAGAAACTGGTTTTTTTGACAAACAGTATAGATGGCTGAATGAAAATGTTTCAGGTGTGACTGCTTTGATAAAAAAGTGGGAGAATATCACTGGTGATAATAAGCTAAAGAAAATTCTCTTTGATGGAGAAATAAGTGATAAAAATTGGAAAAAATTGGAGCAAGCGAGGGTAGCTTATGAGAAAAATCTACAAGAAAGTAGGTACTGATTCGGTAGTAGTAAATAACAGTAACTTGGTATGTTCAACTGCTCGTGGGTTGAAATCAATTAGTCAATATTTACCTTCATTTGAAGGAAATGAAAATTTGACTGTGATTCCTATAGAAAATGAGCGAATGTTTTTGCCTTATTTTAGAGATTATGTGATTGACTGGTCAAGGATTCCTGATGAAGTGAATGCAATTCTTGATATGAAAAAGAAGACAGGAGAGGGTACATGATATGAAAAATGAGGATAAAAAACCTGTTGGTAGTTTGTTGGCGCAGAAACTTTTAAAAACTGAAGATATTAGTTCAGAAGAAGAGTCTGCATTTTGTTTAGGTCTAGTGTTGGCTTCTCTTTTAGTTATACTACTTCTTACTATGCTTATAACACAATGGAGTCCTTTTGATTTATTTGTGGGTGTTTAGCTATGAGTAAGAAAAAAATTACTGATGAGAAATTGAGGAAGTTAGTTTTTTTAATTCCTGCTCGGTATTTCTATGAAGGAGTTGTGACAAGTGATAAAGCTAGAAATTATCAAGATTATATAGATATTCAATGTCAAACCTATAGAAAGACTAAAAGTCGTAAAGACTGGCAAGAGGTAAAAAGACTTACTAAAGAGTATGATGAGTTTTTAGCAAACGAAGTAGATATTAAACGAAAGTTATTGTTATTTGGATTGATGAAACGTGATCAGAAAGAAAGACAGAATATGTATTTGTTGCTGGTTAAGAAATATCATTTAGAAAGATGGGTTTGAATTGGTGTCATGGAAAAGGATATTTGTAGAAGATGTGGTTGTAAGTGGAATACAGCTTGCGTTGATGAAATGTATGGTTCTTGCTGGTGGGTAGATAAAAACAGAACGCTGTGTAGTCACTGTTTTTATGGATTCAATGATGAATCTTGTCAGACAAAAGTTTATTACAGACCAGGGCATGATTGGCTTGAGAGAGATTGGGAATTTGCTTGGGAAATACTGACAAATTCAAAAAGTCATTGGGTATATGATATGGAACATGATGTGTTGTGTGTTGTTGGTTTAGGAGATCATATTGGAGCTGTTAGATTTATTGTAAGGAACTTTTATGGACTTAATCGCATTTATCGTGAGGAAATTCCCACATGGCAAGAAATTATTGGAAATAATATGATTTTTTATAATGCAAAGGTTAATGATTCAAAACATTACGCTAGTTGTTTGCCTAGAAAGTATAAAAATGAGGATTTGATTTAATGATAACTTTAAACATGTTTCCTCAAAGACTCAAAGAATTACGACTAAAAAAAGGGTTGACACAAACAGAACTAGGTGAAAAAGTAGGAGTGAAACAAAACACCCTCACAAACTGGGAAAACGGAAAAAGAGAACCTAGCTTTGAAAATCTTGTTAAGTTAGCTGATTTACTTGATGTTTCGTTAGATTGGTTATTTGGGAGAGAATAGATGAAATTTAAAAAACGTTCACCTACTTAGTTGCAGGAAAATGAAAAAATATAAAGAAAAAATGAGGTATAAAAAAATGGCATTACAAGGAAAAGATAAACAAGTTATTGAATTGTCGAATGAACTTGCTAAAAAATTGAAGGAAAAAGATTTTTCGCAATCTTGGTCACTTGCAGGGGAGTTAAATGGGCTTCTTAAGAATGAAGAAGAATTGACTTTATCTTATCAAGTAATTCAGTGTATTAAAAACGATTTGGCGAGTTATTATGATATGAATAAGGCATTTAATAAAGTTGCAAATCGTGCTTTTGCGATTGGATGCAATTTGGAGCGTTCAGCTTCAATTTAGTTAAAAAAGGTTAAGGAAGTCAATTATGGCTTCCTTTTTTATATGGAAAAGGAGAATAAAAAATGAATAAAAAATTTGATTGTCAAGTAGGAGAAGTGTTTCCTATTGTTGATAGAGAGAGCGCTAGTAACATTGTTTTGGTTCAGCAAGCATTTGTGGTATGTAATGCTTTACGGAGTGAAGCGTATTCTTATGAAAAATTTTTGGTAGAATATGAACTTTTGAAATCAATGGTACTCAATGTTTTAAAAGCTAGAGATGAAGAAGATTATCCTGATGATTTATCTTATTTAGAAGAAGGTTCAGATATGTTTTCTCGTGTTTATCAGACTTATCTTTGGGCTAATTTTAACGTGAATATGTGTGAGTTATCTGAAGAAGATTTCTTGAAAGAAATTTCTAATCTTCAAACTGGGTTTGAAGTACACGATCCTGAAAATGTAAATTGTTTTATACTTACTTTTTCTGATATTTTAAGTTTGTTGAAAAAGAAATATATTCATTTTGAAGGTATAGAAGTTGTAGAAGATTGTATTGGCAGCTGGAAATTGATTTTGGCTTAAATATGATAAGAAAAAAATGGTACTGAATATGGCTTCAAAAGTATTGATTAAGAACCCAAAGAATTTAAGGCAGGCTTGGTTTAGCTTGCCTTTATATTTTGGAAGATTATCTCATATTGGTTTGACTGGCTCTTATGATGAACAGATTGAAATTGTTGATTATGAGGGTTCAGCATTTATTGGATATGGTTTATTTAGCGTTGCTGACTTGGAACAGTTAAATAAGCAGGTAGAAGGTTGATTAAGGAAGGAGAAAATAAAAAAATGGATTTAATGGCTTTGGTTGTTTATAAGGGAATCGCTTGTCGTATTCTGCTTCCAATTTCTAGTGAAGAACTTTCTGAGCGTTTTGGCTATGAAGGTCAAGAAATTGAGGTTACGTTTGATTCGATTGAAGGTTTACCTACTTTGAATTGTGAAGGCTTAACTTTAGATTTAGCGAATGAAATTGCTGAAAATGTGGAAGATGTAGAAGAAGATTTGGTTCTATCATTTATTGAATCAAACGGTTCTGATCCAAAGTATTTGGCAAGTGCTGAATTTGATGATTGTAGTTTATATCCTGATGTTTCTACGGATGAAGAGTTAGGTGAATATCTTTTGGATGAAGTTGGTTTGGAATTGTCAAAACAAACAATACAAAATTATTTTGATTATGAAGGATTTGGTCGAGATGTTCGCTTAGAAGAAGGTGGTAGCTTTGTAGATAAAGGTTACTTTGTATCAAGATGATAGCGAATATAAGGGTTTTGAATGAAGGCAATTTCGATTATCTTTGTGAGTTAGATATTATGAAGTATAGTCAAGAGCAGATTGTTGCAAGATTGAAAGAACTTGGAATTGAAAAAAGGAATTTCTTCGTATGCGGTATTACTGATTGGGAAGTTGATAAAATCATGTCGCTGGATGAAGTTTATTTGCTTAAGAAAGCGGTATTGGAGTTGTATGATGGTGATGAGTTCGTTGTGAAATTTCAATTACAGCGTTATGTACCTGTAACTCAAATTGTGACTACATATTATAGATTTTGTTCTAAAGATGAAGCGCAAACTTTCTTTGAAGTAACAAAAGAGTTAGATTATCAATCTGTTGTCAATTATATCTGTGAGACTGGAAGTTGGATAGTAGCATTTCAGGGATTTGTGGATCAAGGAGAAATTTTAAATACTCCCCAAGGATTTTATAGAAAGGTTGTTCTTTAATTTTAAAAAAAAGGAAGAAAATTGAGGTAATCTATTTGAGATGATAAGAAAATTTAAAAAAAGAGAAAAAAATCAAGAAAGGTTAAAGAAACTTTCTGATAAGAAAGTATACACTCCTAAGAAAATCAATCAAAAGGGTGCGAATCTAATTTTTGGCTCTTTATTGATTGGTTTTGTAGTTTTTGTGGGTGCTGCTGGAGTTTTATCAATTAAGAATGTATCTAAAGTGAAGGAATTTGAAAAGAATCAGATTGCTAAGGTAGATAATAAGGAAATTGATAGACGGCTGGAGCAATTTTTGGATAGCTATGTAAGCTATTATTTCACTTACAAGGCAGGTGAGAAGGATAGTGAAGAAAATGCAAAGCGTTTGAATGAATTCTATGGAACACCGCCTAGTGTTAAAAATCAAGGGCAATCAAAACAAGATATGTCTATTGTAAGTGGTCGTTTGCTGATGGCGAAAGATGGAGTTGCAGTTTATGCGGTGACTTATGATACAAAGGTTGATAATAAGGTTCAACGTGTATCAATCGAGTTTTCAATCCCATACGTTGAAAAAGACGGTCGCTATTATATTGATGGCTTGCCTTGGTTTGCTCCTGTTACAGATTTTAAGAGTCAGGATGTTGACAAAGAAAAGCAATTGGTTTTGACGGCAAATGATGGATTGAGTGAAAATGATAGAAAGGATTTGGTTGCTTTTATTGAATTGTTCTTCAAGAATTATACAAGCAGTCAATCAAATCTTGATTTGATCTCAAAAAATATCAAAACAATTGGTGGAGCAACTGTTAAAAGCATTGATTATACCTATTTTGTAAAAGGTAGTGATAAAACACTAGCTTATGTGCAAGTTACTTTTGATGTTTTAGGTACAAGTCATAGTGAGAATTTTTCTTTCGAGTTAAGGAAAGATAAAGATAGTTATTTTGTAGATAAAATGGAGCATCAGATTCCATTTGATTATGCGAAGAAGGATAAAAAAGAAAATTAAGGAGAATGAGACAAATGAGTTTTTTTCAGTATTTAGTTGATAAGTTAGGTGTTCCTTTGATTGGATTGTTTGTATTTAGTAAAGCGATTCGAGCTTGGAGGGAAGGAAAGACTTGGGGTATTTTTGTATCCATTTTGACCGGTGCTTTAATTTTATGGTTCTTGTTAAGCCCAGAAACTGTATTGAAAGCTCCTGCGACTTTATTTAATAAATTTTTAGAAGTTTTCAAGTAAGCTATGGAAAAAGAAGAGAAACAATTATTTTCGTATAAGCGTGGTTTTGACCAGCCTATATTTGTAAAAGAGTTATCGGATAATTTTAGTTTGCCTTTTGCGGTTGAGATGTCAACTTTGTTATATTTTATCTTTTTTACTCCGATTTTCTTTTTTCTCTTGATGTCAGTAGGTTTTCTTGAGTGGGGTTGGTGCTTAGTTATTGGTTCTGCTTTAGGCTGGCGATTGGGGAAAATTCTGACTAATAATAAAATTGATGGTAAAACGATAGTGATTTATCTTCGTGATTACATTTTTTATTTTTGGCATTATGGGAGATACGGTAAAAAGTATTATATAAATAAAGGTAAACGATATGTAAAAATAGAAAGGATATATCGTGGAAATTACGAGTAATTATTGGGACTTTGCGGACAGTTTGATACTACGTAAAAATGGTGGTGTTTTTGCAGTTTTTGAAGTTCCTAGTGAGGTTTTAGTTACGATAGACAAGAGGGGACGTGAGCGGTTTAAACAAACCGCTTTTTCAGCTTTTAGTAAAATATCGGCTTATGGTGATTTTGAACTGCATACGATTCCTATTCCAATAGATTTGTATGAGCGATTTGAACTCTTGCGCCAAGATATTGACCAAGATAGTGGTACAGCGCCTTTAGCAAATTTGATAATGGATAGTCTTCAAGAAAAGATTGAAGATGAGATTGAGTTTTTGTTTGAGTACAAGCATTATATTTCTGTTCCATTGAAGTCAAACAATATCAGTCCAGACCTAGTTTCAACTTTAAAAGACAGCATGTCTTTCTACAAAAAAGAAACGTTGAAGTTGTTGGGGCTGGGTGAATTACCTCCGCTTAATTGGTTTGAGGATTGGCAGCTGAAAAAAATACTTTAAAACGTTCCTTGCATCAATTAAGGGTTCGTGAAGTTGAAAAAACGGAGTTGGAGTTTTTAGCTCGTTTACAATTTTTACGAGGTCAATTTTATGACAAGGAAACAGAAGTAGATGCAATTAAGAATTGTATCGATAATATCGATGATACAAATATCTATTTTGAGAATCACAAAGTATTGCGATTGGAGAATAAAGATGATGATAATTTTGTCGCTTGTTTTCCAATTGTGGACTATCCTCAAAATGTGTCTTCGATTCATCTACAAGAAGAATTGCAGTTCCTAGATTTTCCTGTAGAGAGTATCTATAAAGTTGCGTTCTCGGCAGATAAGGGTGTTTCTTCTCCTAAAAAGAAAGCGAGAAACAAACGTAAAAATTTGGAGAATGTGGTTGCTGAAATTGAGGAAGATGGCGATATTCAACGTTTAGAAGTGCTAGAAGCTCATGAAATGTTGGTTGATTATCAAGAAAAGGTTGAAAGTAAAGAAAAAATGGTTGATTTTCTCCATTTCTTGGTTGTAACTGGCGATGATGAAGATGAGATTGAGGAAAGATATGATATTTTAAGTAAGCTCATAGCTAACTTAGGAGGTTCTCTTGCAAGAGGCTATGCGGATAGATTGTATTTTTTCTACAAAGGTCGCTTCACAGAATTGTTGGATAAAAAGCGTGAAAGCTATGTGCAGTATACTTCTTTAGAAGGCTTCTGTCAGAATATGTTTTTTGTCACAAAAGAGGTGGGAAACAGGGTTGGTTTTCCTATTGCTCGAATAGACAATGAAACTGCGAGTTGGGGCGGTGACTTTATGGCAGCCTTACAAGCAAGTAATCGTCTAGTCTTTTCAAATTTGCTTCAGGCGAATAAAATGGGGATTAAGGATAAGATTACAAATAATCCTCATGTTGCTATTACTGGAGAGACTGGAAATGGGAAATCGTTTCTTACAAAATTGTTATTTACATTGAATAGTTTCTTGAAAGTCAAGTCGGTTTATATTGATCCTAAAACTGAAGTGAGAAAACAGTATATGAAGATTTTGAAGGAGTATGAGGAACAAAATATTCATGAGGAAGTTCAGGAGTATATTAAATCTATTCACTTTGTAACGCTGAATGCGAAGGAAGATAGAAATATTGGAGTTCTGGATCCGTTTGCTTATATTGATGAAAAGACGACGTTGACTGAAGTTGCTTCAGTTTTAATCTCAACTGTTTTAGACAAAGAGGATTCTAAGCAATTGAAATCTTACTTGTTAGAAAATATTGATAAGGTTTGGGATAGAAAACAAAATGGAGAAACGGTTGGAATGTTACATCTGTTTAAGACTTTTGAGGAGGAGAAAGACAAAGATGTAGCAAGGATTGGTCGTTATTTGACAAAAATGGGGGAAAATACCTTGTTGAAATTGTGCTTCTCTGATGGTTCTAATAAGTCTTTGCAGTCGGACAATAAGATTACGGTCTTTGAAATTGCTGGCTTGGATATGCCTAAAACTTCTAATTATGATGATATGACAGATACTCAATTACGAAGTCTTGCGGTTATGTATGGTTTAACTTTCTTTTGTGCTGATTTTGGAGAAAGAGATAGAACACAAGAAACCTTGTTGTATGTGGATGAGGCGTGGCAGATATTATTGACCCCTAGCGGTCGTCAATTGTTGGCGAGAATCAAGCGTACAGGTCGTTCGTTTAATAATTTCTTAGTGTTGGTAACTCAGTCTGTAAAAGATGTTTCAACTGAAGATGATGGTACTGGTTTTGGTACAGTCTTTGCCTTTCCAGAAGATAGTGAGACTTCTTCGATATTGGAACATCTTAAAATCAAAGAAGATGATTTGTCTAAGGCGTGGGTTGAAAATCAGACGATGGGTCAATGTATCTTCTCGGACGTTTTTGGTCGAAGAGAAAGAATTACAGTGGATGGTACGATATATGATTCGATAACTCCATTGTTTGAAACTGTTACAACGAATCTGAAGTCTACAGGTTAGTAAAGGAGAAAAGATGAAGAAGAAACTAGCTCTGTTTGTTTTTTTACTCTCTATTCTCTTTCCTTTGTTGGCTTTCGCAGATATAGGAACAGTTTCGCTTCCGAATGGTACGCTGTCTGAAACTCCAGCTTTTGTAAAGGATAAATCTTCTTCGACAAGCTCATCTAGTTCTGGTGATGGCTTAACGTTTCCCAATAGCGGTAATACAGGTGCAAGTTCTAGTATTGTTAAGCCTAGTCCATCTGAAAATAAAGATCCTTTAGAAAAAATTGCTGATGATACATTGAAAAGAAGTTCGGATGTTGTCGGTGCGAATGCCAATCAAGGTGTTGCTGATAGCGTTAAGGAAACTCAAAGAAAGCAAGACGAAGAGAAGAAAAAGAAGGAAGAGGAAGAAAAAGCCAATACAAAATTAAGTTATGCCAATTTCAAGACAAAAATGAAACGCTTGACCAGCTATGTCTATTTTGACAAAGGTTTGTTTGGTCTTGGTGAGGTTGGGAATTACTGGATAAATAAAGTCGTTCAAGCTATTTTCTGGTTCTCTAAGTTTTTGTTTGGAATCATCGTAAGTTTAGTATCTGCGGTTGAAAAAATGACGGATGTATCGCCTTTCTTGAACAAAATTGTAGAAATGGCAAGTGCTGTTTTTTCTGTTTTGTTTGGAGCAACGACAAAATATATTGCAGGTGTTTTTATGGCTATCTATATTTTGTCTGTGTGGGTTAAAGGCGGACAAGTTTTCAAAACAGCTTTGAAACTTGGTTTGGTCTTTGCGCTCGTTGGCGGTTTTTTCACTAAAATTTCAATCAATGGCAGTCCTGAGCGCTATCTTCCTATTCATCTGTATAATGTCACGGATGAGATTACAAGAGAATTTCAGACGGAGATTGTGAAAAAGGTGGGGACTGTAGATACGTCGATGGCTGAAAGCTATTTTAATTCAACGATTGTCCCTGCCTATAAAAACATGAACTCTAAAAAAGATAGTGAGGGAAATTATTATCTTTCGGAGGAGGATTTTCAAGATTTGACCAACTATCAGGAAGGGAAAGGAAATTTCAAGTTATCGGATAAAGAAATCAAAGCCCTGACCAAAAAGAATGACAAAAACGAAACAGAAGATGTCAAAGGTCAAAATTTGGTTGATGAATGGTCTGATAAATTCACTTATGCTTTTACCTCGATTTTTGATGTTGTTGTAGTCGGTATTGTGTATCTTTCAATGGGGTTAGGTCGAGTAGTGATTTTGCTTTCTTATGCCCTATTGTTGTTGATTTCACCATTTGCTTTAATTTTAAGTCTTTTTCCACAATTTAGTCATTATTTTAGTGGTATTTCTAAAAAAGGTATCTCTTTCTTGTTGATTTCGTCTGCTATCAGTTTGGCAAGTGTCATTGTTCCAATCATTTATGGAAATATGTCAAGTTACATAGAAGATTTTGGCGGAGGACCTGGTCTTGTAGCAACGTTTTTGAAATGTATTGTGATTTACTGGCTATTTAGGAATAGAGACAACCTTCTATCATTCCTGAATGGAAAGGGGAATCCTCTTTCTAGTTTGACTAGAGGACGACTAGGACGTTTAGGAAATGGGATGAACTTGCAAAGGGCAAAAACATTTGCGACAAAAGTTGGAGATAGAGTTCCTAACCGAGTCAAATCCTTAGCAAGAATCACCAAAAATAATGCTCAAAGATGGGTCGGTGACAAGGCCAAACCGTTGAAAAACTGGAATGAAAACCGCTTGGAAAAAAGAAGCAATCTAGCCAAAATGGAAATCCCCCAAAATGATGACTATATGGCGCGAAAGATAAAACGTGCGAAAAAAGTTGAATGGAGGAAGGCACATAGACGAGAAATGCTTGACCGAGCCAAAATGAAAGTCGAGTATTTCAAAAACTATGGAGAAAAGGATAAAAATAAGCGAAGTGTAAATGAAGAAAATTATACGACTTTACAAAGTAGAGTTCGTGAAAATATGTATAGAAAGCAGGAAATCAAGGGTTATACACCAAAGAAACGAAAATTTGAAAACGGTGTGTGGAAGGCAACGGATGGTTTGCCATCTTTGAAGCGCTTGGAACGCAAAGAAAGAATTCGCAAACTACAAAAGAAAAAAGGTAGACTTGGTTTACAAGAAAGGTTAGCTACGTAGATGAAAAAGACTAGACGAACCTTTGCCCTGCTTAGCTTTTTCCTACCGCTGCTTTCTTTTTTGTTTTTGATGCTTCTTCTTGGCGGCTTGATTACGAGTTCTGCTGGTGGTTCGTCAGGTAGTACGACTGGAAAGAGAACACGTTTAACAGCGCAAGAAGTAGCTCAAAAAGCCAATATCTCTGTCGAACGTGCAGAAGATGTCATTAAAATTCTAAACTGGCAACTCTCAAAAGAGAAATTCACTTTAGAGGGTGCTAGTGGTTCTCTGGCAAATGCTGAAAGAGAAAGTGACTTTGATCCTAAACTAACGAATCCATCAGGTGGAGTTGCTGGCTACTTTCAATGGTCAGGCTGGGATGGAAATACTATCAATGGTGATAGATGGGCGAATGCAAGTTCACGTACTTTAGATAGTACAGTTCAACTAGAATTAATGTCTTATGAGTTGAATCATGGCTACAAAAAAGTCAAGGACTACATGCAAAAGGCGACTGATCCTTTTGAAAGTGCCAAGTATTGGTCAGAACACTATGAAGGTGTTTCATTGTCAGACGGACAGACTAAGCTAGAAAAACTGGAAAAGGACAGCAAGAAGTGGTATGAAGTCTTTAAGGGGACGATTGAATCGGATGGCTCGTCTAGTGGGAATGCGATAGCTGGTAGCTTAGATATTGCTCCTGGAGCTGTTGCGATGGAGATACCGAACGGATACTCCATTGATAAGGAAATCACTAAGGAAGGCTATATCACTCAATCCTATCCTTATGGTGAATGTACATGGTATGTATTTAACCGTGCCAAAGAATTTGGAATAGAGTTTGATCCATACATGGGAAATGGTCAAGATTGGGCGCATAAGTCAGGGTACGAAGTAACGAATACCCCTACGAAGCATTCAGCAGTTAGTTTTCAAGGAAGGCAAGCTGGTGGTCACCGTCTTTATGGTCATGTGGCATTTGTAGAAGATGTAAAAGATGATGGATCAATATTGATTTCTGAATGTAACTTTGTTCAAAGTGGTCAGGGGACAGGAATTACAAATTATCGTGTATTTACTGCTGATCAGGCAAAAGAATTTTTATATGTAATTGGAAAATAAGAAAAGAGGAAAGAATATGAATAAAAAAATTGTAACGTTAGTGTGTGTAACGGTGTTGAGTGGATTTGTAGCTGGTGTAAATGCTGATGAATTGTCTTTGGGTGGAAGCGTGGCTTCTAAAGAAGATAATGCTGGTCTAGTTGTAGCAGAACAGCCAAAAGAAGAACCAGGAAAGGGTATTGTTGTGGCTGTAGGACCAGGTAAGATGGAAAATGGAACACTCGTTCCACTAGAATTACAGGTTGGTCAAAAGGTTGTATATAAGAAGTATTCCGGAACAGAAATCAAAGAAAATCAAAAAGAATATCTCTTAATTGAAGCAGAGAATATTCTTGCGATTGTGGAATAAAATAGAAAGAAGGGATTATCATGGCAAAAGAATTAAAGTATGGTAAAGATGCACGCCAACTGATGTTGGATGGTGTTAATAAATTAGCAGATGCAGTAAAGGTAACTTTAGGTCCAAAGGGCAGAAATGTTGTATTAGAGAAATCATTTGGTTCACCAGTCATTACAAATGATGGTGTCACAATCGCAAAAGAAGTAGAACTTGAAGATAAGTTTGAAAACATGGGTGCTAAATTAGTTTACGAAGCAGCCAATAATACAAATGAACTTGCAGGTGATGGTACAACAACTGCAACGATCCTAACTCAGTCAATGATTACAGCTGGCCTTAAGGCAGTGGAAAAAGGTGCTAACCCAGTACTCATGCGCGAGGGTATTGAAAA
>ENA-OWLX01000622-OWLX01000622.1-metagenome-genome-assembly--contig:-NODE-622-length-13114-cov-13.113025_pt1 | contig 13114 bp, 12 predicted proteins | sample MGYA00245351_ERZ651106 | MGnify/ENA primary metagenome ERZ651106 (study PRJEB26857, sample SAMEA4031768) | metagenome | biome: human; feature: oral; material: saliva | place: Philippines | collected 2014... | reverse complement strand
GGTTCGGGGCCGGCCAGGCGACGAAGGTCCGCGCGGGCCTCGTCGACGGAAGAAAGACGCATGGGACGGACGGTCCGCGTGGTCGCGAACGCCGGAATACGTCCCAAGGACGCGAGCGCGCGGGTCACGTCGCGGACGATGCGCGCTCTCCTCGTTGAGCGTCCCAGGTAGGTAAGCAGGCGCGGGTCGCGGGAGGGGAGCAGGCTGTCGGGCACGACGACCGCCGCACGCGAGCGCGCGGCCGCGTCGAGCTTGCGCACGCAAGCGGACACGTCCCCGCTCATGAGGGAACGTGACGCGAAGGCGACGTCCACGCTGTTCTCACCCAGGCCCGCCTCCTCCCAGTCGTCCTCCCAGGCGAGCAAGTGGGAGGTGATCGGCAGATTCTCCGCGGTCGCGCGCTCGTCGAGGATGGCCAGCATGGCCTCTGCGAAGTCGCAGCCGTGGACGCGGTGCCCGGCGCGGGCGAGGGGGACGGCGAGCGTGCCCGTCGCGCACCCCATGTCGAGGACCTCCTCTCCCGCTTCGAGCGCGAGCAGATCGAGGAGCCAGCGCTCGTAGTCGCCGGTCGCGTCTCTCGTGAACGTCGCGGCCCGCTTGTTCCAATAGGCCTGCGAGTCCCGGTTGATTGTGCTGTTGCGTGTCGCCATGAGAGGGCCCTTCACTGCGCCTTACGTGCATGTCTTGATAGAGGTTATGTATGTATAATGACATGCAGAAGGAGGTTTGTGCATGGCAACCGTGAATTTTAGTGTGCGCATGGATGCAGATCTTAAGCGTGAGGTTGAAGCGATCTACGCGGAGCTTGGTATGAATCTGACGTCCGCTGTGAACGCTTTCCTGCGTCAGAGCGTGCGGGTGGGTGGAATGCCCTTCGATCTGCGTCTGAATGAGCAGCAGCGTGAGACTGTCTTGGCGATGTTGGAAGCGGAGCAGCTGGCCTCTGATCCAGGTGTTGAGGCCGTGGATGTTGAAGACGCTCTGGCGGAGTTGAAGCGCTAGTGTCTCTGAAAGTCGTTTGGACAACGAAGTTTAAGCGCGACTACAAGCGTGCGATGAAGCGCGGGCTCGACATGAATCGTCTGGATGGGGTTATTCGAACGTTGGCTGCAGGCCGGGAGCTTGCTGTCGTGCATCGGGATCATGCTCTCGGAGGTGAGTGGCGGGGGCATCGTGAGTGTCACGTTCAGCCCGACTGGCTGCTGATCTATTACGTGGATGACGAGCGCCTGGTTTTGACTCTCACGCGGACGGGAACCCACGCAGATCTGTTCGGCCTCTAAGCGCGGCACCGCGTGGAATAATGGCCGCGTGAATTCATCCTATGCGCTGCCTAACTTTTCCAGCGATTACCAGGAGGGTGCGCACGCCCGGGTGCTCGACGCCCTCGTCGCCACCAACATGGAACAGGCCAGCGGATATGGCACCGACGAGCACTGCGAGCGTGCCCGTCGCGCACCCCATGTCGAGGACCTCATCGCCCGCCTCGAGTGCGAGGAGGTCCAGGAGCCATCGCTCGTAGTCGCTGGTCGCGTCTCTCGTGAACGTCGTGGCCCTCTTGTTCCAATAGGCCTGCGAGTCCCGGTTGATTGTGCTGTTCTGTGTCGACATGGGCTGGCCCTTCACTGCGCCTACTGTTAAGAGCCTCACGAGAGGTCTTGCACGTATACTGTCATGCAAAAGGAGGCCCTGTCGTGAGCGAAACTGAGATCGGCGCGCGTCGTTCGGCGCTGCTGATGCGGCTTCGCGACGAAAAAGATGCAGGTGTGCGTGGGGGCGTCTACCACCGCCTACAGGTGGAGATGACCTACAACTCCAATCACATCGAGGGTTCTCAGCTGTCCGAGGAACAGACCCGTCTTATCTTCGAGACGGCGACTGTTGGCGGCGAGGGCCTGAGAGTCGATGACATTATCGAGGCGCGGAACCACTTCCGCGCTATCGATCGCGTCATCGAATGCGCCGGAACTCCTATCGGCGAGGAATATGTGAAGGATCTGCATCGCATACTGAAGCAGGGGAGCATCCAGGCTGATCTTGATTGGTTTGCGGTCGGCGATTACAAGCGTCTGCCGAACGAGGTCGCAATGCGTGAGACGAGCGCGCCCGCTGATGTTGCTGAGCATATGCGGCCTCTGTTCGAGTGCGTCAACGATGTTGATTCTCTCGCGCAGATCCTGGACTGGCATGTGCGCTTCGAACGCATCCATCCTTTCCAGGATGGTAACGGGCGGGTTGGTAGGCTCCTCATGCTTCAGCAGTGCCTCGCCGCGGGAGTCGTCCCGTTCATCATCACCGACGATCTGAAGGCCTTCTACTACCGAGGTCTGGAGAGGTGGGGTGACGAGAATGGTTTCCTCATGGATACGTGCCTGAGTGCGCAGGACCGTTTCGCGGTGATGCTCGATTACTTCCGGGTCCCCTACGAGCGTTCGGATAACTAGCCATCAGTTGTCGGCGAGGAAGGGATTGTTGCTGTCCGGTGGGCGGGCCGGGTGGATCGGGGGCGCTGGGCCGGGTTAGCCTGGGCGCATGACACTCACCGCTGAGATGAACGACTTTTCCGTCCTGGCCGCCTCCCGTCGCTCGACCCGCGCCTTCACGGATCGCGAGATCCCCGCTGGCTTTATCGACGCGATCCTCGCTGACGCGACGACGGCGCCGTCCTGGTCGAACACCCGCGCCTTCCGCGTCGCGATCGCATCCGGTGCGCGCGCCCAGCGCCTGCGCGAGCGCTTCGGGAAGCTGTTTGACGAGGAGATCGAGGCCCACGCCCGCAAGGCCATCGACCCCGACGTGGAGATTCCCGTCCCGGATGGCGACTTCCCGGTGCGCAAGCGCTATCCAGACGAGCTGCGTCCCGCCCAGATCGAGGTCGCGAAGCTCCTGTATGGCACCTACGGCGTGGAGCGCGCCGACATTGAGGGGCGTAACCGCGTCAACCGTCGCAATGTCACGGCATTCGATGCGCCCGTCATGGGTTTTGTCTTCGTTCACGAGGACATGCTGCCCTGGAGCGCGATGGACGCTGGCCTCATGCTTCAGACCCTGTTCCTGTCCGCCAAGTCGCGCGGCATCGACTCGTGCCCGATCGGCATCCTGGCCACCTGGCGCGCCCCCGTCGATGAGGAGTTCGAGATCCCCGAAGGCTACAAGTTCATCACCGGCTTCGCCCTCGGCTACGCCGATCCGGACGCGCCGATCAATTCGATGCAGGCGCCGCGCCCGTCGATCCAGCTCCTCGAAGGCAAGTGACGCTACGAGCGATAGGCCTTGCGGCGGTGTGCCACGCGCACGACCGTCACGACGAGGACATCGTCTTCGATTGAGTAGATGACCCGGTAGTCGCCGACGCGGATGCGCCACGCGTTTTCTGTGCTCGCAAGTTTCTTGACCCCGTCGGGGCGAGGAGAGTAGGCGAGTGATTCGATGGCGTTGAGAAGGCGCGTGCGCACCGGGCGGTCTAGCTTGCGTACCTGGCGTGCCGCCGCCGAGGTGAATTCGACGCGGTGCATTGTCAAACGTCGAGTTCGGCGCGCAGGTCGGCCAGGCTCACGCGCTCACCATCGTCGTGACGCATTGCCTCGCGGAATGCTGCAAGGTCGCGGGCGTCCTCGAACTCCTCGAGGGCCTGTAGGTCCTCAATGCCGATGACGACGGCTGTCAGGTGTCCGTTCTTTGTGACGCCGATCCTCTCGCCGCCGTAGGAAGCGCGTCCGAGGACATCGGCGAGGTTGGCGCGTAGTTCTCGAGTCGACAGCGTGGAAGCAAGCGTGTTCATGATGCTATTTTAGTACATAGTGTACACAAATGTTGTGTGCGTAAAGGATGCGTGTTGGGTACTTAGTCCCGTTTTAACAAGGTTAAGTAAGGATATCTTTAATCGTTTATAAGTAATTCTGTATAGAATGGCGGCAGGCGCAGACAAACGAGCGCCCGCCGAGGGACTGAGCTGTCCCTCGGAACATGTTTGCGATCGGAAGGGCCGCCATGTCAAAAAAGTATGTCTCTGTTGCCTTTGCGTATGTGGGAGTCATCGTCGGCGCTGGCCTGGCCAGCGGCCAGGATCTGCTCCAATACTTCCTGTCTTTTGGTGCTCCCGGCCTGATTGGAATCGCCGCACTGGGAGTCCTCAACATCATCTTCGGTGTCGTCGCCCTGCAGCTGGGTTCCTACTTTCGCTCGGGCCACCACGATGACGTGTTCGAACGCATCACTCACCCCGTCGTGCGCCGCGTCATCGATGTGGTGCTCGTTTTTTCTGGCTTCGCGATGGGTTTCGTGATGCTCGCGGGCGCGGGTGCGAACCTTGAACAGCAATTCGGATTGCCCGCGTGGGCGGGGAGCGCGGTGTGCGCGGGCCTCGTGATCCTCACTGCATTCCTGGATTTTGATCGGATCATGGAGGTCATCGGCGTCTTCACCCCGATGATCGTCATCGCGATCATTGTTCTCGTCATCTACTCGCTGGTGACCCCGCACCCGAGTATGGCCGAACTCAATGCGACTGCTACCCAGGTCACTCCGGCCCTGCCGAACCTGTGGTTCTCGACGATCAACTACTTCGCTCTGTGTGTCGTCAACGGTATCGGCATGGCCTTCGTGCTGGGTGGTTCGGTGCTGCGCATTGGTGAGGCTCGCCTCGCCGGGCGCATCGGCGGCACGATCATCGCCCTGGTGATCGGTGGCGACGCTCTGGCCCTCTATCTGAACATGGACCGAATTTGGGACGTGAACGTCCCGGCCCTCGAGATCGCGCGCACGATCCACCCGTGGTTTGCGTTCGTCTACACGCTCATCATCTTTGCGCTCATCTACAACACGGTGTTCTCTCTGTTTTTCGCGACGGCGCGCCGTTTCTCGAGTGGCTCGACAAAGCGTATGCGCATCGTGCTCGTGGGCGTCGTTGCGCTCGGATACGCGGCTTCGCTCATGGGATTCAAGAAGCTGATCGGCGGCATGTACCCGATCATCGGATGGCTGGGCGTCGCGCTCCTCGTGGTTCTGGCCGCCGGTTGGCTGCGCGAGCGCGCGGGCGTGTCGCGTGAGGAGAACCTGCGCCGCAAGCTGATCCGCCTCCTCGTTCACAAGCACGATGATCACTTGGAGTACACGGACGAGCATCGCGACAAGGTCCGCGAGCTGTCCCGCGCGTCTGTCGTCGACAGCAAGCAGCTGCGCCGCGACGCGAGCACGCTCGCCAAAGACATCGTTGACCGGAAGGCGAACGCGTCGCCCTCCGATCTGGTCACGCCTCGAAGGGGCGAGGCCGTGGTCACCGAGTCGGCAGCGTCTGGCCGCGCGAACGGCTGAGTCAGCCGATAGACGAGGCTGTGGCCGCTTCGTGCTCGAACAGCCAGGCTTTGGCCTCGGCCCCGGCTGCGTAGCCGCCAAGTCCGCCAGCAGCCACCACGCGGTGGCAGGGGCGGACGATGAGCAGGGGATTGCGGCCAACGGCCCCGCCGACCGCGCGGGGCGAGGCCGCGACCCCAGCCTCGCGCAGCTGAGCCGCAATCTGGGAGTAGGTGCGTGTGTGTCCGTAGGGGATCCGAGCCATTGCCTCCCAGACGTGCTTCTGGAAATGCGTCCCTTCTGGGGTCATGTGAAGGCGAGCGGGGGAGGGGTTCTCGCCAGCGAAATACTGTTCGAGCCAGGATGCGGCCGCCGTCAGTGCGGCCGCATCCTCGCCTGTCACACCGCGCGATTCTCCCCCCGAGCCACCCCGGGAGGGCAGGATCTCCAGGGACGCGGCCATGGCCTCGTCAACGCCGACAGGGCGCCCAAAGAAGCGCTGCCCGCGTGCCCAGACACCGACGAGCGCGCCGCTGCGCGCCGCCAGCGTCAGGTGGCCGATGGGGGAGTCGTACACGGTGAGTGCCAGGTCAGGTAGTCGAGGCGAGAACAGATGGTTCATGGGTTCACCCTGCCACGGACGGCTTTGCCGCGCAGCCGTGGGGCGATGACTCGCATGCTCGCTTGTGGTGTCACTGAATAACCGTGATCGGCCGTTCGTGGATGAGATGAAAGAAATACAAAGGAGCAAGATCAGAGTAGAATTAGTGCGTGGATCCCCTTCTTATCGCTCTGGCCGGAATGCTCATTATTGTGGCGTGTCAATTCGTCGCGCTCAAGGTGCGTGTCGCCTCGCCTCTGATCCTGCTGGCCGTTGGTCTGGCGATTGGCTTCCTGCCCCAGGTGGGGGCCATCGAGGTCGAGCCGCATATCGTCCTCGAGATCGTGCTACCGCCGCTGCTGTTCTCGGCTGCAGTACGTATGCCGACCATGGACTTCCGCCGTGAGATGCAGGCCGTCGCGATGCTCGCGATCCCCCTCGTGTTCCTCTCCGCTTTCGCGGTCGGATTCGTCATCAACTGGCTGGTCCCCGCAATCTCCTTGCCCTGGGGTGTCGCACTGGGCGCGGTCCTGTCACCGACGGACGCGGTTGCCGTCTCGATCGCGAAACGCTCTGGCGTCTCGCATCGGATCATCACAGTGCTCGAAGGCGAGGGACTCTTCAACGACGCAACCTCACTTGTGCTGCTCTCCGCTGCGATGAGCGCCGGCCTAGCTGCCAATGAACACGCCCTCAACCCGGGCATACTCATCGGCAAGGTTGCCCTCGCGCTCGGTATCGCAGCCGTGATTGGCTGGGTCGTCGGCGAGGTCGGCGTGCGAGTGCGCGCTCTCATCAAGGAACCCTCAGCGGACACGGTCTTCTCCTTCGTGATGCCCTTCATCGCGTCGATCCCCGCCGAGCACCTGGGAGGGTCCGGCCTGGTCGCCGCCGTCGTCGCCGGCCTGGTTGTCTCGAGTCGTCGCGCGGCTGTTATCTCCGCGAACAACAGGCGTTTCTCCCAGCAGAACTGGCAGACCATGACCCTCGTTTTGGAGAGCGGGATTTTCCTGACGATGGGCCTGCAGGCCTTCGGCATCGTCGAGGAGACCGCCGAGTTCTCCGGTGGCCTGGCCTTCGCAGCTTTCCTCGCCGTCACCCTCGGCGCGCTCATCATGGTGATTCGCGCCGTCTTCATTGCGTTCATGCTCGCCTGGCTGGATCATCGCCGCAGCCACCGCAAGCGCCGCTACGAGGTTGAGAGCACGCGCATCGAGCGCTTCGAGAAGCGCATGAACGAGGCCTGCGAGGTTGACGCCGACATGCTCGAAGCACGTAACCTGAGCCCGGAGCACTGGGTGAACGCACTCAATCACTACCGCCGTCGCCTCAAGCGTCGCGAACGCCGCAATGCGATGCGTGGTTCCGACCTGGATTATTTCGCCAGCGAGCCGCTGGGTCCGCGCGAGGGCAGCGTCATCGTCTGGGCAGGAATGCGTGGTGCCATCACCCTGGCCGCCGCTCAGACAATCTCGACGCACGCTCCGATGCGCTCGCTGTTGCTGTCGATCGCGCTGTTCATCGCGGCTGGTGCTCTCGTCATCCAGGGCCTGACCCTGCCCGCTCTCATCCGCATCGTGAAGCCGCAGATGGCCTCGGGCGATATCTCCGAGGAGGAACGCGCCAAGCTCCTGAAGGTGATGGGTTCCGCGCTGGTGGATACGGCCCTCGCGCAGGCGATCCACGAGGTCGATGGCAAGACTCTGCTCTCCGCGGGCGTCTCGCGCACGCTGTCCCGGCTGGGGCACGCGCTGACCGACGAGGCTACGGGTGAGCAAACGCGTACGGCGCACGCGGCAGACCGCGTCCTCACGGATATCTTCCAGGCCCCCGCCGAAGACGTCGTTGCAACCGAGGCTGACGTTGCAGCCCACGACGACGGCGATGAGGACCACGGCACTGTCGATATGAGCGAGGAAGAAGTGAAACGTTCCTTCACGCGCGACCAGATCCGTGAATTGGCGCTTGAGGCCATCCATGCACAGCGCGCCGCCCTCCTTCAGGCCCGCGACGAGGGGATCTTCTCCTCGGCAGCCCTCGAGGGTGCGCTCGCCCGCCTCGACAACGAGGAAATCCTCCTGGTCTCCAGCCGCGGCACCGAACACTGAGAGCCGCTCGCGCGCACGACAAACCGGGCCGTACCCGAGGAGGGGCGGCCCGGCGGGAGGCGAGGCAGAGACGAGGCCTCAGTCTGTCGTCACGCGCGACGCGTAGGCCGGATCGTCGGTCACGGAGTTGAGAGCTTCCTCCAGGCGCTCCGGCGTCACAATACCGCCCCGCGCCAGGACCCGGTAGGTCTGGTCGGCCTCGTGTGTAATCATGTTCGTGACCGTAAAGCCGTTGCGCTCGTAGAACGCCAGGCGGCGCACGCGCTGCTGGTAGTTCGCGGCCTTACGTGTGAGGGGCTCGATCTCGAGCAGCTGGGGAATGCCCGCGTAGCGCTCGCGGAAATGAGTCAGGATGCGCGAGCCGTAGCCGGCGCTGCGCGTGCGCCCGTCGACCGCGAGGAAACCCAGGTAGAACAGGTCGGGGAAGACGAAAGAGAAGGTCAGGGCGACCACGTTTCCGGCCCCGTCCTCGCCTGCGGGGAGGGACGGGTCGATCCAGGCAAGGAAAGACACCTCGTCGCGCTCGGCGCTGCGTCGCAGCTCGGACATGGGGACCTGTTCCTCAGGTGGGAAGGACCGCTCGTAGATCTCCAGGACTTTGTTGGCGATCGGCCCGTCGTTGGGCACGGGAATCTGGGTGAGGTCTGTCATGGCTTCATGATACCCGTGGCGTGTACGCGGACATTCGAGCAGGCGTCAAGGACGAGGCCGGGGCTGGGTTTGCGATGGAACACCGGGTTTTCGGCGAGGTTTCTCAGGGGTGAATCGGGGGCCGATCAGGGGCCGAGGCGTGAGAATTCCCGATCATCGCCAGAACTCGCTCGGTTAGGCTTGTATGTGCACAGTGGGACGAACGGTAAGGATGATGCATGCTTGAGCTGAAAGAAATAGTGAAGGCCTACCAGACCGCCAGCCTCGTGCAGGTGGCGCTCAACAAAGTTTCCGTGGCGTTCCGCGATAACGAATTCGTGGCCGTGCTCGGCCAGTCCGGCTCGGGCAAGACAACGATGCTCAACGTCATCGGTGGCCTTGACCGCTTCCAGGCGGGCGACCTCGTCATCGACGGCATCTCGACGAAGGACTACAAGGCACGCGACTGGGACGCCTACCGCAACAACCGCATCGGCTTCGTCTTCCAGGCCTACAACCTGATTCCGCACCAGAGCGTCCTGGCCAACGTCGAGCTGGCCCTGACCCTGTCGGGCGTCTCGCGCTCCGAGCGCCGCAAGCGCGCCCTCGATGCCCTTGAACGCGTCGGCCTGAAGGACCACGTCAACAAGAAGCCCTCGCAGATGTCGGGCGGCCAGATGCAGCGTGTCGCCATCGCGCGCGCCCTCATCAACGACCCCGAGATTCTGCTGGCCGACGAACCGACCGGTGCCCTCGACTCCGCAACCAGCGTGCAAGTCATGGACCTGTTGCGCGACGTGGCCCGCGACCGCCTCGTCATTATGGTCACGCACAACCCCGAGCTAGCCCACCAGTACGCCACCCGCATCGTCGAGCTGGCCGACGGCTGCATCGTCGCCGACTCCGATCCCTTCGTGCCCACCGCTGAGGACCAACGAGCCGCGAAGCCCGCGCGCCGCACATCCATGGGCTTTGTGACCGCCCTGTCCCTGTCAGCCAACAACCTGATGACCAAGAAGGGCCGCACGCTCATGACCTCCTTCGCGGGGTCTATCGGCATCATTGGGATCGCGGCGATCCTCGCCCTGGCCAACGGCACGAATGCCTACATTCAGAAGACGGAGGAGGAGACGCTCGGGTCCTACCCGCTGACGATCCAAAAGAGCGGCGTCGACATGACCGCCGCCCTGTCCACGTCAGCCTCGGACTCCAAGAAAGATAAGCCAGCACCCGATGGCCAGGTCGGCGTCTCCCAAATGCGCACGTTTGCCGACACGATCCGCGACGCGAAAACCAACGACCTGGCCTCCCTCAAAACCTACCTGGATAACAACGGCGGGAACGTCGAGACGATGGTCAACGCCATCGAATACGACTACGACGTGGTCCCGCAGATCTTCCAATCCGACACATCCAAGTCGACCGTTCAAGTCAGCCCCGACCAGTCCATGAAGCAGATGGAGGCCGGCTTCGGCTCGGGTGCCTTTGGGTCGATGATGCAGACGAACGCCTTCTACCAGATGCCCGCCACGGCCTCGCTCTACACTTCCGCGTACGACCTCGTCGCTGGCTCCTGGCCAAGCGGTGCGAACCAGGTGGTCCTGGTCCTCGACGAGGACGGCAATATCCCCAACCTCTTCGAATACACCCTGGGTCTGAAAGACCACAAGGAATTCGACGACCTCATGCGAACCTACTACCAGGGCACGCTCGGCGGCAAAACGTCGGCCGATGCGCAGACGAACGCACAGTCGGGGACCAGCGACGCGACCTACGACTACTCCACGATCCTGAGCACCACCTTCCGTCGCATCAACGCCTTCGACAAGTACACGTGGGACGAGACCTACAAGGTATGGACAGACCGCTCCTCAGACGCCGACTACATGAAGAAGCTCGTGGACGACGGTCAGGAGCTGACCATCTCCGGAATCGTTAAGCCCAACTCCAACAAGGGAGGGGCGCTGCGTCAAGGCATCGCCTACACCCCCGCCCTGACCTATCAGATCATCGAGGAAGCTAGCGCCAGCCCGATTGTCAAGGCTCAGCGTGCCAAGCCCGACGTCGATGTTTTCACCGGCAAGACCTTCAAAGAACTGGCAGACGACCAAAAGAGCCAGTCCAGCGGTTTCGACATGTCCTCCCTCTTCACAGTCGACGAATCAAAACTCTCTGCGGCCTTCCAGATCGACCCCGATAAGATGCAGATGGACCTGTCGGGCATGGACTTTTCCGGGATGGATCTGTCCGGCATCGACTTCTCCACCCTCGACATGTCGGGCCTGGACCTGTCGAACCTCGACCTGTCCACCATCGACTTCTCGAACCTCGCAGGCCAATCGGGCGCACAGTCCGGCATGGGTATCGACCTGTCCAAGCTGGACCTCGGCGACCTCAGCAAGGACATCCCCGAACTCGCTACCATCGACTTCCCCACGATCATCCAATCTGCGCTCGCCGACGGGGCAGTCAAGGACGGGGCCGGGGAATACCTGAGCGCTCAGGCCAGCGAGATCGCTCAGGGGTTCCAGGAATACGCGCAGAAGCAGATCGAAGAGGGCGGTACGACGGACTTTGCGGTCCTGGCCGCCAACTACTTCAGTCAGCCCAAGGTGCTCGAGAAGATTCAAACGGCGGTCGGCTCCGACCAGGTGGTGGACGCCGACAAACTCAGCGCCAATCTGATGAAAGCCATCGGGGATGATCCGGCGCTGGCCAAGATCGGCACCGACATTTCCACGCAGGTCATGAACGCGATTTCCACGCAGATCGCCGCCCAGCTGGGTGCGAGCCTCACGCAGGGCGTGGGTGCCGCGATTGGACAGGTCATGCAAGAGGCCATGACAGCCGCCATGACACAGATGATGACGCAGATCTCCGACACCATCGGAACGCAGATGAACACGGTCATGGATCAGTTCGCGACCGACATGTCGAGCGCGTTCTCGATGGACCCCAACGCCTTCGCGGAGGCCTTCAAATCCAATGTGGACGAGAAATCCCTCGCGGCCCTCATGGCGACCATGTTTTCCACGAATGTGCCGACCCTGGAGACGAACCTGAGGAACCTCGGATGGGCGGACATCGCCTCGCCCTCCAACATTTCGATCTACCCCAAGTCTTTCGCGGACAAGGACAAGGTGAAGGCTGCGCTCGACACCTACAACAAGGACAATGAGGCGGCGGGTGCCACCGACAAGGTCATCACCTACTCCGACATCATGGGTGCACTCATGAGTTCGGTGACGAAGATCGTCGACATCATCTCGTGGCTGCTCATCGCCTTCGTGTCGATTTCGCTCGTGGTCTCCTCGATCATGATCTCAATCATCACCTATATTTCGGTCCTCGAGCGCCGTAAGGAGATCGGCATCCTGCGCTCCATCGGCGCATCGAAGGGTGACGTGTCACGCGTCTTCAACGCCGAAACCGTCATCGAAGGCTTCCTCGCGGGCACCATCGGCGTGGGCGTCACGTACGCGCTGTGTGCGCTCGCCAACTCGATCGCCTACTCTTCGTTCAGCGTGGAGAACATTGCCCAGCTCTCGCCGCTTACAGCCGTCGCCCTGGTCGCGGTCTCCGTCGGCTTGACGGTCATCGCCGGCATCATCCCGGCGGCGCGTGCCTCGCGCCAGGACCCCGTGGAGGCGCTGCGCTCCGAGTGAGTGGAGTCGGCCTCGGCCCTCGTGCGTCGAGGCCGTGGCTCATTCCCGGGGTAGGCGCGGCTGCGCTAACCTGGGTGTAAACCCGCTGTGACTGCCCCAGGAAAGAGGAACCATGCCCACCCCCGAGAACCTTGCTACCGACGCGACCGTCGCCATTATGCTGGCCGATGGCTTTGAAACGGTCGAAGCCCTGGCCGTCGCCGACATCCTGTTCCGCGCTGGCGTGCGCACCGACCTGATCTCTGTGACCGACGCGCGCCACGTGACCAGCTCCCATGGGATCCGCGTCGTCGCCGATCTCATGCTCGAGGACGTGGACCTGTCCACCTACACCGTCTTGTTCCTGCCCGGTGGCCTTCCCGGCACCACAAACCTGAAGGCCACGCCCGCGATCCAGGCAGAGGTGCTGCGCCGCGCCGACGAGGGCGAAGCGATGGCCGCGATCTGCGCGGCCCCCTCGATCTTCGCTGAGCTGGGCGTGCTCGACGGTCGCCACGCGACCGCCAACCCGGCCTTCGTCAAGGCCATCGCCGCCGGAGGCGCCATCGTCCACGACAACCCCGTCGTCGTCGACGACTTCATCACGACCAGCCGCGGTGCCGGAACCTCCATCGACCTCGGCCTCGAGATCGTGCGCCAGCTCCTGGGGGAGGACGCGGCCGAGGCCATCTCCCGCGGCATCGTGCGCACCCACTGACACCACCTGCACGTTTCCACGAAAGGACACCCGCCCCGCATGAGCCCGCGTAAGCCTCGTCCCTGGCCCGACACGCCCGCACCCCTGGCCGCGCCCGTGGTGGATAACCACACGCACCTGC
>ENA-OWLX01000619-OWLX01000619.1-metagenome-genome-assembly--contig:-NODE-619-length-13153-cov-8.361811_pt1 | contig 13153 bp, 6 predicted proteins | sample MGYA00245351_ERZ651106 | MGnify/ENA primary metagenome ERZ651106 (study PRJEB26857, sample SAMEA4031768) | metagenome | biome: human; feature: oral; material: saliva | place: Philippines | collected 2014 | study... | reverse complement strand
CAATATCTGAACAAAAAGGAGAAATTGCTGAAACTATTGAAAATCTTGATTTACCAATTGAGGTTAAGAATGAAAAGGTTAAGAAAATTTTGGGAAGAAATTTTGAAACTATCTGTAAACAAAAAATTTCGAAATAATAGGGAAATTTCAAGGTAGTTTACATTTTTGATAATTTACCTGTTATTGAGTTTTTCAAAAACACTTGCAAAAAGCAAAAGAATATGCTATACTAACAACAAGATAAGATATTTTTAACGAAAGGAGTAGCTGCATGACGGAAGATTTCAGTCGTCATCTTGACGAATGGGATGCTGGAAATTCAGATTTTACTGCTCGTGAAATTACAGAATTAGTCTCGAGAGAAGTATCGAATTCACCTGTTGATGTAGAATCATTAGACGTCTATACTAAGTACATGCTAGACTTAGATGATATGATGTCTAAAGGTCTGATATCTTTTGATGAATTAGAACTCAAAGTCGCTCATCTTCAGATTCTGAAGAATAATGATCCGACTGGACGATCTGCTAGAAAATATCTAGAAGTTCTAACTGTCTTAAATTTAGTTGATCTTCATGCTAAGCTTGATGCAGTTAAATTGCAAGATGGCTATCATGATGTATTCACTAATTATCGTAGACGATCTTTAGCTTACGATATCTTCTCACAAGCAATCGTCTCTGAGATTGGGCGATCACTGATTGCGAATGGTTCTAAATTTTATGTTCGCGGACACGATGGATATCGATCGCTCGGTACATTTAATGCTAAAAAGTTTGCACTTTTCATCTTTGAAGCATTCAATAGTGTCACCGGTGCTGAAAGATATATGTCTACGAGTGATACTAGAAAACTTGCAAATCTCATTGAGGACAAAATCACTGAAGAATTAGATGCTTCTAATAATATCATTCAATTCAGAGATTGTTATATCTTAAATGCTGAAGTTTTTAAAGGATCTTCACCGATCTTTCCAAGATTCTTCGTTGAAAGATATGTATGGGATGCAGTTGATCGATTTAATAAAACTGGTCAAAAACCAGCGCATAATCGACAGACTCAGACTGCATTGAATCTAATGTTGCATTTGTGCAATTATGACGGACAAACTCTTAAAAGATTTGAAGCTGTAGTTTCGATGATCTTCTGTAACGACCGAGGCCTAAGATCTAAATATTCTAAGATGATTAAACTCTATGGTCAGACGGGTGCAAATGGTAAATCGTTATTTCATTCGATACTGTCTAATGCCGTAGGTAGCGCTAACTCTACTTCGTTTTACGCTAAAGATTTCGGTGACCCATTTAGGGTCGGTCGAATTGCTCGTTCACTTTTCGCTCTAGAAGCGGAAGATTCAGGTAAGATCAATAAAGATTCTGCTCAAATGATCAAGTCTTTGGTAACATCAGATCCTATCATGGTTCGTGATATCAGATCAGAACCGACAGAAGTGAACCCGGTAACAACGTTATTTTCTAATACTAACTTAATCACTAAGTCACAAGACAAGTCAGATGGCTTTTCGAGACGTATTGACTGGTTTGAAGTAAAAGATAAACTATATCGTCGTGATCCATGGTTCAAGAGTCTCCGTTCAGATGACACTGCTCAATTTTTATGTGAATATCTGCTTGTAACAATGCTAGATATTGTAAGAAATGATGCAATGCCTGAAGAATCTGATATGATGCGACGTACATACGAAAGATTTACTAACGAAAATAATTCTACGATCGAATATATCGAAGCTGTAGGATTGCAATCAATCATTGGTATGTCTAAATCTGAAGTACGTGCTAACTACGAGAAATGGTGTGAAGAAAATGACATGGTCGCATATTACGACGTGTTCGATTCTACGATTAGTTCTAAGTTCCATTTAGAATCTAGAAGACTTAATAAGTCTACTGTCAATCCAGAATCAGAATATTATAGTCGCATCCAGTCTAACGCTAGAGGTGCTCAAGTTAGAGGTTGGGTTCCAAATGGAATCTCTTATATCAACTATGACAATCTAGACGAGGATGGAAATGTTGTTTTCGATTTCATCGACGAAGATCATACGATTTCTACTAAATCAGAGAAGTCTTCTAAGAAGATTTCATTAGATGATTTGGAAGAATTTAAGCCGAAATTGATTCGTCAGACTTATGAAGATTCAGAAATTCTTGAAGAAACTGAAAATTCGTCTGATAGTGAAGAATCTGAATCTGGAGATACGAGTAACAGTGATGAAAATCGATCATCGAGTGATATCGACGAATCTGATCTAGATGACACAGTGAACTCTAGCGAAGACGAAGATACATAGGAAATCTTCAAAAATGTGCGCAGAGTCGAATGTAAGTCGAATTTTATGATAAATGATATTCATTTCGACTCTACGTGCAAAATTATTTTAGAAAGGAATGATGCTAATGGAGCAGAGAATCTTGAAAAGTAACGAGTTCTTAGATTCGTTAGATCGAGATCTTGTAGAAAGCTGCTCTTTCAAGTATTTAAAAGAAAGATACGACTATCAAAGAGATGGCTTTTCTGAAGACTGTGAATTCTTTGTACCGACGATTACAGATTATAAGAAGATGAATGATAATCTGGCTTCGATCGTGAGGTATATTAAGGTCACAACTCAGAAAGATTATATCAATTCGAGAAACTATAGAACATGTGAGTCTTATGATTCGGATGTAGTAGTACCGATTGAAGGATATCTAGATTTGACTAGAGATCTTTATCATTTCAATCATTTCGAGAATGATAAAGCTGCCATTGGAAGAATCTCAGAATCAGATAAAAAGATTGTTCAATCGTTCGTGAGATCTCGTGATCGAGAGTGGTTTAAGAATCGACTTCAAATGGATGTATTGAGACATCTTGATAGATACTTGAAAGACAATGATCTTAAACTCGAAGGTCAGATGAATATGATCAGAGACGATGTCGCACTGATTGTCAGATCTGAACATTCATTAGATCTTCAGATTCGACGTGTCAACGGTAAGTTTACTGCTGATAACGTCAAATCTGATTTTGCTAGAATACCTGCTTATCAGGTATCATTGTACATTGACAATTAAAGAGAGGTGATTTTATGAAAGTTTCGAATCCCTGGAAAGTTTTACAATCTAGGGAAACTGATAAACAGAGACAGTTCATGGAAATGTTCGATAAGTATAATGCTTCTATCGGTAATGCACTCGGTATTTTGCAAGAACAACCGCAAGATATTCAAGGTCGTGAGATGGAGATCAGAATGCTCTATCGAATCCTTGAACGTCCTAAGACTCCGATCGCATTGTTAGTCGGTCACGCAGGTGTCGGTAAAACTGCTCTAGTTGAAGAATTTGCTAAACAGCTGAACTCTGGATCGTACGATACTAGATTACAATATAACTATATGCTCTTAGCATTACGTCTTGGTAATCTTGCATCTATCGGTGTATCTAAACTGCAGTCTACATTGGCTACATTGTTAGACACGTTGAAAGATTTCGAAACGATCGCACAGAAAGTTTTAAATGATCCGAATCTGAGATTAGTTCTGTTTATCGACGAAGTGCACATGATGGTTACGATCTTCGGACCCGGTACTAAAATTGGTGGTGACGTAATGAAAGACGTCTTAGCGAGATCTCCATTACGTGTAATTTGTGCTACGACGCGTAGAGAGTATGACTCTACAATCGCAGTCGATAAGCCTTTCGCCGAACGTTTCAAACAGATTGAGATGAACGAGCTCAGTAAGCCGATAGTTGAGAATATCTGTTTAAACTGGTGGTCTAAAGTTGCTCCAGAATTGCCGATGATACAGAGAGATCTAATTTCTAAGATCATTGATGCTAATGCAATCTATCGATCAGACAGTGCTGAGCCTCGTAAAACTCTGGATATCTTAGAAGATCTAGTTTCTTACAGTAGAATTACTGGTAAGAGACCAACTTCGCATACAGTAAACGAGATCTTTAAAGATCGGTATTCGATCAACTTGACGTTCTCAGTTTCAGCTGACCAAGTATCAGATGAAATCGATCGTCGTATCAAAGGTCAACCGTATGCAAGATATGCTCTTCGAAGAGCATTCAGAGCTATGATGTTCCAGCTAGATCCAAATAGCAACAGACCTCTCGGAACGTACCTATTTACTGGTCCTACCGGGGTTGGTAAGTCTGAGACAACTAAAGCTATTGCAGCTGCTTTGTATCCTGGTGAGAAAGTTCTACTGAACATTAATATGCCGGATTATAAGACTGCTGAGCATGAGCCGGGATTCAGAAAACGTCTAGGTGAAGCTGTTCGACATACTCCTAATTCGATCATTCTATTGGACGAGTTAGAAAAAGCTCATCCTACAGTTCTAGACTCGCTACTGGCGATCTTAGATGAAGGTCTTGTAACATTCGAGACTGAAAACCGTGAAGGAAATATCGAGGTTAACTCGACATCACTTCGTAATACAATCGTAGTTGCAACTACGAATGCCGGTTCAGAGATCTTTAACAATGATGCAAGATATTCACAGCGTGATATCGATTCATCTGGTGCACTTAACAATGCTGAGATTCAACGTCTTCAATCTTCTTTGAGAAATCACCTGATTGAAGCTAGCGGATTCAAACCTGAGTTGCTAGGTCGTTTCAGTAGGATTATTCCTTATCGGTCGCTTTCTGAAGCAGAACTTCTTCAGATCGCAGAAGCTAAGATCGATAAGTTGATTAAATCGTTCAGCGATATCCGAGATGTCGAGATCGAGATCAATCCGCCAAGACAATGGCCTAAAGATATCTATAATTATTATACGACTGATGTTGCATTAGATATCACATTCATTCGTGCGAAAGCAGATGATCCATCGTCGGGTGGTGCCCGTTCTATCGAGCGTGAAATCAATGATAATCTTCGAGATGAGATCGTTGATGCAGTATTAGATAATCCAGGTTATACGAAATTTAAGATTGAAGTCGATCGAGAAAGTAAGATCTATAATCCATCGGCTGATAGATCAGTGAAAGGAGTGCATGTATATGCGATTGATTAAGAAAGTCGCAGTCACTTCGATGCTATCAGTCTCGATGCTGACTGCGGCAAGTTTAGTGAATGTTGAACAGAATAGTTCAATTTCTCTCGGTCCGAAGATCGTCTACGCTGCAGAAGAATCTATTCCTTCTGACGCACTTAGTGCGTTAGATAAAATCAATTCAGTTCAGAATGACGGTGATGACCCGGGTACAACGAAAGAAGAACAACGTGCTTTATGGAAAGTCATGAAGAATCCATCTAAGTACATTGACAAGGACACTGACGGCTCGACACTTGATAAGTTAAAAGCTGCGATGGATAAACCTAAAACTCTTGCACTTGGTGCAGATGAAGGCGATAACGTTGAAACAGTATTGTCAGCTCTTCAAAATGAATTGAATGCAGCACGTATTAGTCACGGCGACACGGACGGTAATTCGATCGGTATAACTGATACGTCTTCTAGAGATCTAGAAGAATTGAAAGGTAAAGAAACGTATTCTTCATTATATGCTTCTATTATCTATTCTTTAAGCAAGGGTGATTCCGCGGATAATGCTTCAATTTCATTGTCACAGATGATGAAATATCCGGTTCGTGACGGTGATACTACTCAGCAATATGGTAACTTGGCGACACCGTCGTTTACATCTGGTAACCAACGTGAAGGTAGTCAGTTAGCTTCATACGTTAGATCGTTGTACGAGTATAATTATCTGGTAATGAAAGATAAAACTGGATTCTCTGGAATCTGGAATTTCTTGACCGGCTGGATCGGCAGTGCAGTTAGAGGTTTCTTACTTTCTACAGCGTGGCTTGGTGCAGCATTGTATGATACTTCATTCAATCTCATTAAGTGGTTCACAGATAGTTTTACTAAGTTCAACATCTTGCAAGTCACAGGTCTTCAAGCCGGTGTAGCTGGAGCTAATTCGTTCGTTACAAAGGTCTTTGAAAACTTGTTTAAGTCTGCTGGATTAACCGGTGAAACTATTAAAGCTATCCAATATTTGATCTACGTGATTCTCTTCGGTGCATTTGCATTGACTGTGATCACACAATTGAATAAGGCTAAAGCTAAAAGAGCTGTTCAGACAACAAAACGATTCGGACTTCGAGTTCTGACGATCGTAATGACAATTCCATTGACGGCTATGATGTATTCAACCGTTTCGAATGTCTTTAGCGGTTTGAACATGGCTGCACAAGATGCATCGAAGATCTCAGATAGTTACGTGATTAATGTTACTAGATGGGCTGGTACACTGAACTTATCGTTTGCACCGATTACGTCAGGTAATGTTCGTGCAGACGGTGAGATCGATAAAGCGTACAGACCGACAGTTAATAATATCGCGAAACTTAATGCTGCATCTAGAGCAGTTGAAGAAGCTTCGGGTGGATCTAAGAAGAGCAATGCTCAATCAGCGATGTCGACGATTGAAGGAATCATGCAAGATAAAGAAGCTAGTGCACAAGACTACTTCAACTTCATTGCATCTAGATCAACTTCAGGATCAAATATCGCTGCAGAAGGTTTCCCTACTACAACAATCTCTGACTCACGTGGTCGGACGAACGCTTATCTATTAGTTTCTCGTGATAAGAAAGATGACGTGTCACAGTTAGTTAAAATTCTCTTAGCTATCGCTGATGGTGATAAAGATAAAGGTAAGACTAATGACGACGCGGGTAAATCTTATACTTATAGAGTTGCTAATAAGAAAGATGTTACAGTTTCATTAGATTCTAAATACGACTTGACGCCGGTTGTCTGGAATAACCCAGTTTCATACTTGTATGGAGCCGTTACACCGGGTAACTTGACTAAATCGACATTGAATCATAACAACTATCATTTATCAGCTTACACTAATATGCTGAATGATCCGAAGACTGGCGAACTTGCTAAAGATAATGAGCTTCAAGAAGCTTTGCGTGATAATGCTATCGCTTTCGCTCTTATCAACAAATACGCTGGTATCAAGAGTTATGGTGGCGGTGCTCAGTCATTGTCATCTCAGTCAGTAGCATTCTTATTACAATCTAAATTATCAGACGGTACATTAGTCTATAAAGGTTATAATACTGCTGCTAACTCAGCCGGTTCATCTAAAAACACTGGTGCGTACGGTATTACTTATGTTGAGAATGTTGTTCCGTCTGAAAATGTCGGGGACTACATGAATAAGATTGCTTCATTGAACGCAATCTGGCTATCATCGGGTATTGCTGCGTTCGTCGTGTTATTAGCACTGATTAAAGCTCCGATTCTTGGATCTATCATGCGACATCTCAAAGGATTCTTCTCGGCGTTGTTCACTGGTAACACAGTGGCATTGATTGAGTCAATTTTATACTATGTTGCATTATCAGCATCATTCATCTTTGCATACTTCGGTGTACTTGCAAGTTTGACGATCGTAATGATGATTGTCGGTTCTGAAAGTGTAATGTCGGGGGTAGCATGGCTGTCATTCGTGCCAGTATTCGGTCCGATCTTTATGTCATGGCTAATCTGTTACATGTTAACTTGGCCGGTAGTAAAACTTAAAACTGGCACATCTGGTAAAGCTAGATCAGTAGGTATTGCAGCATTATGTGTGTCGATTCCATTCTTGATGGTTGAAAGCATGGATGCTTACTTCGAGAGACTTGAGCGTAACATGTATGGTAAATCTAGAAGTCAATCATTTGTTGGTAAACTTTCTAGACAAGCCGAAGTCATCGATCCTAAGAGTGAAGCTAAACGTCGTTCTAAATCGCTTCTTAATAAAGCGATGGACGGGGTTCAAACTGTCGGTTCAGCTATTCCAGGCTATGGTACTGCAGCAGCGGTAGCAGCTGGAGTCGTGAAAGGTTCTCTAGGTGCAGATCAAAATGATCCGAATGCTATCATTCCTAAGACTGGAAATGGTCTGGTAGATAAAGTTGCGGACGAAGGCGCTAAGATTGCAGGAGTTAAAGATCCGAACAATGAGAAAGATCCAAATGACCCTGCGAAAGACGGAGAATTGTTCGAAAGTGAAGATCATCGTGAAAAGCATAGTGATCTTACATCTCCTAGAGAGACTGATAAGATTGATGCAGATGAACTTAACGTTGAACGTGCTGAAGAATCTACTCTTGAACTTGAAGAGTTTGAAACACCCGCAGATGAGCAAGCTCGTATCTTAGAAGAAATCGCTAAGAACACATCTAAGTTCAAGGAAGAAAACGCGGTAGAAGTCCAAGTCAAAGATAACGACGTACCTGCTGAAAAAGTGGAAGCTGACAAAGTTGATACTGACAAAGTTGATGCAGAAAAAGTCGAAGCTTCTGAACTTGATGTCAATCATCATTTCGATGAGCAGCATGAGGACAGAGATGGAGATCTTAAACTCGACGATCTCGAAGTTGAACATTCTGAAATTAAAGATGGTTCAGTTCACTTAGATCCTAATGCTAAGAAACTTGAAACTGAAAAACCTTCAGAACCTTCAGAACTTGCAGAACCAACTGAAGTGATCGTGAAAGATCAAGAAAAAGATCTTAAGACAAACGATGATCACGAGAAAGAAGTCAAATCTACACTAGATCCAAACGGTCTAAAAGTAGAGAATAAGATTAGCGAAGGTCTAGTTAATTCTAACTTAGCTAAGACTGAAGCAGATCAGCATGGATTGAACGAATTCGGTAATCTTCTAAATTCTGCGATGCAGAAAGTGAAAGACACACCTGAAGGCTTGAAGAATATCCCAAATACTCTGAAAGCTACAGTTGATCCAATCACTTCTTCAGAACTTGGTCGAAAAGTCAGCGATGGAGTTACTTCGGCGTTGACAGGTAAACCATTAAGTCAAGTTCAAATGGAACGTCATACTGAACGTGTTGAACACGATAAAGAGAAAGTTGTTAAACAACAATCTAAAGAGCTCGAAAAACAAGTTCTTAAAGAAACTCTTGTCGCGGAAAACATGAGCAAAGGTATGAGTCCAGAAATGGCTAAAATGATGGCTGGTATGCAAGAAGCAGTTGGCAAAGTCGCTTCCACTCCAGTCGCAAAAGCTGCTCATACAGCTGCTAAGCCATTCGCATTCGCGATGGATAAGACTTTGTTCGATGGTGACGCTATTGCACAGAAAGTTCTGAATGGTCAGAAAGTTGAAGACAAGGGTAATGGTCCTTCGAGATCAACTAGATCTGAGTCTGAGACACAAATGTCAGAACGTCAATCTAGAATGTTAGCAGATGCTATCGATAGATTGTCAGATGACATCAGAGATCAGAATGATCAACGCAGATAATTTATGAAAGAAGCAGAAATGCTTCTTTTCTTTTTGATGAAAGAAAGTATGTACAATTCTACAAAGATATGATATAATTTTCATATCTATCTAAGGAGGTAATAACTGTTTTGACAGAACAACTTTATGTAAATGTCGAGACTAAAGAAGGTCTCGACGGTATGCGTGCAAAGCCTGCGATGTATCTTGGTTCGACCGGTGTTCTAAAACAAGGTCATGCACCTAGAGCATTGACTCAGATGGCACAAGAAGTACTATCTAATTCGCTAGATGAAGCACTTGCAGGATATGGTAAAACAGTAACTGTCACGATCAATGAAGATCAATCAATGACAATTTCTGATAATGGTCGCGGTCTTCCGAAAGGACATGATCATACATTCGATGCAGTAATCAGATCTGCTACAGCACCTCACACGTCGGGGAAGTTTGATGATGCTAACTATGCGGGCAAAAACACAACTGGTACTCATGGTATCGGATTGAAGGCTACAAATGCTATTTCTTCGAAATTGATCATTGAAGCAATCTGTTCTTCGTCTAAACTTGATAAGAAAACTGGAGAGTCTGTACCAGATGGCGGTCTTGTTCACTACATTATCGAATTCGAACAAGCAACAGTTCTAAGAGCTGAAGAGATCCAATCTTGGAGCAAGAAAGATCTCGAGACTGAAGAAGTCAAAACTGGAACCAATATCACATTCTGGCCAGATGATACAATCTTAGAATCGAATGTTTGGACTCTAAATGATCTATTACCTCGATTAGAAGCTTCAGCATTTCTATTTCCAGGTGTAGAAGTTAAATTAATCGATAAACGAGATAATGTTGAAAAGTCTTGGTGCTATGAACGCGGTCTCGAAGACTATATCGAAAAGATGTCTAAAGGTGAAACACTGTTATCATCAATGCAAAAACCGATCGTAGTAGATCAATTGTCAGAAGTTGATAATTTCACATTTAAAGTCACTGCTGCATTAGTTTATTCGGACGATATGAATTCAATCGTTGAGACCTATGCTAATGGTGTCCCTACTAAAGAAGGTGGTCCGCATTTAGACGGTTTTAATGCTGGACTATTGAAAGCAATCAATGACTTTGCAACAGATAAACGTCTCATTAAACAAGCGTTTCGACTTAGCGATGTTTCAGAAGGTCTAATTGCTGCTCTGCATGTTCAAGTACCATCTAAAATCTTTGAAACTGAAGGTCAGACAAAAGAAAAACTTGCAACAGTACAAGCTAAGCAAGCTACTCAACAAGCAGTTTATCAAACGTTGACTAATTTCTTCTATGATAATTTAGAAGTCGCAACAGAAATTGTAGAAAAGACAGAATCTGCGCGACAAGCTCGTGAAGCTGCTGCAAAATCTCGTAAAGATTCAAAAGCGTCTCGAGATGCTAAGAAATCTAAACGTCTAGAGATTTCGTCTAAACTAAAACAAGCGACATCTAAAGATGTTTCTAAACGCGAATTGATCATCACTGAGGGTGATTCTGCATCGAACGCGAAACGTGATAAGAGATATCAAGCTGTCTTAGGTATTCGTGGTAAGATTCGTAACGTATTCGAACTCACTCTATCAGAAGCTCTGAAGAATGAAGAAGTTTCGACGATCATCGGTTCTATCGGTGCAGGAGTTGGTTCTGAATGTGATCCTGAACAATCGAACTACGGTGCAATCATGTTCGCATGCTTCGACGGTGAAACAAAAGTCAAATCATTAGATGGAAATTCGTACAGCTTCAACGAGCTCATCGATTCTGATACGAAAGAACTTTGGGTTTATTCGATGGACTCGAATGGTCGTGTAGTTCCAGCGTTAGCTAAGAATATCCGTAAGACGGGTGATCGATCTAAGATGGTTCGTGTAACATTAGATAACGGTGAAGTCATTGAATCTACACCTGAGCATCTCTTCATGACAGTAGATGGTGTCTATGCTGAAGCTCAAAATCTTCAATCAGGTCAAAGTCTTATGCCATTATACACTAAGCTAGATGATCGTGGATACGAATTATTCTATTCGCAAGCTGACGGTCGTTACGAGTTCACTCATCGAATGGTTGCTGATAATGTTCATTCTGTCGAAAAATCTTTAGCAAACGAAAGATTGAAAAACGAAGATCATCATCGAAATCATAATAGTATTCAAGTGCATCATAAAGATGAGAACAAACGCAATAATCTTCCTAAGAATTTAGAGTGGAAGACGGCTAAAGAACATTGGACTCATCACGCAGAAGACGGAGATAGATTCGCTAGATATAATCAGTCTGAAGAACGATTAGAACATCTAAAAGATCTTCATCAAGAAGGCGTCTATGATCAATCATACTTTGGCAATAATGGATATAATGGTTCAGATCGTCAAAAGAATGATTTGAAAAATGCTCATTCAAGAGGTGTCTACGACAAGAACTATCAAAAACTTGCAGAATATAATCAAAGTGACAAGCATAAGGAAGTTGTTGCTAAGACGAATGCTTCTAAGAAACATATCGATTCTGTGACTCGTTCTAAGATCTTGATGTCAGTCAGATTCTTAGTTGAGCATGACATGCCAGTAGATGAGTATCATTATGATATGTATCGAAACAAAACAGCTATGAGATTTGTCAATGCTCTAGAGTATTTCGGTTCAATCGATCGAATGATTGAGGAAGCTCTTAAGACTGAGCCGAGAGAATTCGAACATGCTAAAGACTTCAGATTCTCGTATGACTCAGATCGTAAACAAAAGAATCAGATCGCTAAAGTCGTAAGAAAGATTTTAGATGCTAACGAGGATGTAACAGAAGATCGATATAATGCTGAAAAAGGTTCTAGAACTCCAAGATTCGATCGAGCAATCGAAAAATTTGGAAGTTATGAAGAGCTTATCGAATATGCTTCAGCGTATAATCATAAAGTCGTATCTGTCGAGACCATCGAATACGATGAAACGAAACCAGTCTATTGCATGACGGTTGATAAGTATCACAATTTCTTCCTTGATAGTGGTGTGCTAGTTAAGAATTGCGACGCGGACGACGACGGAGCACATATCAATACGCTGCTCTTGGCTCTATTCTACAAATTTATGCGAAATCTTATCACTGCTGGAAAAGTCTATCTGATCATTCCGCCTTTATACAAAGCTGAAAAATACGTTAAAGGTAAACCTGAGATTAAGATGTACTTCACTGAACAAGAGTTAGCAGCTGATCGACATAATCTGTCGGGTTATGATATTAAGCGTTATAAAGGACTCGGTGAAATGGACAAAGACACTGAAGCTTACGATGCTATCACAAATCATGCGACTCGTCGAGTAGTGCAAGTTACAATCGAAGATGCTATGCGTGCAGCTCAAATGATGAAAGTTCTAATGGGCGGTGATGCAAGTCTTCGTGCAGAATGGATCGAAGATACGATCGATTTCGAAGAAATGGCTTATTCTTAAGATAGAAAGATGACGAGCTATGAAAGATATTTTTAAGATGATTGACAGCATTTTAGAAGTTGTCAAGCGTATGATTTATTCGAATGAATTTAAGTCTATAGCTGCTGCAGTCATAGTCGTCTTGATCATTATGTTCGTCTTAGATGAAACTGATTAACGGAGGGAGGTGAATCGAATGGATCTAGCAGAACTTCGTTCAAAGGCGTCATTCTCTAATGTCGTAACTGAAGATCAAGTGAAACGTAGATATCGAGGTCTTGCAATCGTTGAATCTGAAAAAGGTTTTAATTCAGAAGAAGAGATCGACGAGTACGTTGAAAAATCTATTTCAAAATTAGTAAAATAAAATTGTATTTACATAGAATTTTTTTTTGATCGAAATATGACTAAAATATTATCGATTTG
>ENA-OWLX01000617-OWLX01000617.1-metagenome-genome-assembly--contig:-NODE-617-length-13157-cov-4.871241_pt1 | contig 13157 bp, 6 predicted proteins | sample MGYA00245351_ERZ651106 | MGnify/ENA primary metagenome ERZ651106 (study PRJEB26857, sample SAMEA4031768) | metagenome | biome: human; feature: oral; material: saliva | place: Philippines | collected 2014 | study... | reverse complement strand
ATCTTTGTCGGAATCCTTTTTCAAGAGATCATTGCTGAATCTCCATCCAAAGGGTTGGTTGGCAGCATTGATTTCTTTGAAGAGTACTTTCATAAGAGCTCGTTCGGGAATATAGAAAGGAGGAGCTAGCTTATTGTCTTTGTCGCCAATCATGCGAGCAGAATAGTCTGTATCAGGTGTGTAAACGAGTACAGGCACTCTTCTTGTTTGGTTTCCTGCCTTTACAGCAATGGTAGCAGAGCCTAAGGCAATAGCTTTGACTTCTCCCTTTTCGTTCACAGTTGCGATCTTTTCGTCGCTAGAGCTAAAGGAAACAGCCGTGCTCTCTGGGGTGACAATCGCTTTGATCGTTGCTTCTTCTCCGACTTTTAGTTTTAGAGAGGTTGGAGAAACCGTTAGTTTTACGTTAACTTCTGGGGTCTTGGGACCGCATGCAGATACCATCAAAGTAAAGATGGCAAGTGCCATAATGGCAAATTTGTTTCTATTCATATGTTTTTTTTGTTTTGGGTTCTTTTTAGAGGAGAAAAGGAAGTACAGCGGAGGTGCTGTACTAACCTCTTCTCTGTCATAGGATATTACTTTTTGAGTACAGTGATACGTTGAGAGATACGTTGATTAGCAGTTTCTAGTACCACAATAAATACGCCTTCGTTTAGCTGAGAAAGATCTACACTTTCTTGAGGATTACTAATCTGAACTAGGCGAGCTCCGTCCATGCTGTACACACTTAGTTGGGCAACCTCTTGTGCATTCTTTAGATAAAGCGTAGAGTTTGATCCAAGTTGTGTTGGGAATACTTCCGGAGTGTTTGTGTCGATTCCTTCCGTTGCAAGCTCTGTTTCGTAAGATACCTTCACTTCGTACTTGTCGCTGGTGGAACCTGTTGCATCTTGGTAGGTCATAGCCTTTAGTCCCTTGGCAACTTCCACTCCGTTCTTCAACACCTTATATTCCTTTACAATGGGGAAAGTTACCGGAGATACTGCTTTTGCGAAGCATTCGAAGTCTTCTTTCTTTTCAACATCGGGAGTAGAAGAGAAAACGACACGGATTGCGTGGTAGGCTTCGGGAGGTGTAGAGCCCTTGTAATAATCTTCGGGAACGGGCTGTTGCATCTCATTAACGAGGAGGAAGGCGTCTAGGTAGCGGCGAATTTCGTTTTCGCTATCCTTTACGTAAGCAACCCCGATGGGAGCATCATCGTTGGGAGATCCACAACCTACAAATAGATCCTGCATGGGGTCGAATTGGAAGGGCTTATCAAGAGTTACCGTTAGCCATTCGCCTTCTTTCCATGTATCGGGTACATCAAATACCTGCTCGTATAGCTTACCAACATTAGTGTCCTTTATTTTGTTATACTCGACACCATTGCGAATACAGATGCTGTATTTCCCCTTTGCCTTTGTATCAGGGATGAGGCGCACGGCATAGATGCAAGGAGCTTTTTCTCCCACAAACTTGTCGCTAGGCATACGTTGTACCAATCTGTATCTATCAGGAGTGCTCCAGCGGCCTTTCATTTCGCACTTGGGGCGCGCGTATGTGCCTAGTTGCATGTTTTCGGGATAACCGAAGAGGGAGATCTCTTGTAGATAAGAGGGAGCTTTCCAAGTCAAGTTAACGCCATTAGAACCATTCGCACTTACTTCTACAGGCACAGTTTCGATGAGTTTCCCTAGATATAGACCGCGTTCGGCGATATCGGAATCTCCATACGTGTAGGCTTTGTCATTATTAAATCCATCATCAGGGATGGTAAGACCGTTGTAGTTGTAGCGAACTTGTACACCATATACAACACCTCCTTCTCGATTAGATCCATTGAGGGCTTCGGTGCGAGTTTCTGTAAAGGAAAGTTCGTCTGTCTCTCCGAGCTCCTTTACCAATACTCCATTTCTATACACACGATACTGCAACTTCCATTCCGAGGGTAGGTTCTTTTTATCTACACCCTTCCAAGAAACTTGTATCTTTTCGTTGTCTGTTAGTCTGATAGTCAGGCCACTAATCCCTTCAAGGGGTTTCAAGTTTTCTCTCCAAGTCCCTTCTAGTTTCTCTGCCTCACCTTGTGTTTTAGGGTCAAGGTAGATATCCATTGAGGATAGAGGATTGCTGGGATCCTTATAGTTATCCCAGTGGCGGCTGAGACGTCCATAATAGTTGGGGTAGTCACCACACTTAGAGCGCCCTCCCGTGAGAGTTCCTACGACTAAGTGATTCTGATCGAAAATTGAAGAGCCTGATGATCCTCCTTCTGTATCCCCTTCGGTGAAGGTTACTAGGAAGTGGTCTCCTCGTCCTCCCAAAGATCCGAAAACATCCCATGTGCTAATCTCGATGGGGCTATCAGAAACCGAAATCTTCTTAGCATCCCCAGAAGGGTGGTGGATTCCTACAATTCGTCCTTTGGGGCGTGCTGTAATACGATCCCATCCGTTATAGTAAACTCTATAGTTTTTGGGAACTTCTGTATTAGCAAGTAGGAGCATACCATCGCTCTTGGCTACACCCTTTCCTTCGATAATAGGAAGGTAGCTCTTTACGGTACATCCAATGATAGACTTTCCTCGGCTTAAGGCTTCTGCTCCGTTGCTGCAAGTAGGCTTTTCGTAGTTGAATCTGAAAACCCACTTGTCAAGATCCGCTTGCGAGGTTAGAGGCTTGTCATTATCTCCGGTGATACAGTGTGCTGCCGTAAGGATGTAGGGTGCAAAGTCGAGGTTGGTGTTATTAAGAAGATTCCCTGAGCAACAACCCAAAGATACCTTACCATCTTCGGTTTCGTACATAACGATCTGTACTACCCCTGTCTTTTCGGTTTGCCATTCTGCCCCTTGCTTACAATTGACACCAATCTGGCAAAGAGGGTCGCTATTATCTTCTCCGGGGTCGAAGAACTTCTTTGTGAGAGATCCCAGACCTACATGAGAGTAAACAATATGACCTATACCATCAATCAATAGAGAGGGCATCTCATTCCTTCTCCCCGGTACGTATTCGAGGATCACTTCATTACCCTTGAGAGGCTCTGTAGAGAAGACGCCGTGTTTGGGGTGTGTCTCGTTGGTGTAAGCTCCAAGAAGGGCACTTTTGTTGGTGTTGTATATGAAAAGTTTCCCTCCGTCGTTTGGAATAAAGAAGTCTTTGTAGGTAATGGATAGAGCCTTAGCCCCCGGAGAGGAGATGGCTAGGCGATAAACCTCTTTTCCGGATTCTAGAGTGGTGCGTTTAGCCTCCTTGGCAAAGTCGATGGAGGTCTCTACAACTTGCCCCACGCGTAGAGGCTTAAAGTGAATGGAATTCGTCCCCCATTCGTTCAAGGTTTTCAGGTCTTGTGCATTAAAGTCGGGGGCTACTCGCACAATGTTGATGGCCTCAGCTCCTCGAAGCTCAGACTTGGGTGCTGTAAAGCTGGGGGGCAATCCTCCAAAGGATTCCTGTGCATAGGCTTGATAAGCTTGTGCTCCGATTAGAGGAGCTGCTAGCGCAAGCAGTACAGCCTTTTTACAATTGATTTTCATTTTGATCTGTTGTAATCTATATAGATGTCTTAATTCTTCACAGAATAGAGGGAGAAGCCATGTCATTCTCTGTATGACAAGGTAGCTCCTCCCTCATAAAGACTATTTAAAACTATGCTTAGTGACGAACAATGAGACGTTTAGAAACATTGCCTACCAACACAACATAGATACCTTCTGCGAGCCCGGCTACATTGAGAGATGCTCTACCAGAGAGGTCTGCTACAGAAGAGAGAACGCGTACTCCGTCTAATGTATATAGATCGATAGTAGCTTCCTTAGAAGCGCCTTCAACAAAGACTTCTGCTCTTGCAGGGTTGGGGAAGAGTACAACGTTTACATCGTCTCTAACTATCTCTTTGGTGAAATTGCTTTCCCAAGTTTCTCCTTCATAGGGATCTTGAGAGTCTAGAAGCCAGACGAATTCGGCAACTACCTCTGTATCTTTATCGAGGACAAATTCTCTAGTTCCCTTGATGTTCTTGCCATTTGCCTTCAAAGACTGGAGCTCTCTTTCGCCATCCGTTTCTTTGGAATCGATCTTGGCAATAACCTCAACTTTCAATCCTCGTGGAAGTCTTTCGAGATCTTGATTCAGTCTTTCTCCTTTAAGTTTTAGGACACCGTGACCGATACGTTTCAGTTTTACTTTGCAGATGTCATTGGTAAATGAAGCAACTACTTCTCCATCTTTAGATACCCAGAAGGTACCGGTTTGGAAGAGATCTTCTGTTGTAGCTCCTTCTTCGGCAGCGGTAAATCCTAGTGTCTTTAGTCCATGCCCGGCATCAGGAGTAATTGTTACATCCACTCTTGTGTCTGTGTAAGCTTGTATGGAGGTAGCATCTTGGTTGTTGAGTTTGATAGAACCTCCATTGCCTTCTGTACGACACTTTATCGTACGAAGGATGGCTCCCGGATAGTTAGCCCAAGTACGGTGGTCTAGGATATTCCAGTTTTTCTCCTTAGCAGCCTTTACATCGTCTTCAGTACAGAGGTTATGCTCTTCGGGGTCACGAGTTTCTACTGCGTAGAGAGAGCCAGCACTGAACGAGTCTTTTTCGGCTAGAGACGCAATGAGTTTCTTCATATCGTCTCCCTGAATGTTGTTTTTGTAAACATTGACTTCAGAAAGTTCATTTAGCCCCTTCAGATCCAACGAGGTCAGCTTGTTGTTGCCCAACTCAATGCTCCCTAGCTCAGTGCAAGCAGAGAGGTCTATCGAAGAGAGTTGGTTGTCGTTCAGATAAAGATACTTGTGAGTAGGACGCAATTTTATGGAAGAGAGTTTATTCTCACTGGCGTAAACAGTGCCAAGCTCTCCGGTACAAGCAGTTAGGTCTAGAGAGGTTAGTTCATTTTTTTGGACTTTAAGAGTTGACAACATAGGACAACCGGTAACCTTGAAAGAAGTTAGTTTGTTGTTTTCGATCGAGAACTCGCTAAGATTTTCTAGACCTTTCAACTCAAACTCGCCTGTAAACTTATTACTTCCTAGACCAACCTCTGTAAGAGATTGTGAGCATTTAGAGAAATCTACAGCGGTAAGGCTGTTATTTTCAAGATTGATCTCGCTGAGTGATGGTAGTTCTTCCAACTTTAGTGTAGAGATCTTGTTACCATAGAGGTTTAGTTCTCTAAGTGCGGGAAGACTAACTGCGGTAAAGCTTGTAAGCTTTGAGTCCTTTTGCTTGTTCTTGATTGAAATTAGTTCTAGCTTTGGACAAGAAGCAAAACCTACCTCTTCAAGAGGATTATACGATAGTACAACACTCTCCAAAGCTGGTAGATTCTTTATCTCAGTTTTTGATAGGGCGTTATGGGAAAGATCTAGCTCTCTTAATTTTGTTAAACCTGTAAGATCCAAATCTCTGAGCGAACTCATTGTTAGTGAGGCAACTTCGAGATTTTTCGCAGCGGTAAGATTAATCTTTATCAGCTTACTTCCATCGCAATAAATCCTCTTCAAGTTGGTACACCCTGTAAGGTCAATCTCACGCACATCAGTTGCAGAGGCTCCTAGATATGTGAGAGCTTTCATCCCGGTAAGATTGAGTACACCCATCTTATTGGTTTCTACAATAAGTTCTTGTAGAATTTCGGGGTTTTCGAAAGTAATAGAGTCAATAGCCGATAGGTTACAATCGAACTTTGTAACGGGACCTTTAACTGTAATCCAGTTTTTTGTCACCTTCCATGCTTGGCCTCCATCGGGTAGGTTTACGAGTTCACATCCATCAATGCTGACTCCACCCTCTCCAACCTTAGGAGTCATGACGAGGTTAATCCTCTCATCACTGTTCGGCTTTACCTGGGTTCTAAACTTGATAACTTGCTGTTTCGGATCCTGAGCATTGGCATGGTTGGGCAAGAGTGCACCCATGAATGCTAGCAACGAAATAAGCGTAACAATTCTAAATTTCATAGCTTTTGTTAATTATGAGAATGATGTTCTATAACCAATACTTAGGGAATGTAAACCTTCTGGGTCTTTCCGTTGCAAGAAACCAAATAGATACCCGTAGACAACTCTACACTAAAGGCTGTTTCGCTGGTGCTTTGTAGCAAGTAGCCGTTGAGAGAGTAGAGGTTTACCTGATTAGCTTCGGGATTTTGGATGCGAAGAACGCCTGCTGAGGGCATCAAGACAAGACTTTCGTTCTCTACTTCTTTGGCGCTTAGCCCTTCTAGTTTTACGATTTGGCGGAATTTCTTCCATGCAGAGGCCTCCTTATACTGAGAGAGACTTGCTTCAGGTACCTGCAACTGAGCTCCCTTAACAAGATCATCATCAAAGTTTACAGATTTACCTTCGGCATCTTGTACCTTGGGAGGTATCTCAGCATAGACACGTATTATACCCTTACCCTTCGTGGCGAGGGCATCACAAGATGAAAATACGAAGTCCCCGACGTTCTTACAACCCTTCCCAATCTCTACATAGTTGAGGCGCTTACAATCCTGGAAAGCTCCTGTAGCAATAGTTTCAACGGCATCCGGCACTTTTATAGAATGGATATTGGCTCCGCTGAAGGCATACGCTTCAATGGATTTAAGAGTTGTGGGGAGGATAACCTCACGGGGGCCTTTACCTCTATATGCCTGTTCCATATATTCATTTTCATAGAACATAACCATTGCTTTATTTCCGATATGTTCTATTCCTTCGGGGATAGTAATCGGATCCAATTCTTTTGTGTAAAGGAGAGAAACGGCTGTGTGAGTCTTTTTGTCGGCAAGGAGCCTTCCGTTCATAAGGGCTTCGTAGGTAGTGTTACCTTCAGCTACTTCAAACTTTTTGCATTTTTCGAGAAGGCAGAAGGTAGAGCCATTAGCAATTTTATCTACAGAAGCAGGGATTTTCATTGATTCTAGACTTTTACAGAAGTAAAATGCTGTTGATGCAATCTCCTTAAGACCTTCGTTTAAGGTGATTTCTGTAAGGTACTCACAAAACTCAAAAGCCCCCTCTTCTATCTTCTTTACCGTAGAGGGGAGCACAACTTTCGTTACATCTTTCCTATACGATGGGTATTTGATAACCGTAGACTCGTCTTTTGTATATAGGGCACCTTCTCGATTAGAGAAAGCTTTGTTCCCATCTGCTACAATTATCTCTTTGATATTCCAGCAGCCAGAGAATGCTCCTTCTCCAATTTTTGTAAGCCCCTTGCCAAGTTTGATGGAACCAAGTTTGATGGCATCCTTAAAGCATCTATCATCAATTTCTTCCGTTGCATCAGGAATTTCCATCTTTAGAATTGAAGCTCCCCAAAAAGCACCCTGCCCGATATATTGGATCGTCTTGGGAAGTTTGACACTTTTCAAATTGAACATGTTCGCAAATGCAACACGCCCAATAGCAACTACAGTATAGGTGTTGCCGCCGTGAGTAATAGTTTCCGGCACCTCCATGCTGTGTTGGTAGACATTGTCTATCCCACTATACGGGGCTACTCCTACAGTTTTTTGTGCTTCGCTAATGACGTAATAGAAAAACTTACCTTCCTGGAACTTTTTTGAGTAGTCAGGTTTTTTCCACGAGTCATCGAATGTTGTGCCTCGGGTGGCATTGTAGGTTACATTGTCCCCGGTGCTAATTTCTTTTTGGGCAGCCGATGGCACGACTGTATTCCCAAAAGAATTCGTTGCTACAGCCGACATTACTGAAGCAATAGCAACAGAAATAAGGGTAGTTCTTTTCATCTTTTCTCTTTTAATGTTTATATTGCGGTTTTATATCATATAGTCTTTGCAAGCGGTTTTTTGCCGCTATCTTTATTTCCACTCACGTGCGAAGATAGATACTTTTTCCAAAACGACAATCTTTTCTGGGCTCCGAAAGTCTATTTTTTGGAGTGGATTATCTGCTCGATAATAAGGTTGTTTCATTTCGTACTATTCCCTGTACGTATTATACGATTTTGTGCGTACAGTGGGGTGATGAGCTGAAAAGAACACAAAAAGGCTACTACACAGAGAGATAACGAAAAATACCTTTACTGCTGACTCGTACTAAGTACTATGCCCTCAGCTTCTATTCTTCTGCTCTGTGTAGTAGTCTTTTATTTTAGTAGGGAGGCTCAGGGGAAAGCCTTCCTAGGGAAAGAGCTACCTTAGTATAACCTTTCGGATGGTACGCAAAGAATCCTTTTCTACAACTACGAGGAGAATGTCTCCGGCAGTTCCTTCGAACAGTAGATGGTTAGTAGCACTAGAGAGGAGCGCCCCTGAGAGGTTGTATAGAGAGATTTTTCCTTCGGCATCAATAGAGAGTCTGTTTTCTGTCGTGGATATCTTGACAGGCGGAGCAGAAATCTCCTTACAACTTGTAGGAGCCGGAGCCTCTTCGAGAGGCTTAATCTGTCTAAAGCTTTCTGAGTAAACAGCATTCGCTTTGTAGAGTTCGAGACTTTCTTGGGGAACGTACAGAGTGGCATTTTCGGGGAGTTGGTCGAATGACCCTTCGGTTTGGTAGGAGCCTATTCTGCCTTTTGGGGAAGCCGCTGGAGGTGTTATGGCTCTTATAATTACAGTCTCTAGCACGTTGTCTCCCTTGAATGCATTGTTCTTAATCGTTGTCACGGAGGCGGGTAGATCTACATAAGTTAAAGTGATACATTGAGAGAGAGCACTTGTGCCAACAACCTGAACGCCCTCTCCAATGAGAAGCTCTTCTAGGATAATATTGTTGTAGACAGCCCTGTCTGCTATCGCTGTTATACCTGCTGGGAGAGATATATTTCTTCCCCCATTCCAGCCATTGGGGATAAATAGTAGGGCATTGCTTTCTTTCTCTATCAGTAGCCCATCTTTTATTACATACTTGCTGTTCTCTCCATCAAACCTTATGTCTCGCAACTTGAAGGCATTGTAGATACCACAAGGGTAGAAGGTATTTAGAGTGCTTGGTAAAACTAATTCGGTAATCTTTGCTCCACTGATAGCCGCTTCGTGCATTACCTCTAGTTGTTTGTTGAGGGTAATTGATGTTAGCTCCGTTGCCCAGATACCTCCTTCGCCAATTTCTTTGACCCCCTCTGCAAGGACTAGGTTTCGCAAGGTCTGGTTGGAGAGCTTTTCCCCACCAATGGCTCCGTCTGCAATGTAAACCGTCTTCGATAGGGTAGGATCTTTGGTCATATCTAAAGATTCTTCCGCTCCTATGAATCGAATCAATGTATTGCTAGTGTGGTCGTAGATATAGCTCATCTTAGAGATGCCACTTTCTTCGGGTAGGGCTTCGATGTTTTTGAGAAGCTTCCATCCGTCTGCAGCCTGATATTGCGCAATTGCATCCTCAGGTACATAGAGTTTGCATTGGGCAACATTTACACCATTGAGTGCGTCTTTGCCCATTACTTCCGGCGGAAAAGCTCGGTAGGAGTATATCTCTTCAAGTCCTGTGCAATTGAAAAAGGCATTTTCATTGAACCGTGATAGCTCTCCCGGTATATAGAGTCTCTTGAGGCTTTTGCAGTTGTCAAATGCTCGGGGTGCCGTCCCAATTGTTGAGAATGGGATGACAAATTCTTCCGAAGATTTACCTCTTGGATATTGCTCCAAGTACCATTTGTCAAAGAGATAGCTATAGAGAACGCCCCCTATAGAGAAGTAGGTTTCATTCCCTTTCTCAACCTCTATATCGCTAAGTTGTCTGCAGTTGTAAAAAGCATATGCTCCAAGTTCTTCTAGAGTTTTGGGGAGAAGAATGCTCTTTAGCTTAGCACAGCCGCTAAAGGCTGAGCCTTCGATACGTTGTACCTTCTTTAGATCTACTTTCTCAAGGCTCTTGCATGCAAAAAAACTTTCCTCTCCGATGGACTCGAGTTTTTCGTCCCAAGAAATCTCTCGCAGATTATTACAATCTGCAAAAGCTCCTGTATTGATTTGTTTGCAGAGTGGTGGAAGGATGATTTTCTGAAGGTCTCGGTTCGCTTTGAAGGCTGCATCACCAATCGTCTCAATCAGGGCAAAAGTGGGATCCTTGCTAAGGTCGATAGTTTCTTCGCTTCCTGTCCACTTAACTAGGGTCTTTTTCCCTTCGTCAATTTGGTAGGACTCTTTTGGATAGCTCTGAGCTAGTAAGGTTAGAGGTGCTAGAAATAGAACCAATCCCAAAACAAAAGTACTTTTTCGCATAAGAGAATAGGATTTATTAGTGAATAAAAGGAATAAGCATTGTACGAGCAAAATCGCTGCAGTTCTCGCTAAGAGAAGAGGAGGAGAAATGAATTATTCTTTTGATAATCTAGTGAAATAATTTTCTGTTTTGCGGAGTAGTATCCTGTCATTTGGAAAGTGTTTGTCTGATGTTGCGAGACAAATGTATATATTATTGCTGATATGACAATGTAGTGGTAAGTAAATTTTTATTTTTTACTCGAATGGGAGGAGGAGAGAGTTGTGCGATAATCTTCAAAATCTCTTTTAGTTGTATTCAGCAGTCTAGGTGTTCTTGGAGTGGAGCAACAATTGCTTCTTTAGGGAAAAAGGCTGCCTTTGAGCGATGAAGAGAGTCTTCCATTAGAGAAAAACAGATACACTTGCTTTGTGGCTCCAGCAGATAAAAGCTCCTCTTATGAGGCGAAGGGGGCAGGGAGTACGAACCGAAATAGTAGAGCGTCTCAGGAGACAAAATAGAAAAAGAGCCTGCCCCGTATTATGGGCAAGCTCTTTTAGTTTTGGATTATAGGCTCTTTTGGAGTCTAGTGATTATCTATTCCCTTTGCAACCATTGAGAGGGCAATATGGGTAGGTGGGTGTGCATTTCAGCCACGCTTAGCAAGGGCACATTGCCAATCCCATGCCGAACGGAGAGTTTCTTCTAGGCTCTTCTCTGCGTGCCAACCGAGCACCTCGTTAGATTTTCTAGCTTCCGCCCAAATGGCTTCTATATCGCCTTCTCGCCTATCCACATACCGATGAGGAACCTTTACGCCTGTGGCGGTCTCAAATTTTTCTATGAGTTCGATTACGCTTACCCCTCTGCCGGTACCGATATTGAACATATCAAGCTGAGGGGCTTCCTTCGCTTGTAGCATCCGATCTAGAGCTGCAATATGGGCTTTTGCCAGGTCTACAACATTGATGTAGTCGCGAATGCAACTACCATCGGGGGTATTATAGTCAGTGCCAAATACACTGAGTACTTCACGGATGCCTGCCGCCGTTTGCGTTAGATAGGGAATAAGATTTTGAGGAACTCCGTTGGGTTCTTCCCCGATAAGAGCTGAGGGATGGGCTCCGATTGGGTTAAAGTAACGTAGCAAGGTAGCTCGAAAATCTGCTCCTGATAGGATGGTATCCCGAATAATTTCTTCGTTAATCTGCTTGGTATTTCCATAAGGCGAAGTGGCAGGGAGGATAGGGGCATCTTCACTTACGGGGAGCACATCGGGCTGACCATACACCGTGCAACTCGAAGAAAAAACAAGAGCTTTGGTTGCAAACTCTTGCATGCACTCCAGCAGGGTGATGAGCGAGAGGATATTATTGCGGTAGTAGAGTAGGGGTTTTTGTACAGACTCCCCTACAGCCTTGCTCGCTGCAAAGTGGATAACGGCATCTATGGGGTGCTCCCTAAAGACTTGGCGCAAGGCCCCTTGGTCGCAGCAGTCAATTGCATAAAACTCGGGGCGTTTGCCCGTGATGGCTTCAACCCCATCAAACACCTCACGACGAGAGTTGCTTAGGTTGTCTACTACTACTACGTTGTAGCCTGCCGAGATTAGTTCTACCGTTGTGTGGGAGCCAATATAGCCTGTTCCTCCCGTTACGAGAATGGTTCCTTTCATAGTGAATGATTGATAGTTTCGATGTATTGTAGTAATTCTTCTCGCCCTGTTGCTTTCTCTGATGAGGTGTAAAAGAAGGGGGGAAGTTCGTCCCACTCCTCAGACAATGTCTCTTGGTATCGCTTTATAGACTCTTGCAATTTGGGGCGAGAGAGTTTATCGATTTTTGTCATGACAATAGAGAGAGGTACCCCGGCTTCACCCATCTGCTGGATAAACTCTAGGTCTATTTTTTGTGGTTCCAGACGGCTATCAACGAGTATAAATAGGTTGATAAGCTGCTTACGTCCCAAAATATATCCCTCAATCATACGGCGAAAGGCAAGGCGTTGCTCCTTATTGCGGGCGGCATAACCATAGCCCGGGAGGTCTACAAGGTGCCAATCTTTATTGATCAAGAAATGGTTGATGAGTTGGGTTTTGCCTGGTTTTGAACTTGTCATTGCCAGCTTTGCATGCCCTGTAAGCATATTGATAAGGGAGGATTTACCCACATTGGAGCGTCCAATAAAGGCATATTCCGGCAGTTTACTCTCGGGGCATTGATCCAATTGAGCACTACTTTTGACAAATTCGGCAGTCTTTATTATCATGAGCCTTAGCTGTTGTGTTTGTTAAATGACACAATAAATGCCTCCTTTTGAGGGAGGAAGTCACCTGCAAAGGTAGTCTCTTTCTACTAATTGATCACCTCTCTCTCTACGAGAACCCTGGGGCTTCCGTAGGAATAACTAATCTCCTCGTTAAACGAGAGCCATCTATGGAGACAAAAAAGGGGAGCTACACTACGTATGAGTGTGCTCCCCTATAATGAATCCGAATCTGACTAGAATTCTATCCGAATCCGGTTAGTTTTTCCCTAGGATCTAGGTGGAATTCTATTTGATTCTGGGCAGGAAATTATTTGTTGTAGCGTGCTTTTAGGATGCGTACCATGTCTTCGCTCATTGAGTCAATGTCGAATTGGGGTTTCCAATCCCACTCTTGGCGAGCGCAAGTATCGTCAAGCGAGTTGGGCCACGACTCTGCGATGCCTTGGCGGAGAGGGTCTACATCGTAGGTCATCTCGAAGTTCGGGATCTGACGTTTTACGGCAGCTGCGATTTGGCTAGGCTCGAAACTCATAGAGGCAATATTGAAAGAATTGCGATGAACGAGGCGCGTAGGATCGGCTTCCATTAGCTCGATGGCGGCACGGAGAGCATCGGGCATGTACATCATATCCATGTAAGTACCCTCTTTTATGGGGCAGACAAACTTACCCTCTTTTACCGCAGCATAGTAGATATCCACAGCGTAATCTGTTGTACCACCTCCGGGGAGAGTGACGTTG
>ENA-OWLX01000614-OWLX01000614.1-metagenome-genome-assembly--contig:-NODE-614-length-13175-cov-6.183460_pt1 | contig 13175 bp, 11 predicted proteins | sample MGYA00245351_ERZ651106 | MGnify/ENA primary metagenome ERZ651106 (study PRJEB26857, sample SAMEA4031768) | metagenome | biome: human; feature: oral; material: saliva | place: Philippines | collected 2014... | reverse complement strand
CGGGCAACCCGATTCCGTCCACCATTGAGACTTTCGACTACACGCCGGGGGCTTCCAATGGCATTAAAATGACATTTAGGGCTGACAACACTGGACAGCTTGAAGACCGCAGCGGCACATCGCCGTCAGTAGAGCGTTTCACCTACCGCTACGACGCAAGGGAACAGGAACTTTACATGGATAAGGATAATGAATCGTTCATCTTGTACATCGCGGAGCTGAGTGTCAATACGTTTACCTATCTCAATGAATTTGAGAGCCATAAGATGGAGCGAACCTATCTGAAACGTCTCAACAATACGAGAACTAATGATGCCCGTCATACCAAACCGCGTCCTGCCAGGCCGGGTTCCTTGTTGAGCGGAGTCAAACGCTGACGTTGTCATGCAACTGCAAGGGTTGTGGCAGGGATATCCCTTATGAATTGCTTTCAAACATTCTTTCCCAACACAGGAATAACCTTATGGAATAATTCAGGTTGTGTGGATTTTGGTGTGGAAAGAACACGATGAACCACGCGGCCTCTTTTATGGCTGCTTACCGCCACATCACAGTCTCACCACGCCGGGCGTCCAGCGTATGCTGGGGAACTGCTTTCTGTATTTCTTGGATAAGCAAGTCTATCAGCCGCCTTTTGGGATACTGACTTGAATAGCATACCGAGATCTCGCGCAACGGCTTTTTGTCTGAAAACGGTCGGATTTGGCTGCCATTGCCGCTTTCCATCAGGCTGTTGGCAAAAAGTTCGGGAATGATGGTGAAACCGCCTTCACGGTTGATGATGCGCAGCAAGGTGTCGAGCGAACTGCCTTCGAGGTCGAAAGGCAAGTTGTGGCGGCGGTTTTTGTCAATACCGCACAAATTGACGACCTGGGTTCTGAAACAATGGCTGTCGCCCAAGAGCCAAATGTCGTCCGTGACTATTTCGGACGATTGAACGGCTTTGTTCTTCAGGAAAGGATGCGATTTATGAGCGTAAACAAACATTTCTTCATAGCATACCGGGTGTTCGACAATTTTCTTGTCACCATAAGGCGTTACCAATATGCCGGCATCCAAATTGCCGTTTTTCAGGTTCTCGATGATTTGGCCGGTTACCATTTCGTCTATCCTCAGGTTCACTTCGGGGTAGTGCCGTTTCAAATCTCCGGCAAATAGCGGCAGCAAATAGGGTCCCAAGGTCGGGATAATGCCGATATGCAGCTCTCCCGAAAAATCATTGCGGAACGATTTAACCAAGTCTTCGATGCGCTCCGATTCCGACAGAATCACCTTGGCCTGTTCGATGAATCTTGCCCCAATTTCGGTGGGCACGACAGGCATGACACTGCGGTCGAAAATCTGAATGCCCAATTCATACTCCAGTTTCTTGATTTGCATGCTGAGCGTAGGCTGCGTAACGAAACAATGCTCCGAAGCACGGGCAAAGTTGCGGAACTTGTCAACGGCAACAACATACTCCAATTGAATGATGGTAATCATGATATTTTATGAAAAACGAATGCACAAATATAGAAAAAGTCTATGGATTTAATGGTTGGAAGAAACAATCAGTCCTAAGTACTTGCTTATTGATCATGGAATAAGGCAAGAGCATGACGGTGGGACTGGAGCGAGTGGTAGCACTGTTTTGTAAGACCATTGAAAAAAGCCCGAGGCAAGAGTGAAAATAATTCCTATATTTGCACAGAAAATGAGATGCTGTGGAAGCATTCTTGCCAAGAAGAAGTTTTTTTGAAAAGTAAAAATAATTGTAGTAGTATATGTATCAGATATTTAAAGACCAATTGGACAAATCGAAAATGCTGCTTAACGGGGTCAAAAGAAATATGCGTTTGGGGCGTGATGCCGGACTGAACGAAAAGGATCTTGCCAAATTGGAAGCGCAGAGCCGTCGTTTGGAAACGCTTTCCGCTGAATTGGACAAGCTACAGGATGAAGCCCGTCGTAAAAATGAAGAGGCACATCAGGCGCTGTTAGACTTGAAGAGCCAGATTTACCGTGTTAAAAACACCATCAAGTCGAAATACGATTCCACTTGGTGGTCGAAATTCGGCATCCCCGACAAGCGATAAAAAAGAAATGACGGGATGATGCCGTAGGAAATATTACTTTTGCCTGAACGAAAAACATTGAATCATGAAAAAGAACCTGCTTCTCATTCTGGCCTTGCTGTTGGTTGGCAGCGCGTATTCGCAGGATGCCCCTCAAAAGCCCCTTCAAGGGAAGTCCGATAAAGGAAAAGGCGACATCATCAAAAAAGGCTGGAATTTTGGTCCGTTGCCTGTGGTGAGCTACGATGCCGACCTTGGCTTTCAATACGGTGCCACCTGCGACATTTTCTATTATGGCGATGGCAGCCGCTATCCGCGTTACGACTTCAAGATGAACGTGGAGGCTTCGCGCCACACAGGAGGGTCGAGCGTGCTGCGTTTTTACGGCGACTTTCCTTATCTTGTCAAAAACACCAAACTTTTTCTTGATGTTTCTTATTTTAAGGCGAAAAAGTTTGAGTTTTTCGGCTATAACGGCTATGAGTCGCCGCTCGATTTTGTTTGGGCCGACTCGGCACATAACCCGCATGTGCTGGATAGAAGCCAGTTTCGTTTTCTGGCCAGCATGCAACGACCCTTGTTGGGCTTGAAGCATCTTTATTGGACTGCGGGTTTGGCATATTACCACACGCAAGCCGCTCCCGTCAGCATCGAAGGCTACGAAAATGCGCCATCGCTTTACCATGTGTATTGCGATACCGCAGTAGGGTTGATTCGTGCCGATGAAGCTACTGGAGGCAATACCACACAGTTTCGCCTCGGCTTGACCTACGATAGCCGCGACCACAACACCATTCCTTCAAAGGGCATCTATGCGGAAGGCACCCTGACGGGAACTCCCGACCTTATCGATAGAAAGGGTTATGGCAATCTGACCTTTACCATGCTGTGGCGTCAATATGTGCCATTATATGGTGACAAGCTGGTTTTTGCCTACCGGTTAGGAACGCAGAATCTATTGGCGGGCGAAATGCCTTGGTACATGGTGAACAATCTGAACATGTTGTTCTTCCACAAAATGTACACGGAAGGTCTTGGTGGCAGCAACACCGTGCGCGGCATCAACCGTAACCGCGTTATGGGCACAGGCTTTAGCTTTGCCAATATCGAGTTGCGATGGAAAGTCGTCGCTTTTCAGTTCGTCAATCAGAACTGGATCATCGGGTTGAACCCGTTTTTTGACGCCGGCATGGTCACCCAAAAATACCGTGAGGAAGCAATGCTCAAAGCTCCCGAATCCTTGGCGGTTTATTCCGGGGAGAAAGAAGGGGTGCATACCGGAACCGGTTGCGGATTGAAAATCATCATGAACACCAATTTCGTCCTTGGCATCGACTTCGCCAAAGCCTTGGACAAACGCGACGGTGACGAGTTGAAGATCTACATCGGGTTCAACTATATTTTTTAGGCGGCATGGGTTTGTAGCGTGGCAAAAGGGATCGGCCACGAAGGTGGCGCCCTTTATGGCAGTTTGGATCGGACACCTTAAAACAGCTTGTTCAGTTGCAAATCGTCGTATTCCTTGCGAAGTTGCTTCTTGAAAGACCATCTGAAATCGGAGATGCAGCGGCGTGAAAGTTCGCGGTAGTCGATGAAAATGTTGTGGGAGAAAACGAGTAAAACCGAACCACACACCGCCCAATACCAAGGCAAGGTGCAGCATAAAACCACGGCACCGGCAATAACAAGGGGAGGGAAAAGCAGCAACCGTACTCCAAAGGTCACGGTATTGCCGAAGGCAGGGTCTTTCAATTTCCTCTTGATGAAATAGTTGGGAATCCATACTAAGGATGTGGCAAGGGCCGAGGCGACAAAATAGGGAAAAGCAATCGCCATGACTAATGATTTCCACAAAGCGTTGAGAAATGGACGTTTTTTGGCTGTCGAGGTGACGGAAATCCTGTTTTTGCGGCGGTGGTCGGAAAAACGGTTCACCCGTTCAAACAGTTGTTGTGCTTCCTCGGGATGCTCTTGGCGGTACCGAAGCACTTTCTCCACTGTGGCACGGTTGCGCAGCATTTTACCGTAAAGCCCTCCCACACGCTTTTCATTTTTCATCTTCACAATCTCCCATATCGCATCGTAGTCTTCATTATCGGGGATGTAGGTGAAAAGTTCGGAAATGCGGTCGAAAAGCCGCTCCTTGAGCTGGTTCATGAGTACGGCTTCATTTTCCTCCGTGCTGTTTCGTATGAAGTCCGTCACGTTGATGGCCTCGCCGTAATTTACCAAGGCAGTGGTGCGGAAGCGGAAATAATCGCCGTATTCAATGGCGGTGGGGACGATATAGATGTTCTTTTCCTTGCCAAACTGTACATTGGCGTCGAGGGCGATGTGAAAAATGCCTTTGCTCAAACGCAGCAAGGAATGTTTGGTGCGGTGCTGTCCTTCGGGAAACAGGTATAGCCCCACGCGGTCGTGAACGACATCTACGGCTTTGTCGATCGTCTCCGAGTTGTTTCTGACCGCAGCAATGCCATTGCGGATGCGGAACAACGGAAGGATACGCAGGAAGTTCAGGATCTTTGCAACGGTGGGGTTTTTGAAAATGTCGCCCCGAGCCATGAAAACCTTTTTATGGTCGCTACTCGCGAGAATAACGAGTGCATCCATCAGCGTGTTGCTGTGGTTGATGCCGAATATGAGCGAGCCGTCCTTGGGAAGCGCATCCTTCCCATGCACCTCGAAACGACGGTAGGAATGACGGGCGTGCATATCGACATAAGGCCGCAATATAGAGTACAGCAAGTTGCTGTCCTGTATTTTCCTTGCCATTTTTGTTCAAAATTAATGAACAAAAATAGGCATTTTCATGTTCCTCTCCATTAATATTTGTCTCAAACGGCAAAAACATCATTTGAAACGTCAATAGCCAATAAGATGTTGAAATGTGTTCCGATTAATCCGATAATCATAGTAATTGAAAAAATATTTCTACTTTTACGGCATCAAATCAGCTATTGGAATGAAATTCAAAAAATTAGTTCTTATTGCTTTATGGACCATTCCTTTTTTACTGTGTCAATGTGGTTTCTTGGGCGATAGAGGCGATGGATCCGGTCAGAATCTTGACACGTTATGCGAAATGGATCATATTAGGAACCGCGGCACTTTGGTTGCCGTCACCAATTGCAGCCTTCTCAATTACAACATGTACGATGGAAAGCCGTCAGGCTTTCAGTACGAGTTGCTGCGCGATTTGTGCAACACGCTGAACTTGAAGTTGGAACTTCGTGTCAACGACAATATCGACAGTTGCTACAAGATGCTCGAAAACGGTGATGTCGATCTTTTGGCTACAGGTCTCAACGTCACTAAAAGGAACAAACAGCGTTTTCTGCTTAGCAATCCCATTTTGATGCAGCGCAGTGTCCTCGTGCAACGCATGCCGAGCAAATGGCACGACATGTCAACGGGCGATGAAGTTGAAAACCAGTTGTTGCGCTCCACTCTGGATTTGGGTGGAAAAACGGTTTACGTGCCAAAGAGTAGTAGCATTGTCACGCAGCTCAGGCATTTGTCGGATGAAATCGGAGACACCATCTTTGTCGTTGAGGTCGATACTTTGAACACGATTGATCTGATACAAATGATTTCGGATAAAAAAATCGATTATACAGTTGCCGAAGAACATATTGCCAAAGCGGTAGCCCGGACGATCAGCGATATTGACATCAAACTGCCTGTGAGTTTTGAACGTCCCATTGTCTGGGCCTTGCACAACCACCACAACGATTCGTCCATGCTCATTGAGGTGAACGAATGGTTGGATGGCTTCCAACAGCAGAATATGCGGCGCACGTTTTACAAGTACTTCAAAGGAGAGCAAAATGCGCTGGCGGCCTCCAGTGGCAAAATCAAAGACCGTATCTCCGACATGGATGCTGAAATCAAGAAAGTGGCGGGAGAAATCGGCTGGGATTGGCGGCTGCTGGCCTCGCTGATTTATCAGGAGTCGAAATTCGTTCCTGATTTGGAAAGCGGACGAGGAGCGTATGGCTTGATGCAGCTTATGCCCGTGGTGATGGAACGTTATGGTGTCGATTACACCTCTTCCGTGGAAGAGCAGATTGCGGCAGGTGGAAAACTGATTCAATATTTAGAAGGAGCCTTGCCCGAGAGTATCACCGACAGTGTTCAGAAAAAGATCTTTGTGCTGGCATCGTACAATTCGGGGTTGGGACATGTGCTGGATGCACGCCGTCTGGCCGAAAAATATGGCCGTGACCCTAATGTGTGGTTCGGCAATGTCGATTATTTCATGCTGAACAAGTCGAAACCGCAGTATTACAAGGATTCGGTGTGTCGCAACGGGTATGCAAGGGGTGCCGAGACCTGTAACTTCGTGGAAGACGTGGTGGAACGTTACGAACATTATCAGGCTCTGATTCAATAGCAATTAATTTGGTCTTATGAAATCGTTTTATAAAAAGTTGTTATTCAGTATGTTGGTGCTTTTTGTGCCGGCTTTTTCATTTTCCCAGTCTTTTGGTGGCGGCTTGTTGGCCGGTGCTACAATTTCGCAGGTGGACGGAAATGGATACAGAGGCTATCACCAGTTAGGATGGACGGCAGGAGCTTTTGCCAACTGGCCTGTTATTAATGACAACCTGTCGTTGCAGATGGAACTGAAGTATTCCTTGTTCGGGTCGCATTCCGACATCAAGGAAGAAAGTTGGGGCATGAATCACTATAATTTGCGTTTGCATTATGCCGAAGTGCCCCTGATGTTGCGCTACAATTTGAAACAGTTTACCATTGCAGGAAAGAGTTTGGATTTCATCTCATTGGAAGCGGGCGTCAGCTTGGATTTTTTGGTGAAATACAGGGATGAGTCCAGCTATTCGCATAATGATAATGCACCTTGGCGTTTCTTTTCCGCCACGGCAAACGCCGGCATTCATTTCGACATTGCCGAGAGGTGGGGCTTCGGCTTTAGAACCATGAATTCTTTCATCCCGATTCGCATGAAAGGCAATACTTCGGGTTTCTTCGTCGGCCATTATTACAATATTGCGTTGCAAGCAGTCCTCATTTACAATATTCGGGCGTCACACCGGTATTGAGCGAAATGCTTGGAGGTCTGACAGGTGGGTTATGGCTCGCTGAGGAAATCAATGTTTCTTTTCAGGCCTTTATAGCCGGCACGTTGTACGGCCGACTTGGCAAAGAGTTCGTCGAACAGGGTTTCATCCATGTTTTTCCAGTCGGATTTGTGCATGGAAAGTAGTTTTTCAGAAGGCTGAAAAGCGGGTTCGATGTTGCCTACCGAGAAACGGTTGTAGGGGCAAACGTCCTGACAGATGTCGCAGCCGTACATCCATCCTTTGAAAGCCTCTTTGTCGTGATGTTCAAAGCTGCCTTTGTACTCTATGGTGAGGTAAGAGATGCATTTGCGGGCGTCGATGGTGAAAGGAGCTTTCAAAGCTCCGGTGGGGCAGGCGTCGAGGCACTGTGTGCAACGTCCGCAACGGTTTGCGATTTCTGTTCCTATAGGTGACAACTCAATGGGAAGAAACAAGTGCGCCACGAAAAAAAACGAACCTTTTTTGGGATGGATCAAGGTGGTGTTTTTCCCGATGAACCCCAATCCGCACTTCACCGCCCAAGCCTTATCGAGCACAGGAGCCGAATCGACGAACACGCGTGCGCCGGCGAGTTTCCCTGTTTTTTCTTCGATGCGTTCGAGGAGCAGTCTTAGCTTTCGTTTTACCACATCATGGTAGTCTTCTCCATAGGTGTATTTCGCAATCTTAAAGTTGTCGTCAGCGGGCAGTAGGCGTTGCGGGTAATAATTAATGGTAAGCGTGACGATGCTTCGGGTGCCTTCCACTAATTTTCGGGGGTCGTAGCGTTTTTCCTTGTTGCGTTCCAGATAGGTCATCTCGCCGCTGTTGCCTTCAGCCAGCCATTGTTCTACCCGTTCCGAGTCCTCCCTCAAGCAGCCGGCAGCCGCAATGCCACAGTCGGCAAAACCTAAGTCGCGGGCTGTTTCGATGATGTATTCGGAACGGATGGTATCGGCCATGATTCAAAAAAAAGCCTGCATAAGGGCAGGCTAATAAAAAACGTTTATGAAAACAAAAAAAATCAAAATGGAGCAAAGGAAAGTCCTACGGTCAACGGCATGATTTCAGGCCCATTGGTGCCTGCCGTAAACACGCGCGAAAATTGCAGCGAAGCGTAGGCGCTTACCCATTTGTATCCCACGCGCAAAGTAGCGGCGTAGGAGTAGCGTTCAATATTCTTGATGTTGCAGTATTTTTCGGTGATTTTTACTTTGTTGTCGGAGCCTTCGTCGGCAATGGCCTTATAGACTTCTTTGGTCTTTGCGCTAAGCAGGATGCCGAATTTGAAACCTACGCCCACCTTCCAAGCGTCATTGAAACGGAAACGCAGTTCCAAAGGAACTTCGGCATAAGTAGGATTCACTTTGCAGCGGTTGAAGTTCTTATCATCGGCATGTTGCGTGAAAGTCAGTGAAGAGGCATAAGGATTCTTGATCACGCTGCTGGAGTAATAGTTGTGCGTGCTGATGCCCAAGCCGACACCCACGGTGTGCTTTTCGCTATTGCCCAACGGCAGGTTGTAGGTCAAAGCGGTTGAAAATCCGGGATTGAACTTGCCGGCTTTCCAATTGTCATTCGGTTTCAGCTGGAAATCTTGGAAAACGTCGAAGTTCACCGTCAGTTTGTTGTCGGTTTTTTCAGAAATCAGTTGTGCGTGTGCTGCTGCTACGGTAACAAGTATCAGCATGAGGAGGCTTATTCTCTTTTTCATAGAAGTATGTCTTTTCATGATTGAACGGCAAAAGTAGGAAAATATTTCCAATTTGACTTTTGGGGTGTAAAATACTTCTGTGAGAAGGCAAAAACCATCGCACGCAATGGAAGATAGCAAGCCCAATGGTTTTACTGATAAGTAACTGTCCGAAATTCAACTGCAATAAAGATTGACACGGGATTTTTTTGACGATGACCATTAACGATGACCAAGACGGCTTTCACATAAAGGTAAAAGCTGACTGCCTTGGCAGAAGCTGTCATGGTCTTTGCCACGAGTCATAGCCACAAGTCCTATATGTAAACTATGCTCATTTACTAAGAAAGATAGCAAGGTGTTATGAGACACCGCCCTTATTATTTTGACCTTCGATGGACGTTCTTTTGTCGAGCAAGGCATCAATTTCCTCATCGGTGAGGTCGGGGTTTTTCAAAGCTTTGTCGATAGTCTCCAACAGCGCGATATGGCGTTCGTTCACATCGGTGATTTTCTTCAACTCCTCTTCCTTGCGGGCTACCTTTTCCTCGGCGGAAAGCTCGATTTCGGCATTGGCATCCTCACCTAACTGTTGACGAAGCTGCTTCACCATGGCTGAAATGATTTGACGCGTGAAAGGATCCACCTGGTTCATTTCAAACTTCAAGTCGTCTTTTATGTCATCAAATTGGGTCATGAATAGCTTTAACTGTTCCAGTTGCTCGTTGTCGATGCCTTTGATATCGTTGAGCGATTCTTTCTCAAGCAGCAGTTTGAACATCCTGAACAGGTCTTCCAATTCCTTTTTGAAGTTTTCGTCTTCCATTTTCATCTTTTTTTTCGGGAAGGATACGGCCTTCTCATCGAGAGAATACGAACTGCAAAATCCGTTCCCAAGTGCAAAAGAAGACTTTTTTCCCGAATGGAGGTGACATTTTGTCAAAAAATCGGAGGTAATGTTGAAAGATTCGCGATTTTTGCCGATTATTGCATCAGAATTGTTGAAGCCATACTTATGCTGGGCATGGTGTGGCATTGCAAATGACATTACTCCTATGGAATTCAGTACATTGAAAATACAGCTTGGCGAAAGTGTCGCTTGGATCAATCTCGATAGGTCTGAAGTTCGTAATGCTTTGAATGCAAGGATGATAAGCGAGCTTACCGAGGTGTTTGAATGGTTGGACAGCCGCGATGATGTGCGCGTGGTCGTATTGCGGGGCAATGGTCCGGTTTTCTGTGCGGGTGCCGACTTGGCCGATATGAAAGCCATGATTGCCTACAGCCATGATGAGAATCTCGCCGACGCCAACCGGCTTTCCCGCTTGTTCCAAACCATCTATTTCTGCAACAAAGCCGTCATTGTAAATGTCCACGGGGCTTGCATGGGCGGTGCCAATGGCATTGTGGCGGCGGCAGACATCGTGCTGGCTGCCAAGGAGACGAAGTTCGCTTTCTCGGAAGTGCGTCTGGGGCTTATTCCGGCTACCATTGCCCCGTTTGTGTGGCAACGCTGTGGCATGAAAGCCGCGAAAGAACTGATGCTCACCGGACGCTCTTTTACCGCGGAAGAAGCCTTGAGTTTTGACTTGGTGAATCGGGTGGTTGACGAATCGGAGTTGTTAGATGCCGAGCGGCGTTATATCGCTTATTTCATGCAAGCCTCTCCGGCGGCAGTCGCCCAATGTAAACGTCTGTTGCGTACGGTGAGCGGCAGGGACAATCCTTATGATCCTGTTTTTCAGATAACATCGGAATGGATAGCCGCACAGCGCGTTTCGCAGGAAGGACAGGAAGGACTGGCTGCTTTCTTCGAGAAAAGAAAACCCGAATGGAGCCGTTGAACAAATAACAATTGGCTGGATCCTACGTTGTACAGACATTGAATATGAATAGCAGAAAGATAAATAAGATATTGATTGCCAACCGTGGCGAAATAGCCGTGCGTATCATCCGTACGCTTCAGCGGCTGCACATCGCTTCGGTGGCGGTGTTTGCTGATGATGACGCAAAGGCCTTGCATCGCCGTCTGGCCGACGAGGCCTGTCCTTTGGGGGGCGGAACGATGCAAGACACCTACCTCAACGTGCAGAAGATCATCGATGCGGCATTAGACACAGGAGCAGAGGCCGTGCATCCCGGTTACGGTTTTCTGTCGGAAAGCCCCGAGCTGGCTGCGGCGTGTGAGGCCAACAATTTGATTTTCATTGGTCCCGATGCGCGTTCCATTCGGCTGATGGGCAATAAGATTGCCGCCCGGCAAGTGGCAATCGAAAAAGGCATCCCTGTTGCTTTCGGTTGCACGGGAAGCATGGAAGAAATCATGGGACAGGCAGCCTCGTTGCCCTATCCCGTGCTGATCAAGGCGGCGGCAGGCGGCGGCGGGAAAGGCATGCACATCGTTTCAAATCCCGATGAGCTGGAACCTGCCTTGCGTACCGCTTCGCGCGAAGCCGAACGCTTTTTCAACGACGGAACCGTTTTTGTGGAACAGTATCTCGAAAAACCCCGACACATCGAGGTGCAAGTGCTTGCCGACCATTTTGGCAACATCATCCATTTGCACGAGAGAGAATGTACCATACAGCGTCGTTACCAGAAAATCATCGAGGAATCGCCATCGCCAACGTTGAATGACGAGAAACGAGGACAATTATATGACGCCGCCATCAGACTTTGTAAAGCGATAGGTTATAAAAACGCCGGAACCGTTGAGTTTCTGGTGGATAAGGCACTGAATTTCTATTTTTTAGAAATGAATACGCGCATTCAGGTAGAGCATCCGGTGACGGAGCAATGTACGGGCATCGATATTGTGGAGGAACAGATCCGTATTGCGCGCGGCAAGGAAATGGGGTATTGTCAGGAAGACATCAAGTCCGTGGGACATGCCATCGAACTGCGTATCTATGCCGAAAATCCCGAAAACGGATTTTTACCGGCTCCCGGACAGGTTACGGCTTACCATGAACCACAGATAAGGGGAGCCCGTGTCGATAGCAGTATTGACGGAAAATGCTTTGTGTCATCGGCTTATGACCCGATGGTGGCCAAACTGACCTGCCATGCCAAAGACCGCCAACATGCCATTGATAGTGCGGAACGGGCGTTGAACGATTTCATTTTGCAGGGTTTGACCACCAACAAAGCCTATTTGTGGGAGATTCTAAGAAATAGAGATTATATTGAAAATCAAATTGATACGTCTTATTGCAAGACCCATCACGAGGATTTGTTGAAAGCCGTGTCACGAAGTCGCGAAACGGTGAATCTGAATGATGTAGTGGTGGCTTTTCTTCTCTTTGACTGCTGTAAGACACAAATCATCGGCAATGCGCGAAATGTTTGGGAAACCATAGGATATTGGCGCTACCAGATGGATTTGTCGGTGATGGTGGATGATAAACCAGTAGCTGTGCATATTTGCAAGACCCATTCCGGAAAATTGGAAGGGCGTGTCAACCAAAAGCCTTTTTCCGTTGAGTGGATCCGTTATGACAGCAACCAGTTGAAAATCATGCTGAATGGCCGTACAGAGAATGTGTATTGCTCGGTCAATGATGTGGGAGAAACCATTGTGAATCTACGTGGCTTGAACTTTACTTGCAGACGTAGCGACCATTTGAATGACATTTTCGACTATTCCCGGAAGAACGAGCTTGATCACAGCATGAATTTGCTGTCGCCTATGCCTGGAAAAGTAGTCAAGGTCAACGTTGCAGAAGGACAAGTCGTGAAAGCAGGAACGGTGTTGGTCGTTGTGGAGGCCATGAAAATGGAGAACAACATAATAGCGACAGCGGATGCCCATGTGAAGCGGATTTGCGTGGCCGAGGGCGAAAAAGTGGATAATAAAACCCAGCTCATTGAGTTGGAAAAAATGAACGAAACGGAAAACACAAGAGATAAAAGTAGAAAGCGAAGCTGCTATGAATTTTGATTTGAGCAAGGAACAATGCGCTTGGCGAGAGAAAGTCAGGGATTTTGCCGAAAAAGAGGTAAAGCCGGTAGCGCGACATAATGATGAAAATCAGTATTTTGATACCGATCTGACCTTGAAAATGGCCGACATCGGTCTGTTGGGCATGACAGTTCCCAAGGATTATGGCGGAATGGGATTAGACAACCTTTCCTATATCATTGCCGTTGAAGAGCTGGCTCGTGTTGACGGTTCCACGGCGGCCACCATTGCCGCCGACAACTCGTTGGGCATCGGTCCTATCAAAGATTACGGCACTGAGGAACAGAAACGGAAATATCTGCCACAATTATGTAAAAACAGGCTTTGGGGATTTGGCCTTACCGAGTCCGAAGCCGGTTCCGATTCGCGCGGCACCAAGACCACTGCCACCCGTGTGGGTG
>ENA-OWLX01000613-OWLX01000613.1-metagenome-genome-assembly--contig:-NODE-613-length-13181-cov-6.351821_pt1 | contig 13181 bp, 11 predicted proteins | sample MGYA00245351_ERZ651106 | MGnify/ENA primary metagenome ERZ651106 (study PRJEB26857, sample SAMEA4031768) | metagenome | biome: human; feature: oral; material: saliva | place: Philippines | collected 2014... | reverse complement strand
CCCCCAGATTCTTATTAACTCTAAGGTCCTCTTGCGCCTCCTCATCCAAGGAAGAAATCAACAGACCGGTATCCATATAATATAGTTTGTATTTACTTTCTTCGATATTTCCCTTCAAAGGAAGCTCGGGGAATTGGAGGCAGTTACATTCCATAATGATACCTGCATCCTTTAGCCAATCGATGCAGCCGCTATATTCTCGAGATCTGGCATTTTTCGCCACTTTATTAAACTGAAATTTCTTATTTTCCTTAGCAAGCTGAGCAGGAATACTTCGATAGACACTGATAATCTTTGTCTGATCCAAGCCCTCTGCGTACTTTCTGACATCCTCTTCATAGTCCAAGCGAATCTGATTCTGTAAATCCAGAGTGCCGGAAAATGTTCCTGTCTCCAAATACTGCTTTACCACATCCGGCATTCCCCCAAGAACTGAATAAGTGAGAAAGAGCTCTTTGAAAATGGAGAGCTCATTCTCGTTAAATGGCTTGTTCTCTAGCATGTGGCTAAGGATACCGGCAATCTGCTCCTCCCTATAGCCCTTTGCCCAAAGGAATTCTTCAAAATCCATGGAAAACATTTCATAGTCCGTTTTAGAGCCCACACTATTACTGTGAATTCTTTTATAATTTATGCCCAGCATGGAGCCGCTGCAAATCACATCGTAATTTCCATCTCTATGGAAGGATTTCAAGGTAGTCGCCACATCAGGATTTTCCTGTATTTCATCAAAAAGAATAATGCTTTCCTTCGGAATAAACTGAATAGACGGGTCTGCCAAGGTGATATTTCTGGTCACGCTTTCCACATCGTACCCATCTGCTAAAATCTGCATGAACTTTTTTTCCAGAGCAAAATTGATATAAACGATATTTTTATAGTTCTGTTTTGCAAAATGTAAAATGGATTCCGTCTTTCCTATTTGTCTGGCGCCCTTAATAATCAGAGGCTTATGCTTGGCATCCGCCTTCCATTCCTGCAAAAAATCATCTATTTTTCTCTTAAAATACATTTTCACCCCTCCATAGAGGGATGGTATCACAAAAAAATAGCCACTTCAACGCCTTTCATCACATTTCATGAGCCACTTTTTTCCTTTCCTTCACATTTCATGAGCCACTTTTTGACTATTTCTCACATTTCATGAAAATTTGTTGCTTATCATAACTATAATATGATTTTATTCATTTGCTTCTTCAGCAATTTCTGTATATTCTTTTAATTTTCGTTGCAACAAATTCTTATCTATCAATTTTAATCTATATTCAGATACCATTGTAGGTGAAAGACTCCTACTTAACGCAAATTCTACTACCTCATCATCCTTAGATGCACAAAGAATTACTCCTACACTTGGATTTTCGGTTTGCTTCTTTACTTCTCTGTCTAAAACTTCCAAGTAGAGATTCATTTTACCAATATATTCCGGTTTAAATTCTCCAATTTTAAGTTCAAAAGCAACCAAGCAGGATAAGCCTCTATGATAAAATAGCAAGTCTATATAGTAGTCATGATTTCCAACCTGCACTCTATACTCATTACCTATAAAGGAAAAATCTTTCCCGATTTCTAAAATAAAATTCTTCAGATTCTCAAGAATTGACTTCTGAAAGTCTCTTTCATTCCCTATTTTCGGAACATCGAGAAATTCTAACACATAACTGTCCATAAACAAATGATGTGTTTCTTGTTTTGCCCTTTGTATAGTAGGCAAACTATTACCATTTGAAAGCATATAGCGTTCATAGTAGCCACTATCCATTTGTCTTTCCAATTCACGCTTTGAATACCTTTCTTTTACTGCCAATTCGATATAAAATCTTCTCTCTTCTTGGCTTTTAGAAGCTGACATTATTTTCAGGTGATTAGTCCAACTTAATTGTGTCACCAGTGGTGACACTTTTTCATCATCTTTGTATAGCTCGTAGAACTGCTTCATTCTGTAAAGGCCTCTACGATTAAATCCCTTTAGGTCAGGATAGTTAGTCGAAAAAAATTCTGCCACATTATCAACAAATCCAGAGCCGTAAGATGCTTCCTTAGTTTTTTCACTAATATATTTTCCTACCTCTTGATACATTAAAATCAGCTCTTCATTAACCTTTCTATATGCACGATCTTTTGCATTTTCTATAATCGTAACAATCTCTTCAAATGGATTGTTGTTTTTCTCTGTGTTTATATTTTGCAAAGAAGTCTTTTCTTTATCCATAAGTTCCTCCTATCGGCATCTGACATCTATAATTTATTTCCTAGCCTGTATACTATCCTCTATGAAAATCTTCGAATTAACAATTTGTATTTTCTCTTCAGCTACAACAAACGTTACATAGTCTCCATTCTCTATTTCTAATATGTCTCTAATTTTCTTTGGAATAGGTACCTGTCCTTTTGCCATAACCTTTGCATTATCCATAAATACTTCCACCATAAAGCACCTCCATATTTATTACTTTGCTGTCGTTTCTGCCGACTTAAAGGCATCATACACAATCGTTACAAGGCTGTCAGAGCCATCCTAAAGGAATATCCTACGCTGCCCACTTATCTAAAGTCAGAATCGATCATCTAATTAAGATAGCTTCTGACGCCTCAGGTAGAAAATTCAGTCCTGAAAAAATAAGACTCATCAGCATTACCTTAAGCAGACAATAGAATCTCTTGAATATCTAAAAAAGCAGCTAGATGAGTCAACTCTGAAATCGAAAATCACCCTGTCACTTGTGAAGCTCCATTGCATTTCCTACTTGAAGATAATCTTGTCCCCATCTTGTCATATCTTTCATAATAACAATACCGATTTTTACATCACTTTGGTTATATTCTAATATACTTCTGTAAGCCCTGCAAGGCGACACGTACCAAATTTACATTCCACTTTGGTTATATTCTAATGTTGTTATGAAAGATGAACGCATTTTGACAAATATTCATTTACATTCCACTTTGGTTATATTCTAATAAAAGCAGGCGGTAAAATTTATAATGCGATGAAAACATTTACATTCCACTTTGGTTATATTCTAATGAATGGTATGTGGAGTGCAGATGTTAACTGGGAAAGCATTTACATTCCACTTTGGTTATATTCTAATTTAAATCCTAAATGTGGCTTTGTTTTGCTAGACAAACTTTACATTCCACTTTGGTTATATTCTAATCCGTTGCCTCTATAACTCAACAATTTCAATACTTTTATCACCTTGTTTTGTCGATATCAAACTTTAGTACTATTTTACTTTGAAAAATATTCTTTTATACGATTATAATCTCATTTTTACCTTTAATTTCAACATTTGTCTAATCTCCATCTTTTATATGACATCTATAGTCGACAATTATATAAATAACGGATCATCAATACCTTTCCCCAATATTTCCTTATCCAGCCACCTCTCATGCCTGCTCTTAAAGATAATAACAGAATCTAATTCATTGTCAATCTCATTTTCAATCTCTTTTTCCAACTTAAATAGGTTTGCCTTCGTTATCTCTCCTTCAAAAACAGAATTTTGTACATGTACAAGATACTGCTTACATAATTTAAAAACATTATTCCAACGTTTTCTTCCCATATCTTCCTTAGCAATATCATAAACTAAAATAGCATACATATTACCACCATATAACGAATGACTCGTATTCCTTTTCTCCATATAAATGTTTTATCAGTTTATAACACTCTAATCTTATTAAATATCTGTAACTAACATCCTTATCTAAATCACGATGATGTATTGTTTGTTTAAGTTTCTTATCAAATTCAGAAAGAACTATTTTCGAGCCTTTTTCTTCTAAATGTAAGTATTCTAAACCTTGTGTAAAATGTTTTTCTTGAATTTGATTTCTATTCAATAGAGAAAAAATCAAACGATCAGCTATTAAAGGTTTGAATATCTCAGAAATATCAAGACTTAATGAAAACCTGCTAGTACCAGGTTCATGCAGATAACTAATCGTTGGATCTAACTGAGTTTTATATATCTCACTTAATACAGTAGTATAAACCAAACTATTTATAAATGATATTAATGTATTAATCATATTATCAGGAGGTCGTTTTACCCTTTTAATAAAATCTATTTCTTGATCAATAAGCACATTCCACGCTTTATAATAAATTTTATGTATATTACCTTCAACACCCATTAGTTGATGTATTTCTTTACATGCATCAATTTGTTTAATTAATTTCTGTACTTCTTTCATTTCTATAGAAACATCTTTACCACGTCCATTATAATACCTTAAATTTCTATAAATATTGTTAGCTGCCGAACTAACAAATTGCTTTGCTATTTTCATACGTTTTGTATTGTCCGAGTAATAAGAAACTTGCTTTACCAATAATTTTCCTGAAATTTTTGATTTTCTTGGAATTAAGCTTGCAGTATAATAGCTATAATAATTGAAAAAATGTAATAAAACATCATTTTGGGAAAGAAAATTTACAAGCTTTGAATTAATAATATTCTCCCCAAACAGATAAATCTCTGAAATATTATTAATAGGAATTGCTCTTTTTACTCCTTCATCATTCATGAACAGTAAAGTATTATCATTTCTTTTTAACTCACCATTCTGGTAAATATATAAACTATTCTTCATACACTTTTCCATCCTTTAAATAAAGCAAAGATCATAATATGCACAAATTAAGCATTTTTTGCTTTTCTTAATACTAGGAGACAGTTCTTCATTTAAGATTTTTTTTATATTTCCAATAACATCATCAAGTTTCATTTCATCCTCCTCAGAAAGAGTAATTTCTATATTCTTTTTCAATAGAGGATAATCTATCTTAGCAGTTATTCCATTAACACCTTTTTTCTTTAAATAATAGAGATAGTATTTTACTTGCCATATGGATGCATCTTCTATCTTTCTACTCTTTTTTATTTCATGTATAATCCCTGACCTTTTTACGAAATCCAAATTTATTTCATTATTAATAGAAATATGTTTACGCTCATGAGAATATGTCATCTCGTCTAAAGTCTTTCCTATCTGAACATTTTCATTTTCTGATTCCATTGATATTCCATTAATAGAAAACCATAGTTTCTTCTTACAAACAAAATAATAATAAATCATTAATCCAGTAATCTTATCTTCTACCAAAATATTGCTTCTTCCTCCATACCTTTCTTACAATAAAAACCAATATCACTATTGTACCTATAATCATTTTTTGTTACTTTGATTTTTTCTTTACCGTTTAAAATAAATAAGTTTCCATCTACTTTATAGGTTTCAACAGGTAAAGTAAAATCTATAATTTGATCCTTTAATTCTATAAGTTTAAGTCTTAATATAGATTTCTCCTTTTTATTATCAAATAATCTTAACTTACTATGAATCGCTTTGATTTCATCAATTATCTCCTTAAAAAATTCATATTTTTCGCAATATATTTCATTAGGTATTGCACTAACTGACAATATATTTCTAAACTTTTCCTGGAATTCACTATTTTCTAAGTCCATTGGTGTTATATTTGCAAGACGTTTGTATCGCTCATTATAATCATTTATATATGAAGCATATAATCTTCCTTTTTCTATATCTCTAATTCTTTCTGTAGTATAAAATTCATTTATCATAGATACTTTATTATTTTCACTCATATCGAAGTCTTTGCTGTTTTCTTTCCAATTATGTAATGCTTCTATTCCTAGGCTATATAATGAATTATAAATAAAACCATTTCTTCTTGTTCCTAAGCAAGCTTTCTTTTTACATAAAAGACTTGGCTCAATCTTTTCATAGACATAAACATTGTAGCCTTTTACGTATTTTAACCCTTTTCTATTGCATCTACCCATTCTTTGAAACAATCCGCTCAAGTCAGAAAATTCAGTAAATAAAAAATCAAAATCTATATCCAAACTAGCTTCCACTACCTGAGTTGCAATCCATATAATATGCTTTTTTAATCCACTATCTCCATCTTTTGAAATTTCTTTTTCAAGTTTTTTACGATCTTTAACCGTAAACTTTGAATGGAGCATTTTTACGTTATCCTTATTTATTTCAGATATAATCTGTGAATATATTTTTTGAGCCTTAGTTACTGTATTTACAACAATTAATATTTTAAGGCTATCAGCAGATTTATTTTTGTAATAAAAACCAATTATATCCTCTGCATTTAAATAATTATCACACACTTTTACTTTATGTCGAATTCTTTCATTAAGAAATTGTTTTTCCTCTATTGTGATTTCTTTCTTAATTTTATTCCCCTCATTATCAAGCCCTATATTTAGCCAATCTCTAATTATTGGTGCTAAAGTTGCAGTAGTAATTGCAAATTTCCCTCCAGCATCATTTATCACTTGCAAACCATAAATAATTGCGGCAAGTATATCCGGAGAATATGCTTGTATTTCATCCATTATAATCTTAGAATAACTAAATGTTGCCAAATCTGTTTCATATCCGGGAAATTTAAATACAAACTTAAATATTTGATCCGGTGTACAAATTGTTAAAGGATATGCTTTATTCCTTGTTTTCTCATAGTAGTCCCAGAATGAAGTCATATCATCTAAATTTTTATCTCCAATATAAATACTTTGTGTTTCACCATGTAACAACCCAACATAATCTCTATAATCATCACAATAAAAATCGCATCTGATTCTATCATACATAGCATTTATTGCAGTTCTAACAGGTAATACATAAAAGCCTTTATTATCTCCTTGCCACAATAATGATGCTTCTGTTTTTCCAAGACCTGTTGATCCAACTAAGATCAGATTACTATTTGTATGCTTTCTAGCAAAATATTGCATATCATTCCATATATAACCTTTTTTATCAAGACGTTTTAATAAATTATTATTAGGAATCTCTACGGGCAAATGAGCACTTGCAGCATAATCACATTTATGAAAAAAGCCTTTAAGAATAGCTTCTCTTAACTCAGGCGTATTATATAATTTTTCTAGATTCTCTCTCTTTCGAGTATTTGGTAATTCACAATTTAAACCAGAACTTTTTATAAAAGTATCAGTATACTGTATTTGCAGCATATCTTCTCTTGTCAGTTCAAGAAAATTATTAACATAATGATGATGATTGAGAACAATATTAAATATCAGATTGTGATCAAGTCTATCAGGAAGCCTATCGATGTTATTGAACACATATAAAAAAGACAAAATATTATGCCCAACTTCTTTCGTATTATCAAACTTGATTCCACCATCACTAATAACTCTTTGCTGAAAGTTTTTATTCATTTTACCAATATCATGATACACACAACAATACTCAAGAAGCTCAAATTCATCATCACTTAAATAACACCGTAAATCATCCAAACAACAAAGCAATTGATATGTATGCTCATATAATGATTCATCTGGCTTTGCTAAAAAATCATTATAATAATATGGAATTAATTCTTTTTTCATATTTGTACCTAATTAAAATCTACAAGATATCCGCCATCTTGATCAAAACCAATATTTATACTATCACTATCAATCATAAAACTTGAAGAGTATAAACAAGGAATTCTATTAAATACACGTGCATCATCTTTTATAGAATAATCTTTTGCAATGTAATAAATAGTTCCATCCACATTACTTCCATCAGCATTTATTTCTCTCTTATCTATTTCTAAATGCTGGTAAAACTGAGTCTCATTAACTCTGTCAGCATTAATAAACATTGAATAGTTATTGGGGAGCATATGCTCTTCTTTCACGCTATCTACTACTTCACAATATTCCATTTCTATTAGTTCAATAAAATCTTCACTTCTTCCTAAAGAGACAAAATCATATTTGTGATACATTATATCATTAAGAACTTCTTCATCTGACTTAATATGAATCACAAGTTCTACATCATATAATACTTCTTGATATTGGGGTCCCTTAACTAAAATTTTGAAATGACTATATAGGTCATCATATTCCTTCTTTTTCTTATCTTCAAAGTCAGACTTAAGTTTTTTGATTTTCTTTTCTCCTTCATCAATTATTACTTTTACATCATTCCACTGCTCACTATTCCTTTCAAATGCCTTTTGTTTGTTCTTTAACTCTTTCTTCTCTAATTTCCATTTTTCTTCAGCAGATTTAATTGTATTCTTGTTAAAATCTTCTAACTCTTTACCCTTCTTTTTAAGCAGTTTATATAAATCTAGCAGTCCCCTGTTTTTAACTTCTATAGTTCGTTCTTCAGAAAAGCTATTACCTGTCGCATTTAAACTCTTTGCAACTTCTATATATCCTGTATTTAATCTATTAGGGTCTTTCAGCCAAATAAGAATTCCCCTATCATCTTCTGTTCGATTCAGTAACCCATGATTTACATATATTTCCTTTTGTAATGCACTATATTTCCCCTGAATCGAGATTTCCATAGGATGATATTCAGTATAACCACAGGCATTATGTAAAGCTCCAATAACTGTAGAATAGTTAGGAAGAGGGTATGTCATTCTATTATTTACCGTTCCCTCACGACTATATGAAGCCTTATTTTGTGTTAATTTAATTCGCAGAGCTTTCATAATAAGCTCTCACTTCTTTATTTAAATCTTCAAAAAACTGCTCTATAGATACAGGATTTAATTCAGTTTTTATCTCTTCTTCATTTTCAAAATTATATCCATCTAACAGTCCTACATGATAGCCTTCATTAATCTTCTTCTTTAAATCATTACCTATTTTAAGACTTAAATTATCCATTTGTACGACATTTTCAAAATAATGTGTTTTTCGCTTTCCGATACCACCCACAATAAATACCGGTTCTGCATTATCCATATTGCCTTTAACTATCAATGATAATGATTTAACTGCGTCTAGCAATGCCTGTACTCTAAATATCTTTTCCTCTTTATCAGCTTGCTGATCATAATTCTCATCAACGCCAATCTTATCCAAGTCTATAGTAATACTATATCGTTTTAATGATTTATCATATTCATATTGATATGGCATAAGTCCTGCCTCTTTTGCTTTATCCTGTAAATTTATTTTCTTTTCTTTTGCATATACCTGTGCAAGATACAGGTTATTATGAAAACGTGTTTCATTAATAAATGAATGAAAGGAAACAGCATCCGTTAAATAGAAAGAACTCTTTCTGATTTTTGTATTATCAGAAGTATTCATATATCCGCCTTCAAGAGCACGATTAGTGCTTGCATTTATATCTTGAGATACTGCTTTTTGATTTACTGATTTATCTACTTGAACCTTTAAATCATCATATAATCCACTTTGAACCATAATCGCATTTTTTAAGCTTTCTCTTGACCTAATAGCGTAAGATTTTCCATTACGATAAACTTTCTGTACACTGCCAATATTTCCTAATCCTTCTCCGTAATTAGAAGTCATATTCGCAACTACTGTCAATGTTAGTGCTTTATTATTCATACTACTCTTCCTCCTGATTTTTTTTAGAATTTTCTTGATTATAATCACCTAATGAGTTAATAAATTCATACGCAAGGTTTTTATTCCCTTCAAAATCTTTTATTAGGTCATGTAAAAAACCAAAACTCATTTGCGTGTAAGATGATAGCTGTAGCATAATCTCAATAAAGCGATCATAATCCTTTGCAACAATACAGCTCGTTAATTTCTGTCTATAACTGTTTGTTTTATTAGTCAATTTTTTTGACTTGAAATAACTTGTTACTTCTTTTGCTGATGCATATGCACCTCTTAAGCTTTTTTCATTTACCATGTTTTCCTCCAAATTCATAATATACTTATATAAGATAATATTTATTCTGATCAGCTGACTTATGCAAAATGTCCATCTTTTACCTTCCCGGTTTGTGCTTTCCTGCTTAAAAATACTTTCTATTGTGTCGTCCAATAATATATCATTTAAAATCGACTTTGTTACAATTTTTGTCATATCCATAGAATAATTGTCAGTTATCCTTATCCTAATTTTAAGCAATTTTTCTAGATTGCTTAACCATTCAGTCATAATTCTGCCATCGGTAAGTTTCATGAATATTTCTATTGCTTTCTTTCTTATCATCACTGTTTCATAATAATCATTGTCAATTCTTTTTAATATTATCTCAACATCTTGTCTAATAAACTTACTGCTTTTTAAGTAAGTATAAAATATCGTATTCCAAGAAGCACTTTTATCAGCAATATTATCATAATACTCTTTAACTTTATCGTTAGTTTCAATAAGATTTTTTATAGAACTATTATTATTTACAAATATCGCTTCTTTTCCTTTGGAAAAAGCAAATGGAATAAAATCAAATTCTATATAATCTACCGACACTGCTGCATGCTCATTAAAATTAAAACCGAGAGATCTCGTTTTTCTTCCTTTATCTACATAAAATCCTAGCAGTCTACATCTTTTTTGATGTTCTTTAGCGAAGTAAGAAATTTGTTCAAACTTACTGTAACCATTCTTAGAATTGATAAAAGTATTTAATATTATTTCAAGACGATTATTCTCTATTCTTCTTTTTATGTCTTCTAAAGTAAGATTATCATGTTTTACACTTTTAAAAACTTTCTTCATTATACCATTAGCTGCGAATTTCTCATTAATCTTTTTGATTAATTTTTCATCATCGTTAGATATTTGAAGCTTATCATACAAGTCAAGCAATATTTGATGATGCATCAGATGAGCAAACCAATTTCCCACAAACAATAAATATTTTTCTTTTATTTCATCATTCGTTAAATCTATATCTTTAAAGTTATAAAATAATTTTCTTTTTTCTTTATGATATTCTGTACCATAAAAGTCAAAAAATCTAATCATGCCTAATGCTGTTGCAGAGAATCGCCAATCGGTTAGTTCTATACAACGATTATAGGACTGACCATTTATCTCAAAATCATCTTCATAAATCATTTAAGGTCACCTCATTTTGAGTAATAATTTCAACCAATCCAAACCCGGAATTTTTCTTTGATCCTATTCCGTTTTTCAAAATATGGTTAAGTATTTCTGCATCACCCTTTACTGCAAAAGTTCCTATAGTTGCCGGAATTTTTAATCCATAAGCTCTCACTACAATTTTTCTTAAGTCATCAAAATGAAACATTAAACTTTTAATTTTTTCTTCGTGATAAGGTAGATCTTCCATCAATTTCCGCTCTAATTCACAAGCAAAATCATCATCACCAATGCTTACATACCAATCTTTACTATTATTTATATGCTTTTTTAAACAGATTGGTGACAAAACCTTAAAAATCGCAAAATTATCCTTTATAATTGTTTCTCTACTCATTTTGATGCTTTTAAGTTGCATTGAATTTCCGAGGCTTAAAGGAAATTCGATATTCTTCATCTCTAATAAACTAGAATAGTAAATGAGTGCAGTTTCAGGATCTGATATTTTTAATGTTATAACAAAAGTAGTATCATCAAGCTTAATAATATCTTTATTAAATTGAGGATTTTTAAATCCAATTGACCACACTAAAGATTTTTTAATAGCTCCATTACTATACAATTCACTATAAAATATTCCATTTTGATATAATGAAATAGATTTTTTAAAAAAACTGATAATCGTCCTTCGATAATCACTCTTAAAAACAGCTTCTTTCAACTGCATTTTTATGGTATACTTCATTTATTATCCTCCTGAATTTCTTTCTCATTTGTATATTATATCATAATAGGAATAAAACGATTATTATTCTTTACTCCGATAAACAGCATAATGATATATTGATTAATTAAATTACACTAATTATAACAAATATTTTTATAAATACCAAGCTGTCATAAGTCAGTTCTATTATTAAAAAAAGATGCATTATTGTGCATCTAAATAGTCATGTATTTCTTGAAGATAAGAAAATAAAATTTCTTCCATTTCTTTATATGTACTCATTTGAGTCATTTTATTCTTTATTTTAGCTGCACCATGCATTCCTTTAATATACCATGGTGCCTGTCCCCTCATTTGTCTAATCGCATTCTTTTCACCATCTTTTATAATAAGTCTTTGTGTATGTTCTAAACACATCATAATTTTTTGATCAAATGATGGCTCTTGTTCTAGTATACCTGTTTGAAGATAGTCTACAGTCCGTTTAATCAGCCATGGATTTCCCATGGCTCCTCTTCCTATCATTACTGCATCACAACCTGTTGCATCAATCATTCTTTTAGCATCCTCCGGTGTTCTGATATCTCCATTACCTATAACCGGTATAGAAATATTTTCTTTTACCTGCTTAATATAAGACCAATCTGCCTGTCCTTCATAAAACTGACTTCTCGTACGTCCATGTATTGCAAGTGCAGAAACACCAGCTGATTCAAAAAGCTTAGCCATTTCTATGCAATTAATAGAATGAGTATCAAATCCTATTCTCATTTTAACTGTTACCGGTATACTGACTGTATCAGTTACGGCTTTTATAATCTCATAAGCTCTTTTGGGATCTCTTAAATAATCACTTCCTGCTCCTGCTTTTAATACTTTATTCACAGGGCATCCGGCATTAATATCTATAATGTCTGCTGATGTATGTTCTTCTATATATTTGGCCGCCTTTGCCATAGATGCTGCTTCTCCGCCAAATAACTGAAGACTTATAGGATGTTCTCCTTCATCAATTTCAAGCATATCTAAAGTCTTCTGATTTCTATAAATAATCGCCTTATCACTAATCATTTCAGAAACCGTTAATCCTACACCAAATTCTTTAATTAACTTTCTAAAAGCTATATTAGTGATACCGGCCATTGGTGCCATCACTACCTGATTTTCTATTTTAACATTCCCTATCTTCCACATTTTTTTCACCTGTTTTACTTTATCAGTTAATCTTAATGAATGCAAATATTATGTTATAATAAGACTAGGAGGTCATTATGAACTACTATTATCATAATCATACAATACATTATCCTGATCATTTCATTATCTATAATGAAAAAGAAGAAGAGTGCTATACTATTGAGGCTAAGCTTTCTTGGGGGCATTTCATTGAAATAAGACAGAATAATCGACTTCTTTATACTTTATCAGATAACTTGTCTTCATATCTTCCTAAATTCACTATTAAAGAAGATGATAAGGTTCTAGGGAGCGTCAGTCAGATATTTTCCTTTGGTAAAACACAATATGATTTTAATTATTTAGGATATTATATTAAAGGAGATTTTTTAAGTAATCATTATTCTATTAT
>ENA-OWLX01000610-OWLX01000610.1-metagenome-genome-assembly--contig:-NODE-610-length-13201-cov-6.020386_pt1 | contig 13201 bp, 1 predicted proteins | sample MGYA00245351_ERZ651106 | MGnify/ENA primary metagenome ERZ651106 (study PRJEB26857, sample SAMEA4031768) | metagenome | biome: human; feature: oral; material: saliva | place: Philippines | collected 2014 | study... | reverse complement strand
ACCCCAATGTAGCACTCTCTATCATGCAGATTGAGTCTCAAGGCAAAGCTAGTGTGAAAAACGGAAAAGGTGCACCTTATGGTGGCTTATTCCAGACTTCTACTGGTATTAAAGGTTGGGATGACCCAAGAACTAATACTGAACATGCTATGAAGCAGATGGCTTCTAGAACCAATATGTTCAAGAAATCATTTGGTAGAGCACCTACAGCAGGTGAGTTGTATTTACTTCAGCAACAAGGTGAAGGCGGTGCTATGGCATTACTTAATCCTAAGAATGCTAACAGACCAGTTGAACAAGTATTGGCTGAAGTTGGTGAATGGAAACGTAGATATGGTGGAGACCCTAACAAGGTTCTCAAACATGTTGTTATGACTAATGGTGGCAGAGCAGGCATGACTGCTGCTCAGTTTGCTGCTCAATGGGTCGGAAAGGCTAATAATGTTTACGGTAATTCAAGGACTATGGAAGCTTCTAATGGCAGTAGTAAGTCTACTCAAGTGGCTCAGCGGAAAGTCTTAACTTCAGAGACTAAACCACAATCTAAAAGAGAGTACAAAAGACAGATACTCAATGATGAAGCATCTAACATTAAAGCTCAGATGGATGAGATTCAGAAACATATGGGTTTATCTAATGTTAATCAAATCACACTTAATGCTTTACAAAGCAGATATAAAGATTTAAAACTTAGTTATGATGCTATTAACAAAGAACATGGAAGAATCTAATTATGGCTAGTGCACAAGACTTATACAGATGGAATCCCCTTCAAGGTGAGTATTCTGGCTACACCAATGCTATTAGAGCAGCTCAAACAATGGGTACTGCTATTGATAACCTAGGTGTACGTCTAGGTGATGTTGGTAAGATGATGGCTGACAGATATACTAGAATCCAGAAAGAGAATACTGAATACAATACAGCTCAAGCATTATCCGAATTGGCTCAAATTAATAGTCAACAAGGTTTTCAACAAGCTCTGCAAGATGGTCGTCTTAATGCTTCTCATTGGCATGATTTGTATGGTAGTGACTTTAACTATAAAGACTTTACTTCTGCTGTGGGAAACTTGTCAGGTGATGTTCTGAAAAGAGCTGATAACATTGATAATCTTAGAGACTACACTGCTCAAGGTAAACAAGCATTTGTTAATGGATTACAAGCCATTCAAAATAATGACCCTCAAGCATTGTATAAAACAATAGGTAATGGACAAGGTTTGTCTAATAAAACCATTAGTAATCTTGGTTCTGGTGAAATTAAACAATTTAATGACAGACTTACTTATGGTATACAAAAACAAAATGCTGATACTAATACTGCTAATGTTCAATTTAACTGGCAAGACAGAGTATATAATCATGGTTTAGAGCTGGCTAAATTAGCTCAAGAAGAAGAAGCTAATGCATTAAAACAAGAACAAGGTATACTTGGTCTTTTAAACGGTTTTGGTTCTTTAGCAGTTGATGAACAAGGTAATTTGCAACCTGGTGAATTAAGTAAAGTAAATGCTTCATATAAAGCTGCTGTTGATTTGGGATACCCTGGTTCGCAACAAGATTTTGTTAATGATGTTGTTAGTAGAAGATTAAGTATGAGTAGCTTTCCGCCTTCTCCTAATACTGCACGCAGTAACTTGGCAATATTTAAAGCAGCTTATGGCAATAATCCACTCTTTTCTGGTACTGTGTCTGCAACAGGACAAGCAGTTGAAAATACATCTACTGGTACAGTTAATCAACAACCTATTCAAAATGGTCAACAACCTCAACAAGGTACTAGAGTAGGTGATGTAAATAATGCAACTAATGTAGCTCCTCAAGGCATTAGAGCGAATAGTGGAAATGGTCATTTAGGAAGAGACAACTTTAATATTGGCGAGGGTGTAAAGATTGGTGGAACAGATTCAGATGCTTTCTTTAATTTAAGTGATAGTCCTAGAACCAGACAAATTCCACAAGGTTCTTACCAAGCTCATGTAGTACCGTTTGTTGATAACAAAGCCTTTGGTAAACCGTATAATGCCAGTACTAAAGATGGTATTGACTATAACGGTGAGTTTAATAGTTTGAACATAAGCCAAGGTGATGCAGTACAGTTACAGAAAAGTCATAGTGGAACTGTAAAAGCTTTCACTGGACGCTTGGAAGCTGCTGCTAATAATAAGATTACAAGTGCTATTGGTTTAAATAATAAAGGTGCTAGAACTCTTATTAGTACACTTACTTCATCTAAACTACCTGACAAATTGATTAAAGAAGTGGGAGCTACTTCTCGTGAACAGCTTGTTTATCAATTACAGAATGATTTAAATGATAAGAACTTGAAGCAAGCTGAAGAGTTGTTTAAACAATATCTCGACCCTCTTCTAGAGCATACATATACTAGTAACAATATCTTTGGTTTAACCGCAGATGTGAAGAGAAGAGCTTTAGAAACAGCAAGACAGACTGGGTTTAATACAGATAATCTAGTAAATATCCTCTCAATTATTGCTGATGGCTCTCTTAAAGGTGACGAGCTTAAAACTGCTGTTACTGGTTTATCTGCCATGACTCCTTCCAATGTAGCTTTTGTTAAAAGCATAGTTAATACTCTACAAGCAAATAAAGATTACCTGAACTCTAATGAGTTTAAATCATCTGTTTATTCTCATCTTATTCAACAGAAAGACTTTAAAGGTAATCCTCTCAATATTTTTGCTGGTGAGTCTGACCTAATTCAACAACGTACAGAAGCAAGTCAACGTGGTAAAAACCTTGGGCAACAAGCAATTAAGAACGCAACTTCTACTGCTGAAAATATTCAAAAGATAAGAAGAATGCTGCGGCATCATAATTAAATTAAAACCTACTAGTTAGACTAGTAGGTTTTTCTTTATGTGGCTATAATCGACCTGTGAATCTAACATTAGGATAAACCATGAGTGACTATAAACAGCTCCGCCAATCAGCTTTGAATAGAAGCTTAAAAGATTATGCTTACAATGTTGTACCTACTGGTAATGCATATCAAGACTATGCAGTATCCAGAGGTATCTCTGTAGACCAAGCTAGAGCAGACCATTTACAAGAAGTAGCTCTTAGAAAGAGAGCAGAGTTAGAAGGTGTTAAAGCCAAACAACAACAAGAACGTCAATTGCGTATCTTAGCTGGTGAATCACCCGAACAAGTCAATAAAGAAGTAGCTATTGCAGAACAGAATGCTTCTACTATGTCTGGTGCTCAACGTCTTCAAAATGTAATGAATGGTGGATATGACCCAGAGTTCTCAAGAGACTTGGATAATAAATCACCTGAAGAATTGGGTATGTTGTATGGTGCAGAAGTACAAGCTTTTGCTACTCAAAGAGCTAGAAACGAACTCTCTGCTATGGCTACTACGATGTCTAACAGAGGTGAGTCAGGTTCTATTCTTGGTTCTATTGTACAAGGTGCAGCTCAAGGTACTGCTAATCTGCTGAATACAGCTAATACACTTATTCATCAAGGTATCTCTGCTCCTACTGAAGCTTTGTATGATGCTGCTACTACAGATGAATCTTATGAGTCTGCTTTGCGTAGAAAACGTGCACAAGGCTGGAAAGGTCATAATGAGAACCAAGAAGGTATTGATGGATTCTTTAGTCAATTTGACTCTGAAGCTCAAGCCAATGAGAAGAAATCTGATATAGCTACAAATCAATTGGCAGAAGCTCTTCGTTTGCGTAACGAACGTCAATATCGTAATGAAACAGATATTGATTGGGAAACAGCTAGAAAAGCAGCAGCTAAAGATGCTGATAGACTGGATAACTATGGTAAGAACATCAGTAAAGACAAGCTGTTTACTGGTATAGGTGAACAAGTACCTCAATTAGCTCTTGCATATGCTACTGGTGGTGCTGGTAGTTCTTTGCTTAAAGGTGCTGGTACTGCTTATGCAGGTAGAGGTGCTTTATCTTTGGCTGAAAAACAAGTTGCTAAACTAGGCACAGGTGAACTGTCTAAACTTGGTTCTGTTGGTGCATCTGTTGGTATTGGTGCTGAAGCTGGTGCACAAGACTTTGTAGGTGCAGGTGCAGATGCATATAAAGCAGTTGAAGAATTGCCTCAAGAAGCATTAGATAAGTCTCCTAATTACCAAGAATTGATTAAATCTGGTATGTCTCCTAAAGAAGCTAGAGAAGCTCTTGCAGTTGAAGCAGCAAGTAAAGCAGGTACTAAATCTGGTTTAATTACTGCTGGTTCTGCTGGTGCATTAGGTTCTATCTTCGAGAAAGCTTTATTTGGTTTAGGTGGTAAACTCACTAAGAATAATGCCATTCTTGGTCTTGGTTCACCTGCTACTGAAGCTTTCTCTGAAGGTCTTGAAGAGTACTGGAACAATACAGCACCTAAAGAAGCAGTCAATGATGTATTGGGTTACAGCTACCATGCTGACCCATCTATCTATTCTACATCTGCTGTAACGCAAGCAGCAGCTATCTCTGGTCTTGTAGGTGGTGCTGGTAATGTGAAGACTACTGCTTCCTTAGCAGGTCAAGCCATTATGGGTTCTAAACCTGCTCAATATATCAAAGGTAAAGCAGAAGAGTATGTAGAAAAACGAGCTGATGTTAAAGACAATGGTGCATCTACTATTGAATCTGTTGCTACCTCCTCTACTAATTCTGCTACTAAGAATGTAATGAATGACATCTTGGATTCCTTTGCACAAAATACAGGTAGAGACAGAGCAAGCTTTACTTCTAAAGATTATAAAGACTTCTCTAACTACTTTGCTCAAGAAGTGACTAAAGCTAAAGCCAACAATGATGCTCAAAGATTGGATGAATTGGCTGAAGTATCAGGCAAAATTCAAGAAGCTGTTAAACAAGATATTGTTGACATTATTGGTCAAAAAGGTTTTGCAGACTTACAGAACTTAGCTGTTAAGTTTGCTGCTATCACTGACCCTAACATTCCTGATAGTACTAGAGAACAGCTTAAGAAAGACTTTACTGATTCTCTTGCAGTAGCTGAACAAGCCAATAAAGATATTAAACAATATCTGAAGTTGATTAACAGTAAGTTTATCAAACAGATTAATGACGAAGATACCTCTCAAGCAGCAGATTTCGATATTTCTTCTGTTATTGGCTCTACACCTAAGAATCTGTCTTCTATCTTGTTCTCTGCTAATAAGAAAGTAAAAGACTTTATTCAAGCAAATCCAGACAAAGCATCTCAAGTATTTGATGCTTGGTTCAAAACAGTAGCTTCTAAAGCCAATAAAGACAGTATGGACACTGAAACCTTGAATGATATTAAAGGTAGTGTTCAGGATATGCTTGGAGCTTTAAAACAAAGCTCAGGCATGGACAATGCATTCACTCAAGTAACTGTAGATGCTGTTCAGTCATTTTTAGATAGTATTGATGATACATTGTCAGATAAAGAATCTAGAGCAGTCTTTGAGAAATGGTTAGACCCTAAGAAGGGCATTTTGTCTTATGTGGTAGGTGCTGAAAATAATCCTAACCTGTTGGATAGATTAGCAACATTTAATCAGACTCAAATTGCTAAAGTGCAAGGTTTGAATAGCCTGTTAAATAGTAAATCCGTCAAATTAGATGGTGATGGTAATTATGTAGTTGACCAAGTTGTACGTCTGCCTAACGGTAAAGTATTGATGCAGCAAGATGGTAAGACAAAGGCTATATTTAAAAAACCTGCTGATGTGCAAAAATACCTTGATGCTGTAATGAGGGATTCTAATGATTTCTTTACAGTAACTAAAGATACATTTAGTGCTTTTGCTAAGAATAATCAGACATCTGGTAATACTCAAAGTACTGGTTCAAGCCAAACTAACCAATCCTCTAATACCACTAATAATGCTGGTAGTAGCAATACTGGTTCGTCTACTGGTTCTGATAACTCATCTACAAATAGCTCTACTGCTAGTAAACAATCCAAACAAGGTGATTTATTTGATGATGTAGAAGAGAACTCTGAGCCAATCATTACTGAAGACAAATCAAAAACTAAATCTGAACCAAAATCTAAAGCCAGTAAAGAAGTTTCATCTAAGACTACTGATAGCACTCAAGGTGATTTGTTTGAAGAAGTTAAAGAAGAATCTAAACCTATTATTACTGAAGATAAGACTAAGGCTAAGAAAGATGAGAAAACCCCATCAGAAACCGCTCAGAATGAGCAGGAAGCTACATCTAAAGAAGAGCCTAAGGAAACCTCTAAGACTGAAGAGAAAGCCTCTAAAACTGAAGCTAAGGCTCAGGAAAAGGTAGAGCCTAATATTTACCGAAACAGCAAAGGTAAGGTAGATATTATGGCTTCCAAAAATAGAAGCCCCGTTTTATCTAACTTTGCTAAATTTAGCTTTAAATTCCGTGGTTTACAGTTTGATTCCGTTGAAGAAGCCTATCAAGTATTTAAAAGCAATCCTCAATCTGAAGAAGAACTGCAATCTCGCTATGAAGAATTGCAGGCCAAGCTTGCGAAACTATCTTTTAGAAAATTAGCAGATGGTACTGAAGTACTAACTGGTAAACCTAAACTTAGTGGTTTAGACCCTAATACTAATTTAGACCTTATGAAAGAGTTACTGGGTATTCGCTTTAAAAATGATGAAGTATTCCGTAATGCTTTGCTATCAACAGGTAAAGCAAAATTAGTTCATGGTAATGGTACTGTTATTGAAAAAGCATTCACTGATATGTTGACTGCTCTAAGAGACAGTACAGCTGAATCAAGATATGAAGATAAAGAAAAAGTAAACACTTCTGATGGTCTGATTAAAGATTTAGAAGACTCTGGTTTATCTTTCTTGGGTCAAGAAGACATTGAGATAGTAGGTGATATTACAGACACGGATAGTAACTATGTATTCTCTGGCGGTAGATTAGGTGCAGAGAGCGTATGGAATGCTATGTTGAATGCAGATAAAGGTATCTCTGCGGATAAAATTGCTAATTTTTCAACTAACGCTTCTACATCTGCTATAGGTACTGGTATTAGATTACCTATTGAAGATAGAAACAGCTTCGCTGATACTATTCTTAAAGCTATCCATGATACTTCAGGTCTTGGAAGTAGTTACATCAAAAAAGCAAATGAAATAATTAATGAGTTCAGAAATGCTAAAACTACAAAAGAGCTTGAGAAAGCTACTAACAAGTTAGTAAGTATTCTGCAAACTATGTGGGCTGGCAGTGTTGTAGCAGTAGCACCTGTAACAGGTGATTCTATTTACTCTGAAAGCCTGACTACTATTAGCATGGCTTTGCATAAGAAATCTGCTGTATATGTCTTGGATACACTTACTGCTGATTGGTATCGAATTACTGGTATTAAATCAGATAGTAAAGGTAACTGGAAGTATGAAAGCGTTAAACTGAAAGATGCTACCCCTCCAGTTAATTTGCTGAAGGAAACTACTGTTTCCTTTACAGGTGTAAGTAAAGGTTTAGCAGACAATTCAAGTACAGTAGGTAAGATGGCTGAATATGTTGAAGCTATTACCAGTAAAAGCTCTGAAGCCATTAATGAGGCTCTTAATGATGCCCTAGTAACTGCTGGTTATGAAGTGAATGAAGGTAAATATAAAGTATCTGAACCAGTAAAAGTAGATGTAAATGCTGTTGTTACACCTGTAAACGAAGTAACCACAGAAGCTACTGAAAGCTTTAGAGAAGAAGTTGCAGATAAGTTCTTTGAAGCCACTAAAGACAAGGACAATAGTACAGACTTGATGGTTAATGCCTATAAATTAGGCTATTTCATTGAAGGTGATTCCTTCTTGGACAGATACCAGTCAGGTAATATGAATAGTTACAGTAAAACATCGGATGTTATTACAGATATTGCTAATGCTTCTACTGAAGATAAAGCTGAGGCTATTCGTGAGATGAATCCTCAACTCTCAGAAGAAGAAGCTACTGAACTTGTAAATACTGATAGTAAGTATGTAGACGGTATTCTGGAAGCTGTTAAAGAAGCCTATGCATTGGTTGAGCATAAGTTTGCTGTTTCTAGACTGAACCTTAATCCAGAGAACATTACACAACTGTCTGGTGTATTGAACTTCTACGGTAAAGATGAAAATGGTAATTATGTATTGCCTAAATCATTCTTAATGGCTACAGCATTAAGTTTAACTGATGCTATTGCTTTTGGTTTAAGCGGTAGAGTAGAAACCAATGATAATACTATCGAGAACTCTGGTATTAGCAGTGATTCTGTTATTACTACTAGATTTAATCCAGATTTTATTAGAAGTAGAAAAAGAGATGGAACACTTGTTGTTGATGAAGCTACTTTTAAAGACAGACCTCTTGAACCTGTTGATTTACCAAGATTAGGTACTGACAAAGCTACTTTAATTAATGATTTAGGTAGATTTATGCAGAAGCGTCTTGGTTTGAAATTTGATGCTTCCGTGCCTTATGATTCCAAATTAGGTATGACTACCTCTTTAGGTACTGAATTATTCAATTTAATGCAAGAGAAATTCTTGATTAGAGACACTAGAGTTACTACTGGTGAGCTAAACATGACACTCTCTAAGATGACTTTTACTGGTGCAGCATCTATTCATATGCCTCAATCATTTGATTTGGCTCTTAGACAGTTGATTCATGAAACTCTTAATCCTAAGAGTGAATACAAAATCTTTGACCAAATGAGAGATGGTAAAGTAAAAGAAAAAGGTGAGTTTAAATATCGTACAGCAGAAGAAGTCAGAAAACATTTTGCCAATCTGAACTTTACTGAAGCAAATATGAACCCTGAAAATGCTTTGGTAGCAGCAGTAAAAGCAACAGTTAATCCTTTGTATGAGAAAATTCTTTCCCCTGAAAGAGCTCATGATAAAGGCTATGCAGTTACTGCTAAAGGTGAGCCATCACCTTATTTTGGTACATTTAACCCTAAAGTTAAACGTGAATCTGAAGCTACTAGAGAGATTAAGAAACGTCAGTCTGAAACACCATTTAAAGTGAATATGGATGCTTTGTCTCTGTTCAAAGCTAACCCTGATATGTTCTTGCGAATCATGGGTTATAAGAATATGGATGACTATAAAGATTCTATTCCTCAAGTTAAAGAGAGTATCTCTAGCTTTAACAGACAGCTTATTGGTCAAATGGAAATGGTTAATGAGATTCTGGAAGATATGGAAAAAGCAGGTCTTAAACCAGAAGATGCTTATTTATACTTCCAGAATAAGACTGTTGCTAACCAACGTATGATGCAGGTAAGTAGTTTTAACCCTCAATCAGGAAAAGTTCTTCGTGAAATCTTCCAACCTGTTGCTGAACCAATCTCTGTTGAAGAAGTTAGAGCTATGGCTGATGAGAGTGGTAATGTAGAGCTTACTGAAAGTTATGTAATGCCTGTTGATGTTTTAGAGGGATTTGCTAAGGATTGGGAACATGGTATCCAGTTAGGCTCTGACAGAGACCTTGTTGGTGACATTAATCGTGTTGCAGAGATTCTTAAAGCAGACTTTGAGAATAAGACTATTACTGAAACTGATGCTCAAACTAGAAACCAAAGAAACTTGTTTATGGCTATGGCTCAAGGTTTAGGTATTAAAGTAGAGCGTATGACTGAACATAACGCTCTGTATAAGCTTGCCTCTAAAATTAATACTAGTCTCATCCAAGACATGATTGCATTACAAAGAGCTTCTTTGAATGGTGAAGAAGTAGTTACTGATGAAGAGCTGGCTAATGAGTTTGCTAAAGAGTTTGGTAATGGTGCTAATAGAGCATTTGCAGTTATCAGAGCCATCACACAGTATATGTATCAACCAAACGGTAAGTTTGATTCATATCTGTTCTATGAGACTGATGGTATTACTAATGGTACTTCTAACTATACTGCACAAGACGGTACTGCTGCCCCTAATTTTCTTAAGTCAGTTGGTATATTTAGTGGTGAATTTTTATTTAAGCAATTAAGTTCTTTGCAGGAAAAAGGTATTGATGTAGCTAATTTGACACCTACAGAGGCATCTCACTATGTTGGTGGTATTGCACCATTCCTTGAGAACCATAGTGTACATGATACCTATGAGAAGATTGCTAAAGCTATTAATACTGTAGTCAACGGATATAATTTAGTAGATAGAGGTAAAGATTATCAAAAAGAACTTAAAAAAGAAAAACCTCCTAAGTATAAAGAGATGATGTTTAAAATCTTAGGTAAAGATTATCTTGAAACACGTAACCTATTCCAGTTATCACAAGACAGTGATGCTTTGAAAGCTATTAATAAATCTACCCCTGGCAGTCATATTGTAGATTTAATTAATACTCTTACTAAAACATACCCTCAGATTGCAGTAAGGCAACCTGATGCTAAGCTGAAATTAGGTAATAAAGAGTATGCACCTATGGAATTGCTTCTAATGCCTCTTTCTACTTTTGTAGAAGAAATGGTAAATAATGTTGAAGTAACTGCTATTCCTCGTTCAGTAGCTAAGTCTCCAGCACAGCCATTGACCTATGGTGGTGGTACAGATGGTATCTTGAACCAACTGCTAGGCGACTGGAACTCTTCTTTGATTAACTTGGTAGAGAAGACTCGTAAACTGACTGCTGAAGGTAGCCCTGAAGCAGAGAAGTACCAAGATTTGATTGAGGCTCTTGTTCCTACCTTTGGCGGTAAGATTGTCACTGAGAATATGGGTGATACTTATCACATGGGTAAATTGGCTAATGAAATCATTAATAAAGGTAGACAGTCAGTTATAGACAATGTAGGTACAGATACTGTTACAGCGTCTAAATATGTGTATGACCCTCTTATCCAAGCCAGACAGAAGCTAACTAAGTTTGCAGATGTAAGAGTTGGACAAGCATATATAACACTTATGGAAGCACTGCGTGAATGGCGTGTTAAAAATGGTGAGAAGAATGGTCTTACAGAAGCTGACCCAGAATGGTGGTTGTACCCTGATGCTAAAGAGTACAGTAAGTTGGAACGTAAAGCCTATGATAGAGCTGGTTTAATAACTGCTTTAACTAATACCAATAAATTTGGTGAAGAGTTAGCCAGTGAGCTTAATTTAGTTGGTGATACTATTAGAGCTAATGCTACAAATAGTGTTGTATCTCCCACTTCTACTGCTCAAGTTAACAAAGAATATAGAACTCGAACAGCTCTGGCTCTTTCACCAATTAAACATATTACTGCTGTAGGTGCAAAGGTACTGACTGACTCTTTGGTCTCTCGTGAGACACTTGTACAGGATACTGTACTGAAAGCAATGGACAGATTAGGTATTCGTTTCTTGAACGTATATGATGGTTTGGATGCTCTGTGGGAAGCTGCAAAACTCTTCTCTCAAGTAACCAATGATGCATTCTTTACTGCTCATGAAAGCAACAATATGTCTAAAGAGCAGTACCAATCCATGATTAATGCAAATATTTTAGAGTATTCTTTACCTAAGTTGGATGAAAATCTTGTTAAAGAGTTACTTAAAAAATCAGGTAATTACAATACATTTGAATCAATATATGCTGATGAAGGCACTTTTGATGAATTTGTTGCTAACGTATTAGCCACTGCTACGGGTAACCCAAGATTCACCTTTACTGTTACCCCTGATGAGTTAAAAGCATTAACTCGAATGGTTGACAGCAGAGAACTCTTTACGCCATCTGTTGTAAAAGCTCTGGAATCAGATAATGAAATCGTTTTATCTGGTGAAGTACTTGCTAGACTAGTTATTTACTATGCTAGACAAGCTCAATCCTTTGATGAGAGTTTAGACTATATTTATCAAAATATTAATGAGAATCTTCCTATCATAGAGAATAGAAATGCAGTTAAGGACTTAATGTCAATGCGTCATCAAGGTATTGTTAAAGAGGTGATGTATAAACTCTGGAAGAATGATATTCCTGTCCTTATTGGTACATTTGCAGGTACTTCTACTGGTTCGGCTATTAATTACAGCGAGAAGACTGTTAATAATCTTCTTAAACTTAAAGAAGAATTTGATAGACAACTTGCAGATGGTAAAGCTGGAAAACTTGAAGCTTATGAAGACTTTACTGACTTTTTATTAGGTGGTAATCATAGCCTCTCTGACAACGTTGAGAAGTACAAAAAGGAAGCGAAAAAAGCTTATCCATTACCTACTCCTATCAAAGAAACTAAGATTGAAGGTAAAACTGTTGGTGATTTAGTGACTAAGCCTAATAGTTCAATCTTTAGTAATAGATTTAATAAGTTTTTGGTGGACTGGGCTAAGAAACTGAATCTTCAGGATGTTAAAGTATTCACTAACTTTAATGACTTTGTACAAGAAGGTAAGAAACAAGGTATTAATATCAATCCTACCTCTAAAGCAGATATCAACGGTGTTTATGTAGAAGGTGTAGGTATTTTCATTAAAAATAGAGAAGATACTGCTGCCATGAAGACATTGAACCATGAACTTATGCATATCATTATGGAAAAGGCTTTGACTAATCTGTTTGATATGAGTGAGGCTAGTAAAGCATTCAGAAGAGCTAATCCTGAATTTGTAGCAACAGGACAAGTACTGTTGAGTCAGATTCAAGCTTTGGCTCAAACCATTAAAAACAGTACTTTCTTGGATAGTGAGGTAGCCAGAGTTCTTGATATGTCTGCTGCTGATATTGCTACTGAAAATGATAAGCGAGTTGCTGTACTGGCTCTTGCTAAGAAACTACGAAATCCAGCTTTACCTGCTAATGAGAAGTATGTAGCAGTTCAAGAGATTCTTGCTTATGCTTTCTCTGAAGATAATTTGGTTAGCCGTATTGCTAATACATCTAATAAAGACGTTAGAGGTAGCTCTGTATGGGGTAAACTCTCTAGCAGTCTGAAACGTGCATTGAGCAATATGCGTAATACCTTTATGCAGTTATGGTTTGGTAAAGAAGCTAAAGGTAAAGATTCTTTGTTTGGTGATATGTTAGCTGTAATGACTCATTTGACTGAACAAGCACAGGATGCTGAAACAGAAAGTATGAGAACTACTTTGTTTTCTGCAAACAAAAATCCTGCTAAAGACTTTGTGCAAGACTTGATGAATAGATTATCTGCTAATCCTGCTTTTAAGTCTTTTATTAATAAAGCTGAGCCGTCAGCTAATAAAGTAATCTTTGCTCTGTCTGGTGATTTGGTTCAAGCATTACGCAGTAAAGGCATGACTATTGACCCAATCCAAGAAC
>ENA-OWLX01000606-OWLX01000606.1-metagenome-genome-assembly--contig:-NODE-606-length-13225-cov-3.785042_pt1 | contig 13225 bp, 13 predicted proteins | sample MGYA00245351_ERZ651106 | MGnify/ENA primary metagenome ERZ651106 (study PRJEB26857, sample SAMEA4031768) | metagenome | biome: human; feature: oral; material: saliva | place: Philippines | collected 2014... | reverse complement strand
CTCCCCCGTGGCGAGCCATGCCACCATAGGTATCAACGATGATTTTACGTCCGGTCAGGCCAGCATCCCCCGCGGGGCCGCCGATGACGAAGCGCCCAGAGGGATTGACCAAAAGTTTCATCGAGGAAGTGGATAGGTCTAAACCAGCTTCTTCGAGGACCGGAGTAACGACCAAGGCTCGCAGCTGCTCATCTAGGTCTGTCATCGAAAGTTCGGGGTCGTGCTGCGTTGAAATAACGAGGGTATCAAGTTCGCGGGGAACTCCCTGTTCGTCGTACGCCAACGTGACCTGTGTCTTGCCGTCGGGACGTAAGCCGTGGGCAATCCCCTTGTGACGAACGTACGCGAGGCGTTCGGCAAGCTTGTGGGCAAGCCAAATGGGAGCCGGCATAAGGTCCGGCGTCTCGTCAGAGGCATAACCGAACATCATTCCTTGATCGCCGGCACCCTGTGATTCACGGTGATCCTCACTTGAGGATGTACGCGTCTCGAGTGAGTGGTCAACGCCCTGGGCGATATCGCTACTTTGAGCGCCAATCGAGACCGAAACGCCGCAGGATGCTCCATCAAAACCCATACAGGAGGAGTCATATCCGATTTCAAGAATCTGCTCGCGTACGATTTGAGGAATTTCAACGTATGCATCCGTCGAAACCTCTCCCGCTACGTGCACCAATCCTGTGGTCACCATAGTTTCCACAGCCACACGAGAGCGCGGATCCGCTTCAAGAAGGGCGTCCAAGATTGAATCAGAAATGCGATCGCAGACCTTGTCCGGATGGCCCTCAGTCACGGATTCAGAGGTAAAGTATTTTCTCACGTCACTCACGCTTCTATCGTAGTTAGCCGTTCGGCGATTAAATCAACTAAGGTGCGGGCAACGTCGGCTTTCGTCCCGCCTCCTTGGGTTACAAGCGAACCCTGGGCATCCATGACATAGACATAGTTCGGAACGTCCCCGAAGCCTAGGCTCTCCCCCACGGAGTTTACTGCTAAGTAGTCAGCGTTTTTTCGCCGTGCTTTCGCTCGCCCATATTCAAGGACGGTCTGCGTATCGCCGGTTTCTGCCGCGAATCCGACGACAACCGGGGGGCGTTGAGGTGAAGAAGTAACGGCCTTGAGAATATCCGTAGTTTCTTCCAATTCGATTGTTGGCGGCGTTGTGCCCCGCTCTTCTTTTTTGATTTTCGAGGCAGCGGGAGCCTTTGGTCGATAATCCGCGATCGCAGCAGCCATCACAAGCGCGTCGCACGACTGCAGTCTTTCGAAAAGCTCCGAGTAAACCTCGGCGGCGCTGGATGCGTGAATAACAGTGCACTCACGTGGGAGAAGCGAAGCCTCGATATTGGAGGCGAGCAGAGTAACCTCCGCACCGCGCCGCGCAGCTTCCTTGGCGATCTCGATTCCTTGTCGACCACTGGAACGATTCCCGAGGAAACGAACTGGGTCAAGCGCTTCGCGAGTGCCACCCGCAGTAACGATGATTCTCTTACCGAAGAGTTCACCGCGCGGAGCTAGAACGCGGCTGAGCTGTGCGGCGATATCTTCCGGCTCGCTCATTCGCCCAGCGCCCGAATCCCCCGAAGCTAAATCGCCTTTCTCTGGGCCGACGATAGTAAACCCACGTTTTTGAAGGGTTTTGATATTCTCTTGCGTCGCCGAGGCGTTCCACATCTGCGTGTGCATCGCGGGAGCCACAATAACCGGACACGAACTCGCTAGGACCGTTGTCGAAAGGAGGTCGTTTGCCTGTCCGTGTGCAATACGAGCAATGAGGTCAGCAGTAGCCGGCGCGATAACAATTGCCTCACAATTCCGGGCAAGTTCCACATGATCGGCACCTCCACCATGAAAAACATCGGTGAAGACACTCTTCTGCGTGAGTCCTTCCCACGTAGCCTTGCCGACGAACTCAAGGGATGCTGGAGTCGGGACAACCGATACTGCGAAGCCCCCTTTTTGGAGCAAGCGAAGCAGGTATACGGCTTTATATGCAGCAATGCCCGCTGAAACACCGAGAACGATGTGTGCGGGCTTGTGCTCAGGCTTGAGGTGCCGACTCAAGGGTCAACAGGCCTTCATCAATCTCACGAAGCGCGATTGCCAAAGGCTTCTCGTCAACTTCAGTATCGACAACGGGGCCAACAAACTGGATCATGTTCTGTTCCAGCTGAATGTTGTAGGAATTGATCTGACGTGCACGACGAGCAGCAAAGATCACCAAGGCATACTTCGAATCAACGTGCTCAAGTAGATCGTCGATCGGCGGGTAGGTGATACCTTCTGGCTGTGCAACAATTCCGGACATGCAAATCTCTCCTGAAGTAACGGGCAAGAACTAAAGTCTATTCTAGTCCCATGATTTGGGCCAGTTGCTCGACGGCGGTTTCCAAATCATCATTGACAACAGTGACATCAAACTCATCTTCGGCTTGAAGCTCAGTCTTTGCCGTGAGAAGTCGGCGTTCCTGCTCTGCAGCATCTTCAGTGCCTCGATTCACAAGGCGAGCAACAAGTTCGTCCCACGACGGAGGTGCAAGAAAAACAAACTGGGCATGAGGCAAAGATTGCCGAACTTGACGCACTCCCGCAATATCAATCTCGAGAAGGAAAGGCACTCCCCTCTTCACAGCATCGTCAACAGGCCCTCGCGGAGTCCCGTAATGATACTTTCCGTGAACAAGTGCCCATTCAAGCATTTGTCCTGCGTGAACAAGGCGGACAAATTCTTCTTCGGACACAAAGTGGTAGTGCACTCCGTCTACTTCACCGGGGCGAGGTGAACGTGTCGTCATTGAGACTGAAAGCTCAACCTGAGGAAAACGCTCACGCAAGCGCGCAATAACCGTACCTTTGCCGACAGCCGTCGGGCCGGCGATGACAGTAACTTTGGAAGTAGACATGCCTGTATGCTGCCACAGCGAAGCAAAAACTTCAGCCGAAGCGGCGAATCAGTTCCTCTCGCTGAACCTGTCCAAGACCGCGAACACGCCTAGAAGGCGCAATCTTAATCTCGTTCATGAGAGCTTCAGCAGTACTTACACCGACTCTAGGCAGGGCCTCAAGCAAAGAACGCACCTTCATTTTCGCGATCGCTTCATCACTAGCGGCCATATCAATGACCTCTGAAAGAGTGAGCTCTCGCGACTTGAGCGCATTCTTCACCTCAGCGCGCCGACGACGAGCGCGCGTCGCCTTTTCTAGAGCCTCGGCTCGCTGCTGCGGAGTTAGATCTGGCAGTGCCATCTCGCTACGCTCCTTTTCTAGATTCCCCTGACAGGAATAGCATCGCACTTTCTTGACGATTTTTGGTGCAAATGCAACCGACAAATCGCTAATTTGTAGGCGTGAAGTGACTGACATGGTCATCGAAATCTAACACTGAATACCCTAGCGAATCTAAAATACAGCTCAAATACGCGCGCCGCTCAGCGCCGCCATCCGCATGAATCTGTGCGAGAAACTGCCGCTGACCTGCACCGGATGCGCATCAGATTTGTCAATACCTCTATGATTGGGTGAACAAAGAAAAGTCGATAGTTTTTACAGTTGCTGACAAGGGTCAGATATCTCAGCGCAAACACATAGCACCCCAATGTGTCAGATCTCACATTGGTTGAATAGCTGAGAAATGATAACGGGGTGCCCGAAGGCACCCCGTTTACGCATTTCGACGTTTTAGTACTCGTCTAAGAGATCATCCAATTCGTTCATTTCATCGGCACTAAGCTCATCGTCGATGGCTTCTTCAGATTCCTGAACAGATTGACGAGACCAGCTAGGTGATTCAATGTCTCGGCGAATGGCGTCAAGAATGGCATTGACAAAGCCCGCAGACTCTTCGGTGGAAATCGACTTGACGATGGAGATCGCCTCGTCAATCGCAATCACCGGAGGAACATCTTCAGAGTTCGACAGCATCTCCCACACCGCGACGCGCAAAACTGCACGGTCAACCGCAGGAATTCGATCCAAGCCCGTTCGAGCATGAGAGTCAATGAGACGATCAATCCGATACAGCTCATCCGCTACGCCTTCGATAATTTGAATCGAATAGTCGGGCAGCGGAGTCAGCGCAGCGGTGATCACCTTGCGTTCACGAAGGAGGTCGCGCAGCACGGTCGCATTCCTGCCCATACCGCGCTGATCAGCCTCGTAAACAACGTCGGCAGCACGCTTGCGAGCCTTCGTCCGAGAAGTGAATTGGTGCTTCTTGTGGGACATTATCAGTCGGTCACGCGTCCGGAGTAAGAACCATCGCGGGTATCAACCTTGACTCGCGTTCCTTCTTCCATGAAGAGAGGAACCTGAATCTCGTAGCCGGTTTCGAGCGTTGCAGGCTTAGTGCCAGCAGAAGAACGATCGCCCTGCAAGCCGGGCTCAGTGTGGGTGATCGTCAAAACGACAGTTGCGGGAAGTTCGATAAACAGAACAGCGCCGTCATGCTGAGAAACAATGACATCCTGGTTCTCAATCATGAAGTTACGGGCATCACCAACGACCTCGGCAGGAACGTTGATCTGCTCATAGGTAGATGCATCCATGAAAACGTAATCGGTACCATCTTGGTACAGGTACGTCATGTCTCGACGATCGACTGTAGCGGTCTCGATCTTGACGCCTGCATTGAAGGTCTTGTCAACGGTCTTGCCGGACAGAACGTTCTTGATCTTGGTGCGCACGAAAGCAGGGCCCTTACCCGGCTTCACGTGCTGGAATTCGACAACCTGCCACAGCTGGCCGTCAATCACCATGACGAGGCCGTTCTTCAGATCATTTGTCGTAGCCACTATAAAAGTCCTCCCAAATCGGGTGAGTTTAAACCGTGGCCATCTTACACGCCACGATGATGTTCTCCGCTACCTCACTCGGAGTTTTTGATCCAGTGTCACAAGAAAAACTTGCAAACTCAAGGTAGCGTCGGTCCAATTCTCGAGTCATCATTGCAAATTGCGAGCGTGGGGCACCAAGTCCCACCGAGCGCGGAGCATTGAGACCAACGCGTCGTGCAGCTTGATCAATGGGAAGCTGGAGAAGAACAACTGCTGTCCCCTGTTCCTTCAAAGCAATAAGTCGGTCGATAATCCTCTGATGGTGAACCTGCGATGGTGAGAGCACTGCAATATCGCATCCGCCGTTCAAAAGCCGCTCACCAGCCTCTTCAAGTGCGCGATCAAATGGGAACTTTTCATCCACGATGAGTTCGTCAAATGAACGCGAATACTCCGACTGAAGAATATCGATATCTTCGGTGACATTGAGCCCGCATCGAGCCGCAATTTCACGCGCAATCGTTGTCTTTCCGCTCCCTGACGTACCCACCAAAACAAGCCGAGGGGAAATTGAGGAGTTCACTGCTTCATCCCCATTGAGCCAGCGCATACGCGTACTTCATCGGGAGTGACAGGAAGAGTTACAGGATTCTCAATCCCGTCAAGAAGCACGAACCTCAAGATTCCGGCACGCACTTTCTTATCCGAGAGCATGACCTTCAGTAGATCTTCGATTGACGCATCCTGATAGCGCGTTGGTAACCCAAGACAATCAAAGTCATGCTCGTGACGTCGTACGTCTTCTTCGTTTAGGAGACCTCGCTGATGGGCAAGATGAGCCGCGAATACACAGCCGATGGCGACCGCCTCACCGTGACGGAACTCGAAGTGCTCAAGCTTTTCGATGGCATGGGCCAGAGTATGGCCATAGTTGAGAAATTCGCGCGGTCCGCTCTCGTGCAGATCCATGCTCACTACACGTGCTTTGACGGCAATTGAGCGTTCGATGAGTTCAGCGATCACCTCTGAGCTCGGATCAAAGATCGCCTCAGGATCAGATTCGACAATCTCCAAGATTCGCGGATCCGCAATAAAACCACATTTGACGACCTCTCCCAAACCCGCTCGGTAGTCGTGTTTGCTCAGTGTCTTCAAATGGTCAAGGTCGACGATGACACGACGCGGAGAATGGAAAGCACCTACGAGATTCTTACCCACCGCAGTGTTGATACCGGTCTTTCCACCAACTGAGGCATCGACCATTCCTAAAAGCGTCGTTGGAACCGCAATGAAGTCAATTCCCCGAAGCCAAGAGGCTGCAAGGAACCCCCCGACATCAGTCGTTGCTCCCCCACCGATCGCAACCACGCAATCAGCTCGGCCGATTCTTTCGCGTCCGGCGAGGTCCCAAAGATCAGAGAGATTCTCGATTGTCTTTGCGTCTTCTCCATCAGGAAGAACGTGCTTGATCGCCGTGTAGCCCTGCGCTTGAAGTTTCTGTGCAATAGAAAGCGCATAGGTGTCAAGCGGCGGCGCACACAGGATCAAGATCTTCGTCGTATTCGAACGAAGTTTGTCGGTCAAGGTAGTGATAGGAAAATCGCGACCGATCACAACATCGTAGGGCTGATCCACTTCGACAGGAATGGTGCGAACCATGGTGTTTTCTCCCAAAGCATCAAGGATTTGCTGGACAACTTCTTCGGATGGACCAGCATTCGTCTGAACAGTTACCGAGGCAACCTCATGGAAATAGTCTTTTCGCTGTTCCCAAAGCTCTTTGAGGCGCTCTTCCGCGTTTCCGGCGAGGAGTGGACGCGTCGATCCCGCAGCGCGCCGGAGTAACTCACTCAGTTCAGCTTCGATGTAGATCACGCGCCGATCGCGTAGACGTTCGCGTGTACGCGCACTGATGAGCGCACCACCTCCCACAGACAGAACGCCGGGAAGCTCAAGGGCATGAGCAATGACCTCTTCTTCGAGTGCCCGAAAAGCATCCTCACCATCTTTGGCGAAGATCTCGGGAATGCTTCGCCCCTGACTACTCTCGATGAGTGAATCAGAGTCACGGTGCTGGACGCCAAGTGCGGCGGCAAGCTCACGTCCAACCCGGCTCTTGCCGCTCGCTGGCATCCCAACGAGAACGATCACTGCCGGGTTCACCGTGCAAGTCCAAGCCGCTCACTGATGCGCGCGCAGTAAGCCCGAAGATTGCGCGTGCATTCCTCCAAGGAATTGCCACCCGCATGATCGCTCAAAGCGCGGGCAAGAACCAAGGCAACTTCAGCCTCGGCGATCACTGCACCGGGGACGACCTGGCAGGTGTCAGAACGCTGATGAAGAGCTCGTGCGTCCTCCCCCGTAGCGAGATCAACCGTTCTCAAAGCGTGGGGCACGGTTGAGATCGGCTTGAAGGCAGCGCGCACGACGATCGCTTGTCCGTTCGATGTTCCGCCTTCGATCCCACCGGCGCGGTTTGAGGCCCTCGTAAGAGTTCCGTCACTAGCTCGAAGGATCTCGTCGTGAGCCTGGGAACCCAGCAGGCGAGATTGCGCGAATCCGTCGCCGATCTCAACGCCCTTGACAGATTGAATGGACATCAAGGCAGCAGCAAGCTGAGCATCAAGACGGCGATCTGATTGGACATGAGTCCCTACCCCGATCGGAACATTCCACGCCACAACTTCAACAATTCCACCAACGGTATCGCCAGCGGCGCGGGTTTCCTCGACACAGGCCAAGAATTTGGACTCATCGTCTTTGTCGAGTGCGCGCATCGGCGACGCATTCAGACGTTCTTCATCAGATGGCAAGGGAAGACGAGCCGACTTCGCTTCGCATGGCCCAACACCAACCACATGGGAAACCAATTCGATGTTCGCAAGCTGGCGTAGGAAAGCCTCTGCGCACGCTCCTAAAGCAACGCGCGCAGCCGTTTCGCGTGCACTCGCTCGCTCGAGAATTGGACGAATTTCAGCAAGATCGTAAGACAAGACACCGGGAAGATCAGCGTGCCCGGGACGCGGTTTTGTCAGCGCACGATTTCGCGCAACCTCACGCTCATCACCTTTACCCGCGTCGACGAGAAGATCCTCGGGTGAGACGGGATCAGCGGACATCACTTTTTCCCATTTCGGCCACTCAGAATTCGCAATCTCGATCACGATTGGCGCGCCAGTTGTCAGCCCGTGGCGGACTCCCCCAAGAATTCGCACGTCATCGGCTTCAAACTTCTGCCGCGCACCGCGTCCGGCACCCAAACGACGTCGAGCAAGGGCGTCGCGAATAGTCTGGGTGGTTATTTCAACCCCTGAAGGCATACCCTCAAGAGTCGCAACCAGTGCGGGACCGTGTGATTCACCTGCAGTAAGCCATCTGAGCATGTTCGTAGTTTCTCACACTTAAGCCGAGGGCTTCCAAGGAAGCCACACTATGAGGCCGGTGCCGTCGCAAGGATATCGATAATGATGCACAAGGTATCGTCACCGGTTGCTTGATCAGGGGGAAGGGTGATCGCCAGACGTGAACCAACTTTTTGGTCGATAAGAAGAGGCCGAAGCCCCGGCATAAGTTCGCTCAACCGGACGCGCTCAGGAACCCCCGTTCGCCAGGTAGATTCGCGTTCAATTCCATCGCTCCACCCGCTGACGAAATACTGAACAACGATGTCATCATCGGCGCGCACCTGGGAGCCAGAACCGGTGAGTAATGGCTGGACAGTTGGGCCTGAAGGAAGTTGATCACCGTGGGTGATGACAGGACCTTCATCGCGCATCGTCACTTCAAGCGGACCGCTTCCATTTACTTGCGCGGAAGCTTGCCCCGAGGCCAAGGTCGGCAAGATATCGATGACAACGACTTCGCCGGTATTTAAGCGCGCCGTGGGAGTTGCACTCGCATTAGAGGTTGGTGTACTCGAAAGCGGGCGAGCAATGAGAAGCCGGCTTCCTTCGCTTCGTCCCGTTACTTCACGAGCCATATCCGCACCCAGCGAGTCATTATCAGCCCGGCCGACAACGAGGCGTGGGCGTCCATTGGGGGAAAGCAGCTCACCCGTGCGCGCATCGAAGACAGTTACGGCTAAAAGAACCGGGGAACCCGCGGTAATCGCGCGGCCCTCTCCCTGCGAAATAATCGCATGTTTTGTACTGACAATTTGAAGCGGTTCCCTCAGCTTGACTGTGGGCGGCGCCCCAACGCGTCCAGAGACTTCAACTGAGGCGAGGACGGAACGAGGGGCATCGCCCGAGACAGAGCTAGCCTTCCTGTGCGCGACAAACCACACAGAAGAAGCAATCACTGCGCATACAACAAATAGCGCGATGAGCACGAGGACCCAGCGTCGCCTCGAACCTTGCGATCGTCCACGGGCACCGCGCATACGCTGACGGCGAGAACTCAAACTCTGAGCGTGTTCACTCATGCCGGAAGGAATTCGTCTCGAGCAGGCAAACCTGAGATGAACTGCACAACCGCATCAGACTCGGTCGCGAAAGGATCATTCATCAGGACGTAGCGGCTGGGATCGTCAATTCGTGAAGCACGCACCCAGTCAATCGCCAATTCAACGCCCGCTGCCTCCGCAGCATTAATGATCGAAGAACGAAGATGCGCACGCGTTGATCGCGGTGCCTGAATGCACGCTTGTTGAACCTGCTCGTCCGTTGTCAGGCGTCGCATGAGGCCGCTTCTTTCCAATCCGCAGCGAAGCCCGTTGGGGCCAATATCGTGATAGGACAAGAGCAAACGTGCAACGCGCGGATCTTCAAGCGTGGTCTGTTTACGCTTGAGATACTCCTGAATCAGACGGAACTTAATGGCGAAATCGAGTTCACGATCAACGGACGACCAGTCACCACTACGCAGGGCTGTAAGCGCACGTTGCCACAGGTCAATGAATTGGCGGGTCAAGGCGTCGCATGAAGAAGCTCCGGTATCAATTCCCAGTACATCGATGACGCGATGAAGAATCCGCTCTTGGATGTCGAGGGCAGAAAGCTCCCCGCCATGTGCCATCGGAACCTTCACTTGAGCCGAGAGGTCTTGATTAAACTGACGAATTGCCAGCATAGGATCAGCCAATTCAAGATCTGACAGATTCATCCCGTCTTCGACGGCATCTAAGACCAGCGAAGTCATTCCGACTTTGAGGAATGTCGTCGCTTCGCACACGTTCGTGTCGCCGCTGATGACGTGGAGCCTGCGGTATTGACCGGCATCGGCAAGGGGCTCGTCACGCGTATTGATGATTGGACGAGTTCGCGTGGTCGCCGAGGAGACGGCCTCCCACATCTGCTCTGCGCGTTGTGAAAAGCAGTAGGTAAGTTTGTTCCCTGAACGCCTCAGGTGCCCCGCACCCACAAGCACCAATCGCGTCACAAAGAAGGCAACCAGCCCCTGAGCAACTTGCCGGAAGTCGCGACGACGGTGAAGAAGATAGTTTTCGTGGCAGCCAAAACTGTTCCCCGCGGAGTCCACATTGTTACGGAACAAGTAGATCCTTTCAGGATCTGCAAGTTCCTCAAGTTCTGCGCGGGTTCGATCATTGAGTTGGTTGAGTAACTCATCACCGCAGCGGTGCTGGGCAAGAAGGTCCTCGAAAGAGTCACATTCGGCAGTCGCGTACTCGGGGTGAGCCCCCACATCAAGGTAGAGGCGTCCGCCATTTCGCAGGTAGGCATTGGGAGCGCGACCGCCTGAGGCCAGCGGTGCGAACAACAGCCGTGCGGCAGCATCAGCATCGTGAGTCGGAGGTGCACCTGAACGCGTCGCGCAGGTTAGTCCGTACTCGGTCTCGATGCCGACGACTCGGCGCCTCACCTCACTGTCCTCCCTTTTGGACAAATCCCTGAACGAATGATTCCGCATTAGTCTCAAGAACGGTATCAATCTCATCAAGCAGTGCATCGAGAGAATCAGTCTGCGCGGAAGACGACGCGTGGATCTGGCCCGCGGCCTCGTCATCTTCGCGCCCGCTACCGCCAGCGAATAACTGTGAAAGACTCATCTTTCCTCCTCTTCTGCACGGATCAGTGTACCGCGCTCAAGATCAGCCAAAAGTGTGGCGTCGACACCGGCCGCTTCAACCAGCGGCCTACGAATCATGTGATCGCCACGGCGCTCACATAGTGAAGTCCACGAGGCCGCAGCAAGTGCGGGAAGATTTCTTACAGCATACCCGCGTAGGTAGGCGCGAGTGTTTTCGGGAGCCCAGTCGGCTGCATGTTCAACGTCTTCAGGAGTGAACATCCGCTTGACACGCCCCGCTCGCTCAAGCGCGGCAACCAAGGAACGGTCCTCACGCAAATCCGCCCACTGCAGATCCATTGCAGCAAGCCTCGGCTCATCCCAAGAAGCCCCCAAACGCGCACGTTGGCGATCAAGAAGTTGGTACTTGCCCACCCATTCGACTTCCGTTGCGACGCTGTAGAGATCACTTGACATACGGTTGAGAATGTCCTCCCAGTAGCGCATGACAAGCTCTTCGTCTTCACTCAAGCCGATTCCCCTTCGAGTGAGGCTCTCATGAACAAGTTCAAGATAAATCTTTTGGATGTCGAGCGCGCTTCGCGCTCCTCCTGCGCAACTGGCTTGGTACGTCAAGCTGGGATCGTGACTGATATTCCATGTTTCTTGAACAGGATCATCGAGCGCAAGCGCATCCCATTCCATTCCCAGGCCGCTCTCGATTGCTTTTAATACCAGCGCGGTAGTGCCCAAGCGCAGGAAAATAGAAGAATCGAATTGATTGCCATCTCCGCCGATCACGTGAAGACGCCTGTAATAGGCGGGATTAGCGTGGGCCTCGTCGCGAGTATTGATAATTGGTCTGTTGAAGGTCGTCTCAAGGCCAACTTCATTTTCGACGAAGTCAGCGCGTTGGGAAATCTGAAAACCAGCAACTTCACTGCGCTGTCCGATTCCTACACGCCCCGCGCCACAGATCACTGGACGCGTCACGAAGAAGGGGGTGAGTCCTCGAACAAGATCGTCTAAATCGATGGTGCGGCTGATCTGGTAGTTCTCGTGAGTACCGTATGCTGCGCCCTTGCCATCAGTGTTGTTTTTGACTAATACGATGTCTTCTCCGGCCTCGCGGGCGGCCGCCATCATTCGTCGTGCAATGACTTCCCCGGCTCGATCCCAAAGCACTCCATCGCGAGCATTGGTGGTCTCAGGTGCGGAATATTCCGGGTGCGCATGGTCAACGTAGAGCCGCGCTCCATTCGTGAGAACTGAGGAAACCGCCGCTGGCAAATATCCCTGTGATCGCCGAGGCAGTGGCAGAGTCTCACTTCCACCCGAGGGAGCGAGGTGGTAGGGATCGTCAGTGAGCATCGAGGGGTCAGCAGCCGCACGAGTCAAGCGCATTCCACGTAAATCATTGAGCGGATCTTCGGCTGTGTAATCCCAGCGAACGGGTTCGCTGCCTTCACTTTGAGTCCCGCGACGCGAAATTTTCGAATAGGCATCAACGATCCGACACGAAAGATCGACGGGATCAGCTTCAGGATCTGAAGGTGAATAGATGCCGTACTCGGTTTCTGTACTCATGACCAGAGGGGACATCATTCTTCCACTTTCTTGATCGGTCGGATGTCAACGATGTCTTGGTCGAGGCCAATTGTGCGCGCCCAGTCCGCCGGAGCCTGGCGGGTCGCGAGCTCCATCGATTCTCGGATTTCATCGTCGAGGCCACGCATCAGGTGCTCAATCGTCATTCCGTTTCGGGAATTCTCGATTGCGTCCAGAATTGCGTACTTCTTTGCCCGTTCGACAATCCCAGCAATCATTGCGCCTGAAACGATGTCTGCGAGATAAATCGTTTTATCAGTTCCGCTATGAGTGCGCGCACTTAAGAGCGCAGTGTCCGCCTGACGCCGATAGAGATGAGCGACCGCGCGCGAGATCATCTCATCATGAGAAAGCGCATCTGCCCCCGTTTGAAGTGGAACAGATGCATCAAGGTGCTTCGCAAAAATCTCACGTGCCGAGGCCTGGCCCGGTCGATCAATGCGGATACGAACATCGAGTCGACCAGGACGCAAAACCGCTGGGTCGATCATGTCTGCACGGTTCGAAGCCCCCACAATGACGACGTTATCAAGACTCTCAACGCCATCCATTTCGGCAAGAAGCTGCGGGACGACCATGGTTTCAACATCGGATGAAATACCCGTTCCACGAGTACGGAACAAGGCCTCCATTTCGTCGAAGAAGATCACGACCGGCACTTTCGCCGAGGCAAGAACTCGGGCACGCGCAAAAATCGCGCGAATCTGTCGTTCAGTTTCTCCGACAAACTTCGTCAGGAGTTCTGGCCCCTTGATCGAGAGGAAATAACCTTCTCCAGAGGAACTGAAATCACGCAGGGAATGCGCAAGCGCTTGCGCAATCAGTGTTTTACCGGAGCCAGGAGGGCCATACAGCAGGATGCCTTTCGTTGGGCGTAA
>ENA-OWLX01000605-OWLX01000605.1-metagenome-genome-assembly--contig:-NODE-605-length-13225-cov-8.647684_pt1 | contig 13225 bp, 10 predicted proteins | sample MGYA00245351_ERZ651106 | MGnify/ENA primary metagenome ERZ651106 (study PRJEB26857, sample SAMEA4031768) | metagenome | biome: human; feature: oral; material: saliva | place: Philippines | collected 2014... | reverse complement strand
TCCGCCGCCCCATCACCGACCTCAACATGGTGACCCCCGACCTGGTCACGATCGACGGCTCCTCCGTCGCCGTCAAGGTCCTGCTCACCACCGCCGGATGCCCCCTGCGCACCCAGATCACCAAGGACGTCACCGAGCGCGTGAGCGCCATCGAGGGCGTCGAGAACGTCTCCGTCGAGATGGGCGTCATGGACGAGGCCCAGAAGAAGGCGCTGCGCGAGAAGCTCAACGGCGGTCGCCCCGAGCGCGAGATCCCCTTCTCCCGCCCCGACTCCCTCACGCGCGTCATCGCCGTCACCTCCGGTAAGGGCGGCGTCGGCAAGTCCTCCATGACCGCGAACCTGGCCGCCGCGCTGGCCGCGCAGGGCCTCAAGGTCGGCGTCATGGACGCGGACATCTACGGCTTCTCGATCCCGCGCATGCTCGGCGTGGACCACGACCCGCAGGTCATCGACGGCATGATGATCCCGCCCGTGGGCGCGGGTGGCGTCAAGGTCATCTCGATCGGCATGTTCGTGCCCGACGGCCAGGCCGTCATCTGGCGCGGCCCCATGCTCCACCGCGCCCTCCAGCAGTTCCTCGCGGACGTGTTCTGGGGCGACCTGGACGTCCTGCTCATCGACATGCCTCCGGGCACGGGCGACGTCGCGATCTCGATCGCGCAGCTGCTGCCCAACTCGGAGATCCTCGTCGTGACGACCCCGCAGGTCGCGGCCGCCGAGGTCGCCGAGCGCGCCGGCTCCATCGCCTCCCAGACGAACCAGAAGGTCATCGGCGTCGTCGAGAACATGTCCTTCCTGCCTCAGCCCGACGGCTCGCGCCTGGAGATCTTCGGCGCGGGCGGCGGCCAGTCCGTGTCCAAGCGCCTGACCGCCCAGCTGGGCTACGAGGTGCCGCTGCTGGCCCAGGTGCCCCTCGACATCGCGCTGCGCGAGGGAGGCGACCGCGGCGAGCCCGTCGCCGTCACCTCCGGCCCCGCCGCCGACGTGCTCTCCTCCCTCGGCGCCACCCTGGCGTCGACGAACCGCGGCCTGGCGGGCCGCCCGCTCGGGGTCTCCCCCATCCAACACTGAGCCCACGCGACTTCGCCCCGGCCTCGTCCCCACCGACGAGGCCGGGGTCCGCGCGTCGGGGCGCGGCGAGGAAGCGCCCGCTGCGGCTGACCGGCGAGCGCCTATCAAGGGACGTCGGCGCTGTTTTCGCGCGGATCCGGAGCGCCATCACGCCCAGGGCGTGCCTCGCCTGTACCCTGATGCGTGGAAGGGGGCGCGAACGCGTGCGCGCACCTGCCCGAGGCGATCAATACAAGTGAGGATACGGCGATGGCGGACAAAGCCCAGACCTGGGTGTACACCGAAGACTACGTGGCGGAGAGCGACGCTCTGACCGCCGCGCGCGCCGTCGCATCCGAACTGGGAGCCGCCCCCGTGTCCCCGGGAACGGGCGCCGCTCTTCGCATGCTGGCCGCCGTGGCCGGGGCGCGCGCCGTCCTCGAGGTGGGGACGGGCGCCGGAGTGTCTGGCCTGTGGCTCCTGGACGGCATGGCGCGCGACGGCGTGCTGACGACCATCGACGTCGAGTCCGAGCTGCTGGGGCACGCCCGCCGCAACTTCGCCGCCGCCGGCCTGTCCTCCCACCGCACGCGCCTGATCGCCGGGCGTGCCCTCGACGTGCTGCCTCGCATGGCCGCGCGCGGCTACGACATGGTCGTCCTGGACGGCGACCTGGACGAGACACCCCAGTACCTGGACCACGCCGTGCGCATCCTGCGCCCCGGCGGCACCATCGCCTTCGTCCATGCCCTGTGGCACGACCAGGTGGCCGACCCCGCCCGCCGCGACGCCCGCACCGTCGTCGCCCGCGAAGTCGTCAACTACCTGCGTGACTCTGAAGAATTCGTGCCCGCTCTGCTGCCTGTCGGCGACGGCCTGGCGGTCGCCGTCAAGCGCTGACGGCGCTGCAGACACATCGTCTCGTTATTCCAGGCACACTACTAGGAGCTGTCCTGTTGATCGGCTTTTCATATTTGGGAGTGTAGTTGGGATTTGAATCCTCCGGTTTCGAGGAGTGTTTAGGTTGTAGTGGGTCAGGTTTCGCAAGTCCTGGGAAAGAGCCGCGTAGGTGTTCGAGGGATGTGCTGGAGGTGCGGAATGTCTTAAGGAGGCCAGGATGTCCCTAGCTCGGCGTTTGTGCGTCCTGATCAGTGAGATGCATTCAGTCAAGGAAGTGCGGGACCACTGCGATCACGGATGGGCGTCACATCCAAGATAACTGTGACGCTTCTTATCCCCGTACGGGGGTGGTACTACACGTGCTCATCCACGCCAATGACACGCACCTCTTTCAAACCGAGCCGGATCATTGATCAGAAGGCACACCCCTTCACCCAGGACAGCGGAATTAGCGGCTCTTCCAGGACATGCCGAGGACCTGGGAGATGCTCGCCACCGTCACATGGCGAACGACCACCCCGTAAACGCCAAGAACCCCTTAAGCTTCCCGGGTGAGACGAATAAAGTCCTGCAGTTGCCCAAGATCGTGACTCCAGAAGAGCGCAAGACCGGAGTCTTGAGCGTCAATCAAATTCTGCACCTTAAAGACACCAGACAAAACAGCAGCAGGGACTACACCGTACGTACCAAACTGCGATAACCAACCAGTAACCTTTGCGACCGTATCATGATTGACACGTTTATAACTATTAACAACAGAATTTGACACCTTTGCTTCAATAGCAAGAATTCTACCGTCATATAGACGTGCTATGAGATCGGCCTTATGATTACCCAGCGCTGATTCCAAACAGAACTCACCAATGTCCGGCGCACGATTGGGCGTATCAACAGCCCGCCGTCCCACCCGGCGAAGACCCACCTCTTCCAGAGCCTGAGCAATGTCAGCTTCCTGACGTATTTTCGCATCAGACCGACGCTGTGTCTGAGATCTACTTGACGCAATAAGTGCCGTCGTAGAGACAATAGCAATACGCAGTTCCCCATCAGTCGGTAGCCTGTTTTCATGAAACCATGGAAATCGCCAAGGATCTATATTTGCCGATACCACCTTGACAATGCGATCAGCGGCTTCAGGATCACTATCGAATGCAGATGCAGAAAGCTTAACATCAGCAAGCACTTTAAGGTCATCATCACTGATGTAAGGGGAAGCAAGATAACGCAGAGCGTAGCACTTTTCATCATCAAGGACATATTGACGAACAACTGAAACTAGACTCTGAAGATTATCGCTCTCCTCAAGCAAGTTACGCACATGCACGCGATAACGCTCAAATATAGAGACATATCCCGCATGCGATTCAGCAAAGCGCCTCTCCTTGAACTCACTGAGTGAACGTTCAATATCTCTTTCAAGCTGATCGCTGGACCAAACCGATGGCCTGATCTGTCGCACCATTCCATTCTCCTTCCTCTAGGATATCAAAACTTGGAACCATGAGTCGTTCCATCTCCTTTGGCTCAAACTTCGTCAAGCCACCGGCGTACGTCCTTCCATCGGATAGTTCAACATTACCGTTCAGGAACTGAAGAAGCAGGTCAAGGTCATGATCGGAATAACTCTCACGGGGATACAATCCATGAACGACATTGATATGCCGAACACGGGCCACATTACGGACGAATCGCGGCGGCCGCCGCGCCATGTACGTGGCAAGAATTGGAGCATCAGCACCTAAGCCAACGCTCCACCACGCCTTGCGATGACGGGCAACATACCCCCGATCCGCACCAACGCTACGAGCATGTGCGAGATAACGCTCAATACGATAAACACTATTCTCATCCAGCGCTTGATAGTTAAGCGGAATATCAACAACACATTTCAAGTGGGTATCAGAAGTTAAGTGAGTTCCCGATGCGAAGAGTTCACGCGCCTTCGTCACTGATGGATAAAGCACTGATTCCGGTAGCTCAACACTGCCTCTTTGAACCACCCAGACCTTATTTGCTCCTGTGACGGTCCCGCGATGCACTCGAAAGTACTCTCCCAATTCCATATATCCCTGTGGATATTTCTTCTTAGAACGACCGATTGACGACCACCTCGGAGCGCTTTCCAGGACTGCACGATTGATGTTCACGCCCTGCATCAGGCTGCCAAGACCAGCCGACATGCACACACGGTTAATAAGCACTGTGTCGGTGGCAACGCCAAAATTGAAACAGGTGATGACTCCAGTCACCTGAGCATCTGCAAAGGGCAACGAAGCGGGATCAAAGATATGAAGCCCTTCGAGTGAGAGCCGACTAAGCAGCAAACGACGCAAAGATGCCCCATAGTTGACATCCAACCACTCAGAACTGGTGATATACACACCAACATCGCCCGGCTGCATATGCTTTGCCGTCGCCAAGAAGAAATGGGAATGCAGACCCGCAAGCTTTGAGGATGAGATCCTCATCTCCTGAGCCGTTGCCGCGTACCATTCCTTCCAATGCGATTGGATGTCGTGATGGCGGACATATGGCGGATTACCGACATAGAGAGTGATTCCATCAATTTTTTCGATAACTACTTCCCGATAGTCAGCGAGGTAGAATACAATCCGATCATCAACTCCCCGCACATGTGCATTCGCCCGAGCCATCAACAGTGCTGCGGGATCTGTGTCAATCGCAATTCCTTTGGCGTTTGGGAAGCGCTCAAGGGCCCTCACAATGAAACGACCTGACCCTGTTCCCGGATCAACGACACGAGCTGGAGAAACCCTACCTGCGGCCCAGCTCATCATTGATTCGACGATCTCGGACGGCGTGAAGGTCTGCCCAACTGCTCGTCGTTCAACGGAAGACCGAAGAGTACAGAACATCTCTCCGAGTGGATCTCCTCCCGCGCGGATCTCTCGTAGCAATTTATCTGTATCCAGCTGAACAGGCGCGGCATTAGCAACAAGCGCTTGCTCTTGATCTGTCAAGCGTGAAAGATCTATGCCGAGAGCGACACAAGCAGATACGAGGACGCTGAGTCCATTACTATCGTTGTTCACATCTTCCCTTCCGCTTGTGCTATTGGTGCCCCAATTCTGGCACGTCCAACGCACATCAGCGTCCCAAAGTCGAGACCTTAGTCTTCACATGCATGAAGTGTGGCATACATTATCCCCGTATGGAAATGAGCTGTTCATTTTGCCTCAAACCACACCCTCATCATAATTTCCTATCGACGAGCGTGGGCACGGGCCTGATCGGACACACAGGCCTCGCCGCACTCGCTAACCTCACGCTCTCACCCACAGCGGCAGGCGCACGCAAACCCTCTGTTCCATACGTGGGCATCCCCGCCGACGCTCCGATCAGCGGGTTCACGTGCGGAACAGCGGTCCCAGGCCCCAAATAGCAGGCCCCGCGGCAGCCGGACACCACAGGCACCGCGGTGATCGCACACCGGACGCAACACGGGAAGACACATCGCAGGCACCAAACGGCGACACAAAAGCGGTGGGACAGGCTGTGCCCGTCCCACCGCAGTTATGCTTATTCAGATTGCCGCAGTCAGCACCTCGGCCAGTTTGCCGGCTTCCTGCGGACTCATCTCGATAACGAGGCGACCGCCCCCTTCGGTGGGAATACGAACGACAATGCCGCGACCTTCAGCGGTCGCTTCGAGGGGGCCATCCCCCGTGCGAGGTTTCATCGCTGCCATGTTGAGGGCTCCTTCTCAGAGTTCTGCCGCCGCCACCTGCGGCGGAGCACCTCATCAATCTTACCGGATAACTGATAATTTTCCTTGGCAGATTACACAGCCTTACACATAGAAACTCAGCCATCAGATTAATTTTGTGTGGCAATTGAACGGTTTCTCCTCGTCAACACCCCTCACACTCACGCATCAGCAACTAAGCACCCGTCGCCAGGCGCACCGCCTCCTCCGGATCATCAACAACGTGCAGCAGGTCGACGTCGCCCGGAGAAATCATGCCCGTATTCACCATCGAGGAACGGATCCACTCGACCAGTCCCGACCAGTACTCGGTACCCACAAGCACGAGGGGGAAGGAACGAATCTTGCCGGTCTGCACCAGGGTCGCCGACTCGAAAAGCTCATCCATTGTGCCAAAACCGCCCGGCATAACGATAAAGCCCTGCGAGTACTTGACGAACATGGTCTTGCGTGCAAAGAAATACCGGAAGTTCACGCCGCGGTTGATCCACTGGTTCATGCTCTGCTCGTGCGGCAGCTCAATGCCCAGGCCCACGGAGATACCGCCTGCCTCCCACGCGCCACGGTTCGCGGCCTCCATCACGCCCGGGCCACCGCCCGTAATGACCGCGTAGCCGCGCTGAACCAGGAGTTCGCCGATCCGCTGAGCACACTGGTACCAGGGTTCGTCTGGACGCGTGCGCGCGGAACCGAACACAGAAATGGCGGGGCCGACCTTCGCCAGGGCCTCGAACCCTTCGACGAACTCGGACTGGATCCGCAGAACACGCCAGGGGTCCGTGTGCTTCCAGTCCGCGCTGTGTTCGGTCTGAAGCAGCGAAGCATCGGCCGTCAGGCGCGGGATTTGGTCCCCGCGCAGAACGACGGATCCGCGGCGATAGGTCTCTTCAGGGGTAGTCATGGTCTCTCCTGACGGTCATGGTGGGTGGGGCGCGGCGCGCCCGGGCCCGCTACTACGCGAGCAGGAAGGCACGCAGGGTCTCGTGCACCCTGACAATATCCGAGACGGGCGCGTGTTCGTCGCGCGTGTGCGCGAGCAGCGGATCGCCCGGCCCGAAGTTCATCGCGGGCACTCCCACCTGCGTAAAGCGGGCAACGTCCGTCCACCCGACCTTCGCGCTGAGCGCGAGCTGAACCCCGGCCTCGTCCGCGACGCGACGGGCGACGGACATGAAGCGCTCGGCGACGGGCGAGTCCGCCCCAGGCCGCGCACCCTCGCACAGGTCATCGACCTCGATGGTTGCGCCGGTTCCTTCGAAGAGACCGCGCACCCATTCCAAGGCGTCGTCGGCGCGTTTGGAGGGCGCAAAGCGGTAGTTGACAGTCATGGAGGCGGCCTCGGGGATGACGTTGTTCGCAATGCCGCCCTCGACGCGCACGACGGAGAGGGATTCGCGGAATTCAAGGCCGTCAACCACCTCGATGGGGTTACCGAAGGACGCGATACGCTCGATGACGGGGGCCATCGCGTGAATCGCGTTGATGCCCATCCAGGCGCGCGCCGAGTGCGCGGCACATCCCGGGAAGTGCGCGATGACGCGCAGAGTTCCGTTGCAGCCGCCTTCGACGTGCGCGGCAGTGGGTTCGCCCAGCAGAGCGAGGTCGCCGGCGAGCCACTGCGGGTACAGGCGCTGGATGCGGCCCAGGCCGTTGAAGTGCGAGGCGACTTCCTCGTGGTCGTAGAAAATCCACGTGACGTCTGCGGTGAGCGCCTCGCGTGCGCCGCCCCTGATAAAAGCACCGGCCTCGCATGCAAGAGCCAGGGCGGCCGCGCAGCCGCCGAGCATATCGACTGAACCGCGCCCCCACACGACCTCGACGCCGTCACGCACCTCGAGGCGTCCAGGAACATTCTCGGCGATGGGAACCGTGTCCAGGTGCCCGGCAAGGACGACGCGCTGCGGCAGCCCGAGGTGGGTCCGCGCGCACACTGCATCCCCGTCGCGCAGGATCTCCAGGGTGTCCACCGAGCCGAAGCCCGCGCCACGCAGCGCCGCCTCGACCGCGTCCGCGAGGGGTCCTTCCTCTCCCGACACCGAGGGGATATCGATCATCTGGCGCGTCAGCGAGAGCGCATCGGTCGCGTCCGTGAGCTGCATGGGTCCTCCTTTGTGATTGCTTCCAGGATACCGGCGCACTCCCCCACCTGCGTCTGTGCACACGCTGTGCGAGAGACGCAACCTGTTCGTCTCGCTCCGTTTTTGCGAGTCCGCTTCATAGTGTTACCCTCAGCACATGACACGCTGTGCTGGCCCGTCGCTGTTTGCGGGTATCGCTTCTTTCTTGTCCGCCGCTACCCGTGGTCGATTCCGCCTGATCATCGGATACGAGGCCTCGCACACCGGGGATCTCGCCCGCGATGGTGCCGCCATCATTGAAGGATTGGGCGGTCACGCTCTGCTCATGCCACGCGCGCTCCCGGCACCGCTGACGGCTTTTTCGGTGCGTATGGTCATGGCCGACGGCGCGCTCTACATCCGCAGCAGCGGCGAGGCACTGATCTATCTGGGTGGGCGCGTGGTCGACCGCTCGCGTGAGGGTGCGCTCGCCTCCGAGGCTGAACTCTCCCTCATCGACGAGGCCGCGGCCGCGGTCAGCGACGAGGCCGCCCTCCCCCGCGCCGAGGGGGGCTGGGAGTGTGTGGGCGAGGGCATGATCGGTGCCTACGTAGATCGCACGGTCTCACGCATCTCATCCCTATCCGACGCCGCGCACGTGCCCACACCCGTGTCCGTCGAGGACCCCACGGGCCTCCTGACCTCCCTGCTGGAACGCCTGGGCGTCCCCATTGACGAGGCCGGGGCGGGCCTGTCACTGCACGTGTGCTGCGAGGGACGAACGCTTTGTTCTTCTCTGTCCGAGGAGCAGGTGCGTACCTCCCTGGGTGAGGCGCTGGCAACGAGTCCCGTGATCCCGGCGGGCCGGGGACTGTACTGCGTGGATCCGGCCTTCGTCATGGACGCCGACGCGATCAGTGCAGGCGCGGCCCTCGCGCTCCTCGCGCCGCGCTAAGCGGTAGGCCGAGTTACGTCCCCATGAGGTGAGGACAAGGGGACGCAGATGTGCATGCTCACCCGTAGCCTGCGCATATGAGTGAGAACACCCCACCTCTGGTCGCCATTTCGCGCTTTGATCAGCCCTCCGCATTCGCCGCTCCCCTACAATCGTCCGGTAGACAAAGCGGCGGAAGGTGGGACATGGCCCTGACATCGATCGAGATCTGTGCGGGCGCGGGCGGGCAGGCGCTCGGACTCGAGCAGGCTGGCTTCGATCACGTGGCCGTCGTCGAAATCGACCACCACGCCTGTAACACGCTGCGCGAGAACCGTCCGGCATGGAACGTCATCGAGGGCGACGTTGTTCCCTGGATCAAGGAGCACGCTCACGACTTCGCTGGCGTTGACCTGGTGGCTGGCGGTGTGCCCTGCCCGCCTTTTTCCTACGCGGGCAAGCAGCTAGGCCCCGATGACGAGCGCGATCTCTTCCCCGCCATGATTGAGCTTGTACGCATCGTGCGGCCGCGCGCCATCATGATCGAGAATGTACGCGGGCTTCTGGACCCAAAGTTCGAGAAGTACCGTGCTGGAGTCGAGGAGCACCTGCGAGAGATCGGTTATTCCCTCCAATGGAAGCTCCTTCAAGCCTCTGATTTCGGTGTCCCGCAGCTGCGTCCACGCGTCATTGCCGTTGGATTCCGTGAGGATATCGAGGCTTCCTTCGAGTACCCCGAGCCCCTGTCCGAAGCGCCACCCACGGTCGGAGAGGCGCTCAGCGACCTGATGGCGGCGCGCGGTTGGACGGGTGCGGCACAGTGGGCGAAACGCGCCAATCGCATCGCACCGACGCTCGTGGGTGGCTCCAAGAAGCACGGCGGTCCCGACCTGGGACCCACCCGAGCCAGGCGCGCTTGGGCTGAGCTGGGCGTCAATGGCTCCACGATTGCGCCCGAGGCCCCTGATCCTGACTTTCAGGAGGACCCACGCCTGACGGTCCGCATGGCCGCCCGCATCCAAGGATTCCCCGACGATTGGGCGATCACGGGTGCGAAGACTAACGCGTACCGTCAGGTTGGCAACGCGTTCCCACCGCCAGTTGCCCGCGCGGTGGCATCGCAATCGCCTCTGCTCTCAGGGCAGACAGTCGTCGGCAGGAGGCTGTCGCATGAGCATCAATCTCCTCGACGAGCGTCGGTTTTTCCTCCGTCAGCTCACGCAGACGCGCACTCTGTCGATTAACGCGGAGGGGGTGGCAAGCAACGCCGACAAGTCTCAGCGTTTGTCCTGCGAGGTCGCACTGTCCATCGCCCGTCGCCTCGGTGCTGCGGAAGGCGTACGCAAGCTGGACGGACAAAGTGCCGGCAAGAACTTTGAGGCGGCAGTCGCTGCCTTCGTCAGTGCAACCTTCCCCGCATTGTCCGTGCTGCGTCCAGGCCAGTGGGAGGTCCTCAACGTTGGGAGCACGCGTCAGGGGCAATTCCTTGCCCAGTTTGAACCCTATCGCCACTTAAGCGAACTGACTGAGGCGATTGCACGGAATCCGACGCTGGCGACCGTCCTCGGTAACTCCTACGATATCTCTCCTGACGTCTTGGTTTTGCGTCACCCCATTCAGCCACAGGTATTGGCGGAGTCCGGGATCGTCATTGACGGGGCCGCTGAATATTCTCCTCTAATCTCTCGTTACCCCCACGCCCCCATCGTGCACGCGGTCATCTCATGCAAGTGGACGCTGCGTTCGGATCGCGCTCAAAACGCTCGCTCTGAGGCGTTGAACCTGATCCGGAATCGCAAAGGTCGCACCCCGCACATCATGGTTGTCACGGGTGAACCCGCACCGTCGAGGCTCGCCTCCCTCGCACTGGGAACAGGCGACATCGACACCATGTATCATGTCGCGCTTCCCGAATTGGTCGAGGCCACCCACGCCTCGAGCAACGCCGAGGCCATCAAGACGCTGGACAACCTCATCGACGGTCAACGTCTGCGTGACATCGCCGATTTACCCCTCGACTTGGCGATCTAACGACGCACCCCTGGCGCGAACAGTGGTGCCCAGGCGCTCTCGCGCCCGGGCACCACTCACAGCACATTTCAACTCACACGTCGAAAGGCGTGGAAATTACCATGCCGCCCGTCTCGATCTGGCCGGCCATGTCGGACAGGCCCAGCTTCAGGTCAGAAGACAACATCGGTGTGTAGGCACCGAAGCCGGTGAGGATCACGCCGCCGGACACCAGCGACACGGGGACAGTCGATGCAGGCGCGCCTGCCGTGGCATCGGAAATGAGCGTATCCATTGCCGCGGAATAGTCGAGAACAATACCGGTCAGCACGGGCGCTCCAATAGACGAGCGCACCGCGTCGGTGATCTGGATGTAGCTGAACGAGTCAGAGAAAGACTGCGTGTCGACCTGCTCGACCATCTGCGGACCGGCCTGGCCCGACATGGGCGACTCGGCGGATACAGCCTCGTCGCGGGTCAGACCCTTGAGGTCAGCCTTCGTCAAGCCCGACCAGATGAGACGCACCATCGGGTTGCCAGCCGCAGCGACAGCGCGCGCGGCACCCGCGTTGTTCTCTCCAGCGAGGGGCAAGATGATGTCGGCACCCTGCGCAATGAAGTTGGCGGCAGTAGCCTCAACGTTCTCGGCGCTGTCGACAAATGTCCCGTCCTTGGCGGCGTTATTCCAGCCCAGGACGGCGATAGACGTACCCTTCGCGAGGTTGTAGGCGTCGACGCCTTCCGCGAACGCATCCATCTGCGACGCGGTGACATTGTCGCGCGACCCGCCGATGACAGCAAGCGTACCCGTCGTGGTCATGCCGGCCGACGCGTAGCCAGCCAGGTAGGCGGCCTCGGAGGCCCTGACGTTGATGACGGAACCATTCTTGAGGGAGGTGGGATTGCCCTTCGCATCCGTGAACGAGGCACCGACGAGCGCGAAACGGACCTTCGGGTTGGCGCGCGCGGCCTCGGAAATAGACGCGGCCGTGGTGGAGTCGGTGCCGACGATCAGCGTGCAGCCGGAGGCCACGAGCGAGGCCGGTGCTGCCTCACCCGATCCGGCCTGATAGGTGATCGACGCATTGTTCGTGGCATCCGCGAGGGCACGCGCGACGGGGTCCGTCGCGGGGTCCATGTGGGCACTCGAGGTAGCGGCGCAGACCTTCGCGGACGCGGCCGGGGTAGCGCCGGGCGTCGGCGAGCATGCACTCATAGCCAGAGCGGCCACCGTGGCCGTAGTAGCGAAGGCGGCGAAGGTCCGCTTGTTCACGTCTCATCCCTTTCGTCGGGGCGTTTTTCTGCCCAACACGGTACCAGCCGAGCCGCGCGCAACGCCGCCCGGGGCGGTGCACCTCACCCGATAGCATACACTCGAAGGGGGCGCGGAATCACCGTGAGTCACGGAGGCACTCGCGTCGCCTGGCGGAAGGCTATCAGAGCAAGTCGGAGCGACCGGCCTCGGCAAGCATATCGACGACGGACTTAACGGCCTGCGCACGCTCCAGGCGCGTCACGAGGATCGCGTCAGAGGTCAGGGCCACCGCGACGTCGGGCACCCCAACGAAAGCGACGAGCGGGCCATCCTCACCCACGGATCCGTAGACGGCGGCACCCTCAGAGTCGATGCGGATGGCCTCACCGAGGCTGCCCGCGGCGGCAGCAATACCGGTCAGCGCCTCAAAGTCGCCCAGGTCCGTCCAGCCGAGGGCGGCGTCAGCGGGAACGACGGCCACTCCCCCGTCGGCAGCAACGGGTTCAGCGATGGCGTGATCGATGGCGATCTTAGTCAGGTGCGGCCAGTTCTCCTCCAGCGTCGCTTCAAACTGCGGCGTTCCCCACGAGCGCGCAATAGTCTCTAGGCGCGCGTGCAGGTCGGGCATGAGTCGGGCCAGGTGAGAGGCCAGGACACCCGCAGACATGATGAACATGCCCGCGTTCCACAGGTAGCCCTGGGACACGTAGCGGGCAGCAGTGTCCGCATCGGGCTTTTCGACGAACTCGGCGACCCGGCGGGCACGCCCGGCAGCGCCAGCCACCCCAGCCTCGTCCTCACCGGACAGAGCAGGTCCGGGCGCGATGTAGCCGTAGGCGGTCGAGGCCTCGGTGGGCGTCAGCCCAATCGTCACGACGTATCCGTCGCGCGCGGCACCAATCGCGGTTGCAACGGCGGCGCGCAGCAGCTCGGGGCGCGCAATCAGGTGGTCGGCGGCGAACGAGCCGACGATGGCATCGTCCCCAAAGCGCTCGCGCACGACGTAGGCGGCCAATCCGATCGCGGCCATGGAATCGCGCCCCGATGGCTCGATGAGGAGCGTACGCTCCTGCGAGGAAGCGAACTCGGGAAGCTGGGCGAGTACGCCATCGCGGTGCGCTTGACCGGTCACGATGGTCACGGACGAGGCCGCAGAAGCTAGGCGGTCCACCGTACCCTGCAGGAGGGTGCGGCCCGTGCCCGCTAGGTCGAGGAGGAACTTGGGACGGCGACGCCGCGACAGCGGCCACAGGCGGGTGCCGGCACCGCCGGCGGGGATGATCACGTGGA
>ENA-OWLX01000602-OWLX01000602.1-metagenome-genome-assembly--contig:-NODE-602-length-13266-cov-5.593748_pt1 | contig 13266 bp, 6 predicted proteins | sample MGYA00245351_ERZ651106 | MGnify/ENA primary metagenome ERZ651106 (study PRJEB26857, sample SAMEA4031768) | metagenome | biome: human; feature: oral; material: saliva | place: Philippines | collected 2014 | study... | reverse complement strand
CTTAATCAAAGAGATTGGGGCAAAATAAAGCCTCTATGCCGTGATGCACTGACGCTACAAAGGGTATTGTTCAACTATAAAAAAACAATTTTTTTAGTCGAAACAAACCTGATATAAATAGGCATCACGACATATTTTGAAAGCAAAAACAAAGAGCGCGTATTTGAAACCATTGATATTTTGGATTCAAATACGCGCTGTTTTTTATCTGATTTTGAAACGCCTTGAATGTTGTTGCACGAAAAACACGCTTTGTTGGACCTGTCATCTTGTAAAGATTATTATCCGTTTTTTAACACTTCACCGTGTCATCAAATAGAAACAAGACGACCATTTTAGTGCCCTCTTCTGCCCCTTTCCTGTATCTCAACCCAACATTCCTACCACTTTTCTAAGTCATTCCTATCATTTTATGCTGCCAAATGACGCGCTTTGCCTCATTCTTTGCGTCAAAACAGGCCATGATTTGAGGCAGATTGTATGATTTTTCCACGTGATTTCACTCGCTCTTTTGACCTCTTTTTTGAAATAAATTGACTCACAACAAGTTACGAACTCATTCAAAACAACGCGTGTTCAGCGCAAAAGCCCGAGGCGTTTCAAATTCGCTCTTTATGAGAAGTCATTTGTAAAGGCTTTTGCTTTGCTTTAACCCATATTCCGCTTACCCTCTTTTGGACACAAAAAAGGGCCTAAAACGTGAATTAATAACCTTGTAGGCAGGGGCTTAGTTCGCGTTTTCAATACTTAAATGAGCTACCACCGAGGAACTCTCTCAATAGAGAAGTGGGGGGTATATCGCGGTTACTGATAGGCTTAAAGTACTTTAAGAACTTCAGCAATCGATAGGCTTCGCTGTATTCTGGGGATGTTTCGGGCACCTGTTCCAATAGTGGTTCGGCCTGCGTTTTAAGCACAGCAAGTTCAAAAAGCATAGCCGTGTTGAAGACAGCATCGGCATTTTCCTGATAGGGGAATATCCATTTGTTCTCTCCAGCGCGTACCGATGGCCAGCGACGAATGGTATCTTGCGCCGAAATTCCACGATACTTATTGTCTCGAACGATGCGACGCAGCAGACGGTTATCAGTAGTTGGGATATAGTTATGGTCGTCAAGGAGAATCGTTGTCAATGCCGATGCGTAGACACGGAACTTCTGTTGTTCTGGAATTTGAGCCGTAAGTTCAGGATTCAACGCATGGATTCCCTCAACAACCAGCACGTTATTATCCGTCATTTTCAGTCGTTTTCCACTCTTTTCACTCTTTCCTTGCTGGAAGTTATACTTGGGAAGTTCAACCTCTTCGCCTCGAAACAGTGCATTAAACTGCTTGTTAATGAGGTCTAAATTGAGTGCATAGATGCTCTCATAATCATATTCTCCCGAAGCATCCTTAGGCGTTTCATCTCGATTTATGAAGTAATCGTCAAGACTAATCTGTAGGGGTTTGAGTCCATTGGCAAGCAGTTGAACAGACAAGCGCTTGCAAGTAGTGGTCTTTCCTGACGAAGACGGGCCTGCAAGCAGCACGAGTTTGACTCCCTTTCTGCTTGCAATCTCGTCGGCAATCTGGGCAATTTTCTTCTCCTGTAAAGCCTCGCTGACGTTTATTAAGTCAGTAGCGTGGCCCAAAGTAACGGCTTCATTGAAATCGCCTACAGTGCGAACACCGAGTATTTCCTGCCACTTGTGATGCTCTTTGAATATCTCAAACATCTTGTCTTGAGGGATAATATCAGGCAAAACGGCTGGATTTTCAATAGAAGGGACGCGTAAGAGCAAGCCATCATAATACTTATCGAGCCCAAAAAGATAAAGTTTCTTTGTGTTGGTCAACAGCGATCCATAATAAAAGTCAATGTAATCGTCAATCTCATAATAAGTAGTGTAGAGCCGACCAGCACTCTCCAAGAGCTTCGCTTTAGCCTCGTCACCGCGTTCTCTGAACATCGTTATCGCCTGTTCTGTAGGAACTTCAAAGCGCTTTATAGGCAAATGAGCGTCTATAATCTCTTGAATGCGCTGATGAATGCATTCAACATCGGTTGGCGTTACAGGGTGTCCGAGTTGCAAATTGACGTAATAGCCGTTGGAAACAGGTATATCTATGATGACATAACTTTTGGGATAAAGATCATGAACGGCTTTACAGAGCACGAAAAACAATGTCCGTGTGTAGTTGCGTGAAGCCGAAGGAGCTTGCATATTCAAGAATTCCACGTCCTTACTATGGTATACTCGATAATGCATTCCCTCCACTTTGTTATTTACTTTGGCACAAATAGGGCCATAAGGTAGAGTCAGTTTAAATTGTGAAAAAACATCAGAAAGTGTGCTTCCAATAGCAACTTTCTCTGTTTTTTTATTATTTTTGCAACGTATTTGCACTTCTTGTTTCATATCGTTAATATTTATCTGTGATACAATATGTGTTTGAGTTTGCCTAAGCGTGAGGCATATCAAGCTGTTCAAAGGTAGGAAAAAGTTGGCAGATTGTATAATTCTGGCATTACAAATTAAATTAAAATATGTCGATTTGGATAATTTTTAGGCTCATAGGTGCATTAGCTTTACTAATGTTTGGTATGAAATCAATGAGCGATAGCTTACAGAAGATGGCGGGACCTCAGCTTCGTCATGTCCTCGGAGCAATGACAACAAACCGCTTTACAGGTATTCTTACCGGTACATTTATCACTGCAACAGTGCAAAGTTCGACTGCAACGACGGTCATGATTGTGTCATTTGTTAATGCCGGTCTACTCACTTTAGCGCAAGCAATCTCTGTAATCATGGGCGCAAACATAGGTACTACGCTCACAGCTTGGATTATGAGTGCAGGCTTTTCTTTCAATTTCACAGACTTTGTCTGGCCAGCTTTTACAGTTGCCCTTATCTTAATCTATTCGAAAAAACGTAAGATTATCGGCGATTTCATCTTCGGTATCTCGTTTATGTTCCTCGGATTGGGTACGTTGAGTGCCACAGGAAAGGAGATGGACTTAGCTGAAAATCAAGCTGTCATAAACTTTTTTGCCTCGTTCAACCCAGACAGTTTCACCACAACTATCATCTTTTTGCTCATCGGAAGCGGTCTAACAATGCTCGTACATAGCTCGGCTGCCATCATGGCGATAACGATGATTCTCTGTTCGAGCGGTGTTTTGCCTATCTACCAGGGTATCGCACTCGTCATGGGCGAGAATATCGGTACCACGATAACGTCGATTTTGGCATCATTAACGGCCAATACACAGGCACGACGAGCCGCTTTTGCCCACATGTTCTTTAATGTATTCGGTGTCATCTGGATGCTTATGGTCTTCCGACCTTTTGTGGATGAAGTGTGCACTGTGGTTGGCTTTAATGAATATCTCACCAAAAATGATCCCGGATTTGCAGCCAATATGATGAAATTGAGCTTTGTACTTGCGGCATTTCATACGGCATTCAACGTCACAAACACATGTTTGTTAGTAGGCTTTATCAAGCAAATCGAGAAGATAGTCTGCTTCGTTATCAGACCCAAGAAGCAAGCCGACGAAGACGAGTTCCGCCTGCGTTTCATCCAATCGGGTATCATGAAGACTCCTGAACTCTCTGTACTTGAAGCGCAAAAAGAGATTACCAGTTTTGCAGAACGCATCCAACGAATGTTCGGAATGGTGCAATCGCTGCTCATTGAGAAAGATGAAAAGGCCTTCACCCAGATATATAACCGCATCGAAAAGTACGAAGGCATCAGCGACAACATGGAACTTGAGATTGCAAACTACCTCAACGAGGTGAGCGATTTACATCTGAGCGACGAGACTAAGGCTAAGATTCGCGCAATGTTACGTGAGATTAGCGAGATAGAAAGCATCGGAGATAGCTGTTATAACATGGCCCGCACCATCAATCGACGCTTTACCAGCAAGGAAGACTTTACCGCTCAACAATACAATCACATTCATCAGATGTTCAACTTAACTAATAATGCACTCGAACAAATGAACTATATGTTCAATCATAGCCGTGAAACGGTAGACGTGAACAAGTCATTCAACATCGAGAATGAAATCAATAATTTCCGCAATCAGTTGAGAACAGAGAACATCAATGACGTGAACTCGCACACCTATACCTATACTATAGGAACGATGTACATGGACTTGATTCAGGAATGTGAGAAACTTGGCGACTACGTTGTTAACGTTGTAGAAGCCAGAATGAATACAAAACAACACGATGTATAAGGTAAACATAAAACCACGACAATACTATCCTCTCGCTACGTGCGGATAGTGGTGTCGTGGATTTATGAAAATCGTCGTGTGATTTGCCCTGTTTTACCGCATGAAATGACGCAAATCATCGTATAATTTGCCCTATTTTACACGATGAAATGACGCAGATTATTATCTCCTTTCAAAAGAACAATGGAATAAACTCCGTAACCCATTGACTTTCTTTCATTTATTTAGCAACAAGATTTTAGGCATATTCAGAAACAAAGTGAGATTCTTAGAACTTAGTTTCCATTGCTTTCATTGACTGACTAATTAAAACAGACACTTAGGATTGCACAACATAAGGAGATGATTTGGTTAAAGGGATGAAACCATAAGCATAAAAAAGAGGCTGCAGGGATAATTCCTTGCAGCCTCTTTTCTTTTGAAGTAGATGATTTATTTAATGAACTTATGCGATGCAAGCATATTCTTTGGATCGAGAGCCTCGTCAAGTTCTTCTTTCGTTAGTAAGCCTTTTTCGAGTACAATGTCGTAAACGGAGCGGTTAGTCTCAAGGGCTTCCTTCGCAACCTTTGTGCTATTCTTGTATCCAATGTATGGATTGAGCGCGGTAACGATGCCGATTGAGTTCTTAACCATTTCGTAACAACGTTCTTTGTTGACTGTAATGCCGAGCACACATTCCTCAGTTAACGTGTCAATAGCATTGTGAAGCCACCACAAACTCTCGAAGAGACACTCGGTGATTACAGGCTCCATAACGTTTAATTCAAGTTGACCTGCCTCGGCAGCAAACGTTACTGTGGTGTCGTTTCCAATGACTTTGAAGCATACTTGATTAGTAACTTCTGGGATAACGGGATTGACTTTACCTGGCATAATCGATGAACCTGGAGCCTTAGGAGGCAGATTTATCTCGTTAAGACCACAGCGAGGACCAGATGCCATGAGGCGGAAGTCGTTGCAAATCTTAGAGAGTTTCACTGCCAAACGCTTCAAAGCACCACTGAAACTGACGTAAGCGCCGGTATCAGGAGTAGCTTCTACGAGGTCGATTGCAGACACAAAAGGTTCTCCTGTGAGTTTACTTAGGTTGGCAGCACATAGCTTTGCAAAGCCCGGTACAGCGTTTAGACCTGTTCCAATGGCTGTACCTCCCATGTTAATCTCATGTAAGAGTTTGATGTTTCGTTCCAGATTGAGAATCTCTTCCTCAAGATTGTTGGCATAAGCATTAAACTCTTGGCCCGCCGTCATAGGCACTGCATCCTGCAACTGAGTGCGTCCCATCTTCAAAACATCCTTGAACTCTTCGCCCTTATAACGCAAAGCGCTGATTAATCCCGTTAGACTGGCTACAAGACTCTTATTCATTCGGATGAGCGCAAGACGTATAGTAGTGGGATAAACGTCATTAGTGCTCTGACCACAATTAACATGATCGTTAGGATAACAATACTGATATTCTCCCTTTTTGTGTCCCATTATCTCAAGAGCTCGGTTGGCTATCACCTCATTGGCATTCATATTAACCGATGTTCCGGCTCCACCTTGCATCATATCTATAGGGAAATCCTCGTGAAACTTACCGTCAATAATCTCTTGACAGGCTTGACTTATGGCACCAGATATCTCATCATTGATCACGCCTAAGCTGTGATTGGTTTGCACTGCAGCTAATTTCACGTAGGCAATTGCCACAACATAGTCGGGATAATCACGCATTTTCTTTCGTGAAATGTGGTAGTTGTTGATTCCACGCTGTGTTTGTACGCCATAATAAGCATTGATTGGCACTTTAAGTTCGCCCAAAAGATCGGACTCTACTCTAAATTTTTCTTCTGACATAGGTGTTGTTTTTGAAGTGTTTACTATGGAATGGAGTTATCTTCACTATGGAGAGGTGCTCCGATTCCGGTAAATAAATAAATTCTTTTGATAGCTAAGAAGTCGGCTCTTGCCGCAGTTTGTCACGCCTATCCTGCCCTTTCGCGAGGAAAAGTGAGGCATAGGGGCCGACAAGTTGATGAAAATGAAAGCCCCTATTATATATAAGATATAGACGTTTTGCTTTGATTGACTCGCTACTCAGCACTGATGCGCAGCACGATTTACGTTGAAAAGCGCCCTTTTCTATCGTGAGAAGGGACGACGCCGACAATGCATTCGGCAGAGAAATCAACTGAGATGATGCCATATAAGCAATGATAATGTTTTATAGAAACAAACTTTTTGTCTCGTTCTTAAATACAAAGATAAATGAAAAATGTCATAACTTATTTACAAAATCCTGCATTGTTTTTGTAAAAAAGCAAACAAATCATCTTGTTTTTGCAAAGAAGATATAGAGACATTTCAGTGCTATGATGCAATGCACAGCGTTTTATTTCAGCACGCTGAAAGCCGAATGATAACCCAAACCAAATCCAAAGACAAGGGACATAAAGTTGGATTAAAAAACACAACAAGTGAGATGCGCTCACAATTCCTATGATTTTGTAGCGTAATCTGGGGCAAAACGCACGATGAAATGAGACAGATTACGAGATGATTAACCTCACTTTACATTATATAAAAAATGAGTTAAAGAAGCAATTAATTCCTATCTATTAAATCTTTTTAATGATAGATTTACAGCAACCTACTTAAAAAATCTATAAATTTGTATTTAATTCTTGAATCATTAGTAAAAGATAATCGGATAACCCATTAGTTAGGTATGAAGAAAGAGATGCTGTTGATGGCTATCATCACGTTGATTGTAGTCACAGGATGCCGCAAAAACAAGGAAAACAGCGACCAAACGGTCTACGCAGTAACGTCTCCTTGGGTAACCAATACACAAGTTTCAAAGGACTATGTGGCCAATATTGAATCGCGAAAAAACATAGAAGTACGCGCGCAGCAGGAGGGAATCTTGCAGCAAGTCTATGTCACAGAAGGGCAACAGGTGCGAGCCGGTCAGCCGCTTTTCCGCATTTCGATTGTTGGAGCGCAACAAAATGTGGCGCGAGCAAAGGCAGAAGCCGAGCAAGCACGCATTGAACTGCAAAACACAACAACGCTAACAAGGGGGCAAATTGTTTCGCCCAACGCACAAAAGATGGCTAAAGCGAAGCTCAATGCAGCCTTAGCAGATTATAAATTGGCGCAGATTCAAGCACGATTATGCTTAATCAGCGCCCCATTTACAGGCGTTATAGGAAGTCTTCCGAAAAAGATTGGGAGCTTAGTGCAGGGAGGTGACTTGCTCACTACACTATCCGACAACTCGTCACTCAACGTATATTTCAACATCTCTGAACCCGAATATATAGACTATCAGCAACATTCTGCCGAACGAAACAAACTTCCTTTGACGCTGATTCTTGCCAATGGAAGCGCCTTTTCGGCTAAAGGCTACATCCAAAATATAGCTGGTGAGTTTGACAGTAGCTCTGGAAATATTGCTCTTCGTGCCCGCTTTGCCAATCCGAAAGGCTTGCTTCGCAATGGCGAAACAGGCACAGTGCGCATCAATATGCCTTTACACAATGTGTTGGTAATCCCACAACAGGCCACGTATGAAGAGGAAGACCGCCGTTATGTGTTTGTTGTTGATGGCGCAGGCTATGCACATTCACGTGAGATTAAAGTGGCTTTTGAACAACCAGAGGTGTTTATTATCGCCGAAGGAGTAACTGCCAACGACAAGATTCTATTGAGTGGAGTGCAGAAAGTGCATGATGGTCAACACGTAAAGACGCGTTATTACACACCAAGTGAAGCCATGAAGCGTGTTCAACTGAATGCCGACTAAGGCTTTCAGGTGGCTTTTCATCACGCTTTACAACCGAAAAAAGTTCTCACACCATATTATTTCATGATGAGAACAACCATATATAAGAAGAAAAAAAGACGCTAATAAACAGTCAATATGTTTCAAAAGTTTATTCGAAGACCAGTACTTGCCATCGTTGTTTCATTGGTAATCGTCTTCATTGGCATTCTTTCGCTGTTCAATTTACCCATTACTCAGTTCCCATCTATATCCCCTCCAAAGGTTAATGTGGTAGCCGATTATCCGGGAGCCAACAATGAACTGATGATTAAGTCAGTGCTTATTCCTCTTGAACAGGCACTGAATGGTGTGCCGGGAATGAAGTATATCGAGTCGGATGCAGGCAATGACGGCGAAGGAGAGATAAACATTGTCTTCAAACTTGGTACAGATCCCAACGTCGATGCTATCAATGTGCAAAACCGAGTGTCGGCAGCGACCAACAAACTACCGCCAGCTGTTGTGCGCGAAGGAGTGAAAATATCTCGTGAGGAGCCTAATATCCTCATGTATATCAACCTATATAGCGATGATCCTAAAGTCGATCAGAACTTCCTTTTCAATTATGCGGACATCAATATCTCCCCAGAACTCGCCCGCGTTGATGGCGTTGGAGATCTTGATATCCTTGGAACGAGGAGCTTTGCCATGCGTGTTTGGCTCAAGCCTGATAAGCTTACGGCCTATGGTTTGTCTGCAAGCGACATCACAGATGCCTTACAACAGCAGAGCATTGAAGCCTCTCCAGGCAAGCTTGGGGAAAGTTCGGGCAAGCATGCACAAAGCTTTGAGTATGTGTTGAAGTATCCGGGACGTTATACAACGCCTGAAGAGTATAGCAATATTGTCGTGAAATCAACTCCTGATGGGCAATTTATCAGACTCAAAGATGTAGCAGATGTGAGCCTCGGGAGTGAGGTTTATGACATATATTCTACGTTGAATGGTCACCCGTCTGCAGCCATAACACTGAAACAAGCCTATGGATCGAACGCGCGACAAGTTATTCAGAACGTCAAGAAAACTATGGCTCACCTTCAAAAAGACATGCCAAAGGGCATGCATTATGAGTTGAGTTATGACATCAGTAGATTCCTTGATGCCTCTATAGAAAAGGTAATTCACACGCTGTTTGAAGCCTTTATACTCGTTGGTTTCGTTGTATTCTTGTTCCTTGGAGACTGGCGTTCTGCCCTCATTCCATGCCTTGCAGTCCCTGTTTCGTTAATAGGTAGCTTCGCAGTCATGAATGCTTTCGGCATAACGCTTAACATGATATCGCTCTTTGCCTTAGTAATGGCGATTGGAATCGTGGTCGATGATGCCATTGTGGTAATCGAAGCGGTCAATGTAAAGATAGCCCAAGAAGGCTTAGAACCTTTGGAAGCCACGCAAAAGGCAATGAAAGAAATCAGTGGAGCCATAGTAGCCGTGACGTTGGTTATGGCATCTGTGTTCATTCCTGTAGCCTTTATGGGTGGCCCAGAAGGCATGTTTTATCGGCAGTTTTCAATCACAATAGCTTCTGGAATCGTGCTTTCGGGCTTCACAGCCCTAACACTTACGCCCTCGCTTTGTGCGCTAATATTGACTCGAGAGCGTGATAACCACATCAAAAAGACGTGGCTTAATCGTGTACTTGATAAGTTTAATGCGGGCTTTGACAAAGGAATCGGCGGCTATCGCAACGTGCTTCAACGCACTGTTTCGAGGAAGATTATCACGCTTCCACTATTACTTTTGTTCTGCATTGGAGCCTTCTTTATCAACAATTCGTTACCTTCGGGCTTTATTCCTCAAGAAGATCAGGGCATGATTTACGCTGTAATTGAGACACCACCTGGTGCTACTATTGAGCGAACGAATAAGGTTGCACATCAACTTGCGAGTATAATTGCAAAGGAAGATGGCGTAGAAAGTGTGTCTTCTTTGGCTGGATATGAGATCCTTTCTGAAGGAACCAGTGCCAACTCGGGTTCGTGTTTGATTAATCTTAAGCCTTGGAAGGAACGCAGTCGGACAGCAAAAGAGATTATCAATGACCTTGAAAGTAAGTGCCAACAGATAACAGATGCCAACATAGAATTCTTCGAACCACCTTCTATTCCAGGCTATGGTGCGGCGTCAGGTTTCGAGCTTCGACTCCTCGATAAGACTGGAAGTAACGACTATCATGCTATGGAAAAGGTCAGCAAGAGCTTCGTTTCAGCTCTTAATAAGCGTCCAGAAATAGGCTCAGCCTTTACCTTTTACTCGGCCAGTTTCCCTCAATACATGCTCCGAGTAGATAATAATATCGCCGCACAAAAAGGCATTACGCTCGGTACAGCCATGGATAATCTCTCCACATTGATTGGTTCTGACTACGAAACGGGCTTCGTTCGATTTGGTAAGCCCTATAAGGTCATCGTGCAAGCCGACCCAAAATATCGTGCTTTTCCACAAGACTTGATGCAGTTAAATGTTAAGAACAACCAAGGTGAAATGGTGCCTTATGCCGACTTCTTACACATGGAAAAGGTATATGGAATGAGTGAGATGACGCGGCATAATCTATATAATTCTGCTGAAGTTACAGGCTCAGCAGCAGCTGGATACAGTAGTGGTCAGGCCATCAAAGCTATCGAAGAGGTGGCTGCTTCGACGCTACCTCACGGCTATGATTACGACTTTGCCGGCATCACTAAAGACGAAGTAGACCAAGGAAACCAAGCGTTGATCATCTTTATTGTATGTTTAACGTTCGTCTATCTCATCCTTTCAGCACAATATGAGAACTTCCTTTTGCCACTTCCAATCATTACTTGTCTACCCGCGGGTATCTGTGGAACGTTCATTTTCCTAAAACTCACGGGATTGGAAAACAACATCTACGCCCAAGTTGCTATGGTAATGCTAATTGGTTTGCTTGGAAAGAATGCCGTGTTAATGGTAGAATATGCCGTGCAACGCCACAACTTAGGCAAGAGTATACGTGCAGCGGCCATCGAAGGTGCGGCAGCTCGCTTCCGTCCTATACTCATGACATCGTTCGCTTTCATAGCCGGCTTGCTGCCATTAGTATTTGCTCATGGTGCAGGGGCTATTGGAAACCGAACCATTGGCACGGCAGCTGCGGGTGGAATGCTATTCGGAACATGCTTCGGACTCATTCTTGTTCCAGGATTGTATTATATCTTTGGGCGCATGGCCGACCATGTAAAGATGGTTCGTTACCAACGAAACAAGCCATTGACTGAGGAGAAAGACAAACGATATAAACTTGAAAATGATGAAAAGAAATAATATTTTCCTTCTTATTCTGCTTGCCATCGGAGTGTCATCTTGCAAGACTCCCCAAGCGACGCAAGTCAATAGCCGCACACGTTTGCAGCTACCCACACAATATAATGGTGATACGCTGACGGCGAAGACTACGCCTACGTCATGGAAAATGTTTTTCACCGACCCACAACTCAAGGCACTTATCGACTCCGCTTTAGTCAATAATCAAGACTTAAAGATAACATTGCAGCAGATAGCTGTAGCAAAAAGCGGAATGATTGCAGCCAAAGGAGCCATGCTTCCATCGCTTTCCGTGGGGGCAGAAGTAGGAGTTAGCAAGGCCGGACGATACACAAGTGAGGGTGCCGGCAATGCTTCCACCGAGATGACTCCAGGAAAACTCATCCCCGATCCACTCATGAACTATCACCCGGGCTTTGCCTTTGACTGGGAACTCGACCTCTTTGGCAAGTTGAAGTCAAGCAAAAAAGCGGCTGTCGAGCGTTATTTGGCAACCTTAGAAGGCCAGAATGCCGTGCGCGCTTCATTGATTTCACAAGTCGCAAGCAATTATTATACCTTGTTGGCCTTAGATAACAAGCTCGCACTTATACGCAAATACATCGATCTTCAGCGTCAGGCGGAAAAGATAGCAGAGATACAAAAGGAGGCCGATAGCGACACAGAACTGGCTGTTGAGAAGTTCAAAGCAGAGCTTGCAAAGGCGCGTTCGCAGGAGTTTGCATTGAAACAAGAGATTACTGAATGTGAAAATGCACTCAACTTACTGCTCGGTCGTTATCCAACACCTATTCAACGAGACGCCAAACAGTTGTTAAATGAAGACGTGAAAACAATCGTTACAGGACTTCCTTCCAATCTCCTGAGCCACCGACCCGATATCCGTCAGGCTGAACATGAACTCGCTGCAGCTCATTGGGACGTAGAAACGGCGCGCAAAGCCTTCTTGCCTTCGGTAAACATTAGTGCCACTTTGGGACTTGAAGCCTTTAATCCTACCTACCTAACGCGTATGCCAAAGTCGCTCGCTTACAGTGTCGTGGGAGGACTAACTGCACCACTTATCAACCGAAAAGCTATCGAAGCGAACTTCCAACAGGCTGACGCCGCACAGCTACAAGCCTTATATGAATATGACAAAACACTGCTCACAGCTTATTCAGAGGTATGTACGCTGCTGTCAAAGCATAAGAATCTCGCCGCCTATTATGCGCTAAAAGAGGAAGAAGTGAAGACTTTGGAACACTCGGTTGAGGTTTCTCGTCAACTCTATATGAACGGACGAGCTACTTATCTCGATGTACTTGAGGCCGAACGCGATGCACTTGATGCCCAAATGGAACTGCTTGAAACTCGTCAACAGCAGCTTTCCTGTGTCGTAGACCTATATAGAAGTCTCGGAGAATAAGGCTCATCAGGCATAAAAGCAAATGATTTTTTGAAATAATTTATTCGTAATTATAAAATTTTTCAGCGGCAAACATATTGTGATTTTGATTTAGGTATGCTTATAAACAAGAACCATTACATTATGTTTCTATATGAAACGCATTGAGAAATACACATATCAACGCCGTAGGTGTTACGCTTTCTATGCGCAATTCGCCATGAATTCAAACGTGAGAAAACGTGAACAAGAATATAAAAAGAACGTTTCAACGCCGTAGGTGTTGCGCTTTTGATAGCCCAGGGTTGCCAAACGATAGTGCAGGCTACCCCGGGTTAGCGTATGTTGTGTGTGGACCAACGCCGTAGGTGTTGCGCTTTTTTTGAGTAATCCGTCACTAAAGGTTTCATTGTAAGCATGCCTTCATAGAAAAAGCTCAACACCGATGGCGTTGAATCTCCTTGCGAACGTTTACCCGGGGTAGGCTCGTTCCTCGCCAACCCCGGGCTATCAAAAGAACAACTCGTACCGAGTTGC